>MTKZ01003954.1_pt1 | contig 50335 bp, 37 predicted proteins | sample 1042781 | NCBI WGS metagenome assembly MTKZ01 (sample SAMN06212207, study PRJNA360539) | anaerobic digester metagenome | biome: Wastewater treatment plant; material: sludge; isolation source: anaerobic digester fed with sludge from wastewater treatment plant | place: Denmark: WWTP Viborg ...
CCGAAGGTGCTGAATAGTTGGTGTCACGATTCATCTCACTATTCACCCCTTTCAGGGATGAACCGCGGTTAAGCATCGCCTACCCCGGGCTGTCGGCCCGGGGTTATTCACATTGGGCTCCTTCAGAGCCTTAGCTAGAGGGGAAGCTACATACTCCTTGTTTGGCCCAGGGTATTCCCATTAGGATCCTTTAGGACTTGAACGAGCTCTGATCTGTACCCTCAACTTTCATTCTAATCTATAAACACAATTATTACTGTGCTGATATATAAGAGATTACTTTTGCTGAGAAAGGAATAATATCCTGATATGTATAGGAGTTAAGGAAAGATGTATATTAAGATTTAGAGAGAAGGAACCAGTTGTATAAGTTCATAAACCTTCATGCACACCCTTTTTGTTTATAATTAGTAACTTTACCTTAAACAGTCATTGCATTTCTATGAAAGCTGATGATTTCGGGAAACTTGTCTCAGAAGGAATACCTGCTGTGTTACCTCCTTTAAAACCTTATGATACTTCAGTTAACCATGCCCCGAAGAGAAAAGATATCCTTTCTCTTAAGGAGAAAAAACTTGCTGTGAAAAATTCCCTGAGGTATTTTCCTCCGGAATTTCACAGTGTGCTGGCAAGGGAATTCTTTGAGGAACTCGAACAATATGGAAGGATCTATATGTACAGGTTCAGACCTGATTATGAGATAAAAGCCCGTCATATAAATGAATTTCCCCACAGGTCGAAGAAGGCAGCAGCAATTATGCTGATGATCTCCAATAATCTCGATGAGTCGGTTGCGCAGCATCCCCACGAGCTCATTACATACGGAGGCAACGGGGCAGTATTTCAGAACTGGGCCCAGTACAGGATCACGATGAAGTACCTTTCAGAGATGACTGACGAACAGACTCTTGTGATCTATTCAGGCCATCCCCTGGGGCTCTTCCCTTCACATAAGGATGCTCCGAGAGTAATTGTCACAAATGGCATGGTGATACCAAATTATTCATCGCAGGATGACTATGAGCGTTTCAATGCTCTAGGGGTGTCGCAGTACGGACAGATGACTGCAGGCTCATATATGTATATCGGTCCCCAGGGAATTGTGCACGGAACCACAATCACGATCCTGAATGCCGGAAGGAAGATCGCCAGGTCCCGCATCCAGCAGAAAAGAAGACTTTTTGTTTCTTCAGGACTTGGAGGCATGTCGGGGGCTCAGCCGAAAGCGGCATCTATTGCCGGTTTTATTTCTGTCGTAGCTGAGGTGAATCCGAAAGCGATCAATACACGTCATTCACAGGGATGGGTTGATGAAGTGATAACCGATATGAATTCGCTTGTCAGACGTGTGAAGATTGCCAGGGAAAAAGGTGAAGTAATATCTCTTGGCTACCTCGGTAATATCGTCGACGTATGGGAGAAATTCGCTGATGAGGGGATCTTCGTTGATATCGGCTCTGACCAGACCTCCTTGCATAACCCTTTTGCAGGCGGATATTATCCGGCAGGACTTTCCTTCGAAGAGTCGAACAGAATGATGTCTTCCGATCCTGACCGCTTCAGACAACATGTCAGGCAATCATTGATAATGCAGGTTGAAGCCATAAACAGGCATACTGAAAGAGGGACCTATTTCTTTGATTACGGTAATGCTTTCCTTCTTGAAGCCTCAAGGGCAGGAGCTGATATATTGGCACCAGATGGTGAATTCAGATATCCTTCCTATGTTCAGGATATTATGGGCCTGCTATGTTTTGATTACGGATTCGGACCATTCAGGTGGGTGTGCTGCTCGAACGATCCGGCTGATCTTGAAGCTACTGACTCAATTGCAGTTGAGGTCCTGGAGAAGCTGAAGAAAGAAGCCCCTGACAGGATACAGCAGCAGATGGCAGACAATATTCACTGGATAAAAGAGGCAGCAAGGAACAGGCTTGTGGTTGGTTCGCAGGCCCGGATACTTTACGCAGATGCCGCAGGAAGAATTTCATTGGCAGAAAATTTCAACAAAGCTGTTGCGGATGGAAGGATAACGGCTCCCGTTGTTATCGGAAGGGATCATCATGATGTTTCAGGAACCGATTCACCCTTCAGGGAAACATCAAATATCCGTGACGGTTCAAAATTCACTGCTGATATGGCAGTTCATAATGTCATCGGCGACTCATTCCGAGGTGCTACATGGGTATCGCTGCATAACGGAGGAGGTGTGGGCTGGGGAGAGGCGATCAACGGCGGATTCGGGATGCTGCTTGACGGAACGGATGAAACCTCTGCAAAACTTAAGATGATGCTTCACTGGGATGTGAATAACGGAATTGCCCGTCGAAGCTGGGCAAGGAGTGAGGGCGCCCTGTTTACACTGAAAAGGGAAATGGAACGCACCCCGGGATTAAGTGTCACTTTGCCATTTATTGCTGACGATAAACTGATAGATGATATAATTTCCTGAAACCTGAAAGAGACTGAATAAAAGAATTAATCTTTCTCAAGTAGTACCACAGCTGTTGCAGTTATCCCTTCTTCTCTTCCAACAGGCCCCATCTTTTCCGTAGTTGTTGCCTTTATGGATATATTATCGGGTTGAATATCAAGTATAGAGGATATGACAGATTTCATATCATCTATGTATGGGTATATTTTCGGCTTCTCAAGAAGTATTGTACTATCTATGTTGACTATCCTGAAGCCTTTCTCCCTGATATAACCGAATGTCTTTCCGAGAAGAATTTTACTGTCGATATTCCTGAATTCTTCGCTTGTATCGGGGAAGTAATGACCAATATCCTTCAGACCGGCTGCCCCAAGCAATGCATCGCAGACAGCATGAAGGAGCACATCCCCGTCGGAATGAGCCACACAGCCTTTTTCTGAAGGTATAAGAATACCTCCGATCCACAGGCTAAGGCCGTTCTCCAGTCGGTGAAAATCAATACCCTGCCCGATTTTCAGGTTCATATACGGGAAGTGCTGGTACTTCTGAAAGACGTGATATCAAAAGAAAGCGAGAATCGCAAAGTACGTGCCAGAGGGTGATTCTGAACAAGCGGCATGAGGTAGGAGAAATCAAGGGTAAAGCCTCTGAGTCTGAAACCTGCGCCTGCTGTAAAATATTTGCGATTACCCTTTGTCTCGTTCTCGTGGAAATATCCTGCCCTTAATGCAAATTGATTGTTGTACCAGTATTCGGCTCCGGCTGAGTAAGTTATCTCGCGAAGCTCTTCCATAATTCCGTCGGGTGCATCAATGAATGACTGGAAGATAGCTACCGGTACAGCAACGTTGGGGTCCTTGCCGGCTATTATGCTGTCGGGTTTTGTTGAGCTGTAATAGGGAGGAGTGGGAACAAGCAGTTTATTGAAATCCAAAGTGACACAAATTTTATTGTACTGATCCAGATCAACTGTAAAGGCAGTTCCCAGCTTCATATTCATCGGAATGAAATCGGATGTCTTGGAATCTGAATAGTTCATTTTTGACCCGATGTTGGAAAAATTAACACCGAAGGCCATCAGGGCATCTTTACTGAACAGTGTAATGTCCTTATGATAATATGCCGATATGTCTGCAGCAAATGAAGTACCTGCTTTTGTTGCTTCTCCTCCGGAGTAAAATCCTCCGGTGAGATTTGAATATATGAACCTGAAAGCTACTCCCCCTGAAAGGTTATCTGTGAACATCCTTGAATATGCAGCATCGAATGACCATTCATTCGGTTTAAAGGTTCTTTCAAGGTCGCCGTAGTCATTTGTAAAATCAACATCTCCGAGAGAAGAGTAAATAAGGCTTCCGCTTACTACCTGTTTCTGGTCTATTCTGTAATAACCTGACAGGTATGCGATATTAATATCAGGTACCAGGTTCCTCAGCCATGGTGAATATGATATCCCTGCTCCGGCTTTTCCATCGATGAAAGCAAATTTAGCAGGGTTCCAGTGCATGCTGTAGATATCAGGTGAGGTTGCCACACCGGCATCACCCATAGCACCGGCTCTTGAATCAGGAGCAATTGTCAGGAAAGGAACGACTGTCTGGATGGCATTCAGTTCCCCTGAACTTGTCTGGGAATAACCTCTTGTTGCTGTTAATAAAGCAACTGATATTAAGATGATTGCAATTGAGCTTTTTTTCATTATAGTCCCTGTCATATCGCTAAAGTACAAATATAAAACAATTTTTCAGCCATGTTATTGTGTTTAATCTATAAAATGATAATTCTGCCTGAGGCTGAGGCTTTTTCACCATCAGGGGTAACTACTGATATCCTGTAAATATAGATCCCTTTACCGACCCTGCTGCCTTCCTCACTCTTACCATCCCATATTATCGGTGAAAGCTGATATCCTGAAGTGATCTCAGTGGTCCTGATAATCCTCACTGCCCTTCCGCTCAGATCATAGATCGTGATAGTTATATCCATCAGCTTTTCAGGTCGGTTATGTCCGGCAGTGATCTTTGTTTCGTTCTGGACCGGGTTCGGGTAATTCAGAAGATCCTTGAGTATGAATCTGCCATCTGTCTCGACAACAAAATGAATTGTTTCAACTGATGAATTGTTGAAATTATCCCATGCCTTGAGCGTTACCGAATGCTGTCCTCCGGTCAGGTCCGACAGTCCATACACGACCTTGCCTTTCATGTAATTATCAATATCGTTCTCAAAATAGTTGTTGAGCACAAACGAATTATTATTGTCATTATCAAGGTATGCAACTAGATCATGCCCTATTCCTGTTCCTGTTGTGTTAATGCCACCCTTGTCTTCAATTATAGCAAGTATCTTTGGGTCCTTGTCAGTTATCCCTCCATTCCGGAACAGTGTGTCATTCATATACAGACTTATCTTTGGGCCCGATTTATCTGATTCTGAAACCTGAGCAAAACCTCCCACGATTATATCGTTAAAATATCCATTCAGGTCCTGCCCGTTGTTACTGGCATAGTAACTTATTTTACCCGGTCCGTATGAGTAATCAATATCTCTGGGCACAATGAAGCTGAATCTGAATTTACCTCCAGCAGCTGTTGTTTTTCCGCTGAAGAGGATATTGTTCCGGAGCTTGAAACTGTAAGGCTGGCCCCCGTCATTGGCGAGGGTTTTAATTGTTTTGGTCTTATCAAATACAATTGGAGAAACAGTTCCGGTAAAATCATTAAGGGTTTCACCTCTCATATTTTCAATATGTCCGCTTATGGTCACTCTCGACAATGCCTTAAGGGTATCGGTACCCTCCGAAACAAGAACATGGTTTACTGAATCTGTAACAACATTTCCATGCCAGGGGTAAGCCAGTCTTAGAGCCGGATCACCTAGAAGGCTGAAATTCCTTTTGTTGGTGCCGCTTCCGGAGTTATTTTTTGCCAGTCTCATTATATCGCCAAGACGCAAAGCCTCACCTAGAGTGTCACGGTCGAAGGCAAAATCAAATATGTTTCTGTTCAGGTAATAATTAGGGGCGGAATATACTACGCGTGTTGTCGACATCAACGCAATGCCGCCACCGGTTGCGCTTAAAAGGACCATTTCCCCTGCAGAAGGTCTGCCAGTCATTTCCTTCGTGATTATGTTTATATCCATATCATCGAAACGGCTGAACTCACAGGTCGCAGTAATGAACAAAGGGAGACGGTGGAAATTGCTCCACGATTTGATGTCTTCCGTCTTCACTACTCTTTCATGCGCAAGGCCGTTCTCACTGCCATGTCCTACATAATTAATTATAAGCGCCCCGGAACTGACCTGTTCGTTTATTGCTGCCGTCACATCCGGATATGATTGTCCGTTTACAGTCGTTACCTGCCTGAAAGCATCCAGATAGATCTTTTTGATATTCATAGAGGGGACGCTGTCTTCCAGGATCTTAGACAACCCTTCCGCATCGTTTATGTGAGTGTTGCCATCCTCATCATCAGCGATAATGCAGATATTGTTTTTCCAGTCACCGGTATTTGATGATCCTAGATACCTTGAAATTTTTCTCAGCATTATGCCTGCCTGTGCCGTATCAGAAACAGGGAGACGGCCGATCCCTATATCCTCTGTTCCTTCTGCTTCACCCTCTCCATCCTCAAGTAAACCAAAGAAATCATCAGAAGTGAATGAAGAAACAACTATATTGGAGTTCTGTGACTGGTAGGTTGGTATGAAATTCGGGTTGAGAGGTGGAAGGGTTCTGTTTTCATAAGATCCGTCGCCAAGAAGAAGAAGGTACTTCAGAGGATGATCCGTGCCGGCCTGTTTCAGATATTTCATCCTGAGAAAATTCCTTATAGCCACAAGGTCGCGGATACCCCCGGAGAACTCGTTGTATATCTCATCCGGAGTGACAACCTGCGAGGTCAGGCCGCTGTTCCCGTAATGGACCTGGGCAATCCTGTCAGCGTAGTTCCTGAAGAGAGGATGAGTTACTATGATCATTTCTGCAGGTTCAGAGCTGTGAAGGTCCTGGTTAGCCAGAGCCGGAGTCATGATCACAGGTTTGAGAGTGTTTTTTTCGAGGAACAGGACGTAGGATTTCAGGGAACCGGTGAAAGCCTTGAATTTAAGGTTATCGCCTGTTTTTGAATAATTGATCCGTGAAGGGTTGAAAGGGTCAGTGATATCCCATACGAGGGGTGTATTGGCCGGGCTGCTGAAAGTGAATTCCGTGATACGACCGGCGCCTATGGACCTGTAGTCCGAGAAAAAAGCTGTATTCCCGGCGAAGGTATTATTCCTTCTTCCCTGGAGGATCACATAATCGAGCCATCCCCTGGCAGCCGGTTCACCATTATTATAGAACCTGATCTCGAATGAAGGAGATGACGAGAGCGGGTAAAATGACGCGGATGAATCGGCAATCTGTGCATAAGTGCCGGTATAGTTATACAGGTTTACTCCCTGGACCTGCAGTGTGCGCTGAAGAGTAGAGTTCTCATACAATCTGAAAAGGGTATTGACTGAGGCTCTTGCCAGAACCCTTATCCTGTATTTCAGCTTTTCATCTGTCCTGAGGTCGGTGAATCCCGGATTGATGCTTAAACCTGTCATAGCTGAAACTGGCTGATACCATTCCCTGCCAGATTTTAAAAGATTTTCATTATCCAGCTCATGAACAAATAAGGCATCTGATTGTGATGAGAAATAATTTGGCGGTCCGGCAGGTTCATCGCCGTTAAGGATCTTCTTTCCCACCTGAGAACCGGAGGTAAGGAAATAGAAGGCTGTATCGGAATAATTATGCTTTAAATAGTCATAGCTGCTTTTTAAGGGATTGAAATTCCACCTGTTAGTACTCTGTCCGAAAAACAGCAGGTAATCACCTTCATTGAAGATCCCGTCGGATCCTGTGACAAGATGTACAGCCACTTCTTTAAGGTCGTCAGGTTTCGGATCATCATTATAATATGAAAGCTGACCGAAATTATTGGAGTAGATCCGGGGATTTGAAGGATTGAAGAGGCCCATCTGTTTAAGGTCTGAATAATCGATCCGGTAGATGCCGTCTTTCAATACGGCAATCTTAAACCACTGGCCGCCAGCCAGCACTGAAGAAGAAGAATAACTATCTTTGACACCCTGTGAGTAAAGGTCATTTATGATCAGAAAGAAGATAAGAAGCAATATATTTGATAACCTGGTCATAATTACCTGACAAAGATAAAAGGATGTTGCATAGGGGGAACAGGTTTGTTTTATATGGGATGAAAATCATTAAAATAATAACGATATCAATACGTTGATATTGCAGTGGCATTATTTATGGGAATAAAATATCACCTGGTATTTTTCTTTTTTACAGTGGTCTCCGTATCGGTTTACTGCCAGGTTAATGAATATGGTCCGGGGTATCAGCTAACTCTTATTGGTAATCCTGGCCTTACGGGTACGGAGGGTACAGGATACCTTCGTCTGTCGTACCTTAATTTATATCCGGGAAACAATTACAACCTTCATACAGTTAATGTTTCATATGATGGATATTTTCCGGGTCTTCACGGGGGAGCAGGAATTTATATCACCAATAACAGTCTGAGCGGGATAGTAAATGATCTCAGCGGAGGATTCTCCTATGCCTATCATTTTCAGGCCGGGAGCAACCTTTTCGTAAGTGCCGGGTTATCTGCTTCGATATTTCACAGGGGATACAGTTTCAGCGGGGCTGTCCTGCCTGATCAGATCGACCCGGTAAGGGGAGCAGTACTGCCACCCGGGGAAATACTTGATCTGAAAGGCAGAAGTGTGCTTGATCTCTCAACAGGGTTTCTGCTGATGTCGGGTCGCTTTTTTGGAGGGATTTCTGTCAGTCATCTCACTGAACCTGATCCTGATGGCTCCGGAAATAATCAAAGCAGGATCAGGCGGCACCTGCTTCTGCATGCCGCAGGAGACTTTGATCTGAACGAAAATACCGAACTTAAGATAAGGCCGCTGATCAAACTGGAACTTGAGCGGGAATACCTGTCAGCAGGCACCGGTGCAGTACTGGAGAGTAAATACCTGTCAGTAAGCTCCATCTTCCTGATGAACAACATGAAGGATCTTGATCTGCAGGCGGGATTCGCGGTGGCTTCTGGTATTGTAACAATATTCTATAATTATCGTATAAACATTTCATCGGGGAACACTGTTCTGCCCTTGTCTTTATTGCATCATACCGGCATGGTGTTGAGTTTAAATAATGTTGAAAAAAGAAAAGCGATCAGAACAATAAATTTCCCCAGATTGTAGTTATATTTGATGTTTCGAAAATATTTTAGAAAAATTATTATATTTGAATATTCTTAAAAGTCATAAAATTAAAGGAGTTATGAATAAATTCAGGGTGTTGCTTGTTGTATTACTTGCCACAGTTTTTCTTTCATCTTGCATATTCAAGAAGAAAGATAGCCAGAATGTTTCGTCAACTACCGGTTGGGATTATAATGATCCTGATATGGGTGGATTTGAAGTGCAGGTAGGTGTGGAGCAGAAAACCGGCCCCGGACTGGTACTGATTGAGGGAGGCCGATTCACAATGGGGCAGGTAACCCAGGATGTATTTTTTGACTGGAATAATAAACCCAGAACAGTCACGGTATCTTCATTTTATATGGATGAAACGGAGGTCAGGAATGTTGATTACCGCGAGTATCTGTACTGGTTGAGAAGAGTATATACCGATTATCCCGAAGTATACAGGAGAGCACTGCCTGACACTCTTGTCTGGAGGAGCCCGATGGGATTCAACGATCCTTATGTCCAGTATTATTTCCGCCATCCATCATATAATAATTATCCTGTTGTCGGTGTAAGCTGGCTGCAGGCAAATGACTACTGCCTCTGGAGAAGCGACAGGGTGAATGAGAAGATACTGATTGACGAAGGCGAACTCAAACCCGACCCTGATCAGAAGAACCAGAATAACTTCAATACTGAGTCCTATCTTGCCGGTCAGTATGAAGGAGTTGTGAACCAGCTCAGGGAAAGCCTGAACCCGGCCCAGACTGAAAGAAGAACCACTTTCGAGGACGGAATACTGCTTCCTAACTACAGGCTGCCGACAGAAGCAGAATGGGAATTCGCAGCTTATGCACTTCGCGGGAACACCTACGAAGAAAGGATCTATGAAAGACGTATATATCCATGGGACGGCCATAATGTCAGAAATTCAAAACCCAGATACCGTGGTGAGATGATGGCTAATTTTGTCCGCGGCAGAGGTGATATGATGGGTGTCGCAGGAAGCCTTAACGATAACGCAAGCATCACAAGTGACGTGAGATCCTACTGGCCGAATGATTATGGATTGTATTGCATGGCAGGAAATGTAAATGAATGGGTCCAGGATGTCTACAGACCACTCACTTCTGAAGATGTCGACGGCTTCAATCCGTTCAGGGGGAACGTATTCACAGATCTGCGCAGAGATGCAAACGGTAAAGTCGTGACAAAGAATAATCTCGGAAGACTCTTTGTCGATACTGTCAAGGATGTGGATGTGGCTAACAGATATAATTATCAGAAAGGTGACTACAGGAATTACAGGGATGGTGACCTGCAGTCAGCTATCGTGGCAGGAGACTGGAATACTGACGATAATAAACAGGCTTCTCTCAGAATGTATGCGCAGGAATTGGGTTCAGGATCTAACAGCGATTTTGTTACCCTTATAAACGATAACGCCAGAGTCTATAAAGGAGGATCATGGAAAGACAGAGCATACTGGTTGAACCCTTCAACACGCAGATTCCTCGACCAGGAGAGCTCCAGGGATGATATAGGATTCAGATGCGCTATGATCAGAGTGGGTAGCCCTGCCGGTTTTTAATTGATTTCAAAAGATAAAGATAAAGCCTCATTATGAGATCATAATGAGGCATTTTTTTAAAAGATCATAATGCAAACAGAAAAACTTTATCAGCTTTTCAGGGAATCGTCGGGATTATCAACCGATTCAAGGAAAGTTTCTCCCGGACAATTGTTCTTCGCTCTCTGGGGTGAGAAATTCAACGGAAATGCGTTTGCTTCAGAAGCTCTTGAGAGAGGCGCTGCATGGGCTGTTATAGATGATCCTGCTTATGAGACAGATAAGACGATCCTTGTCGATGACTGCCTTACAGAACTCCAGAAACTGGCAACATACCACAGGAAAGAGATCAACGCTCCTGTCATTGCTATAACAGGAACCAACGGAAAAACAACAACGAAAGACCTTATATCAAAAATACTATCAGGGAAATTCAAAGTTCATTCCACAACAGGTAACCTGAATAACCATATCGGGGTTCCGCTTACCATCCTCTCGGCACCGGCCGGAACCGAAATAATGGTAATTGAAATGGGTGCCAACCATATCGGTGAGATACGCTCTCTTTGCCTTATAGCGCAACCTGATTATGGTATCATAACAAACACCGGATTTGCCCATATCGAAGGATTCGGATCCTTCGAAGGGGTAGTGAAAGCAAAAACAGAACTTTATGAATACCTGCGAAAAACAAATGGAATAGCTATCTACAATGAGCAGGATCCCATACTGACCGAAAAGATCTTCAGACTTGTAAACAGGGCAGTACCTTATTCTTATCCGACGGGAATTCTCTTAAAGACAGAACCTGAACTTTCTGAACTCCACCTTTCTGTTAATCTGACATTTCAGAAGGAAACACGCAGGATCAAAACGAACATTTTCGGTCTGCATAACTTCGATAATGTCAGGGCTGCCATTGCAACCGGTCTCTTTATGGGCGTTGACATGAATGTTATTGCAGAAAAGCTTGAGAAATATCGTCCGGAAAATAACAGATCGCAGGTAAAAGTCACCAAAAACAATACGCTCGTTTGCGATTCCTATAATGCCAATCCCTCAAGCATGAAGCTAGTGCTTGAATCTTTTTCAGCAGTTAAGTCTGAAAAAAAGCTTTGTATCCTTGGCGACATGCTTGAACTTGGTGAGAAGAGCGAGGAAGAACATTTGAAGGTCATTAAGGTATTGAAAGACTGTAATCTGTCGAATGTGATTCTTGCCGGTCCCCTTTTCACAAGGGCCGGTGGCGGATCGGGATTCAGATCATTTCCCGATATTGGCAAGCTGAAAGAATACCTGAGAAAAGAGCCGGTAAAAGGTTTCCATATCCTTATAAAAGGATCGAGAGGGATGGCCCTTGAACAGATCTATAATCTTCTTTAATGGAGTTTTATTGCCCGTTTGTAAAACGGATATCTATCAGCATTACCTCGGGCCTGCTGCCTGACCTGATCCTTGGCCCCCACAGTCCGAAACCTGAAGATACTATTATCTGAGTGTTACCTTTCTTAAGATATCCGCAGCTTACTTCAAAAAGCCTTTTTGTAATGTAATTCAACGGCCACATCTGGCCATTGTGGGTATGCCCTGAAAGCTGGAGATCTGCACCGGCTTTTTCAGATTCTTCAAGATGCGAGGGCTGATGATCGAGAAGTATGATCGGTTTCGAATGATCAGCGTCTTTCATTAGTTCTTCAAGGGTTAAGCGGTTTTTATTCTTAAATCTGAAAGAATAACTGTCGAGCCTTCCATAAACCTGAATACCTCCCGGGAGAACAATTTTTTCATCTTTCAGAAGCCTGATACCCTTGCTTTCAATATATGTAATCGTCCGTTCGGCTCCACCAATAAATTCATGGTTCCCGGTAATTCCGTAGAGACCAAATCTGGTGGCAGGTTCATGAAAATATTTTAGCAGGTCGCCTCTCAGAACAGGCCCCAGGTCGCCATCAACAATATCCCCGAGGAGAAAGATCACATCGGGTTTGATCCTGTCAAGCATCAGGGAAAGTTTTTTCATGCTCCTCTTCCTGATTATACTCCCCAGGTGTATGTCTGAAACAGCAGCTATCCTCAGGTTATTGATACCATCAGCCGGTTTTTCTATTGTTAAATTATATTTCCTTACAACAGGTATAAGCGCGTTTATGAAACCTCCTGCGATAAACAGCGCTGACAGCATCATGGCAATGGCAAATGACCATTTCCTGTAATCCGGGAAAGTCTGAGTATTGATTATCCCGGTGATCTTTAACAGTAATCCGGCTATATCTGATAAGAGGAGAAACAGAAATCCGTAAAGTAAGAATCCCATCCAGAAGCCTCCGATAGTGTTGAGAATATCTGCAAAGACCGAAGAGTGGATCGATTCCAGGATCCTGCCTGTAAAAAAAGTTGTGGCAAGAGCAAGGAAGATGATGATATACAGGGTTCTGTTCAGCCTGGTCGGGGGTATTACATTATATCCCTTGAAAAAAATATAGAGGTTCCCAATCAGGTAAATTGTGAGGACAACTGTTATAAATACAATAAACTGGCTATTCTTCATTTTAATCAGGGTTTTTTCGTCAGACTTTGAAAAGTTCTCCGCCCTCTTAAATAAAACTCAAAAACGATGCACTTGTTCAAAATAAGTCCTTCGGGTTCATTGCATCCCAGAGTCTTTACAATTTCTCTTTCAGCTTTTACTTTTTTTAGTCTTTTGTAGAAACCCATATGAGCGTTCCAAACGGATGCGACACTTCTGAATTGTCCCTTACTAAGGAAGAAGACAGCTGCGATACCGTCCAGGATCATTCTGATTAACATTTTTCTCCGGAAGTATTTTTCCGGGAGGTTCTTATAAAGCAGGAAGAGGCTGTTCCTGAAATTAAGGAAAGTCTTGAATGGCGAGTTATAGGGAAGGGCTCCTCCGCCCACGTGATATACTACCGATCCGGGCACAAAGCGAACCCTGTATCCAGTTCTGTGAAACCTCCAGCAGAGGTCTATCTCTTCCATATGTGCGAAAAATTCCGGATCGAAGCCTCCGCATTTCTTCCATGCATCTGAACGGACAGCCATGCAGGCACCTGTTGACCAGAAAATATCCGCCGGAGTATCATACTGACCATTGTCTTTCTCAAGCTCAGTGATAACCCTGCCCCTGCACAAAGGATAACCATACTTATCGATGAATCCTCCGGCAGCTCCGGCATATTCAAAATGGTCTTTCCGGTTGTAGGAAAGTATTTTCGGCTGGCAGGATGCAACATCAGGATTATCATCAAGGCAGGATATCAAAGGCTCAAGCCATCCCGGCGTTACCTCAATATCTGAGTTGAGCAGAATATAATACTGTGCATCAATCTGTTCAATTGCTCGGTTATAACCATCGGAGAACCCGAAATTCTTCTCCAGCCTGATAAGCCTGACATCCCTGAAATTCAAATTAATCCATTCAGCAGAACCATCAGTTGAGCCATTATCGGCAATACATATTTCTGTCCCGTTGTTCAATGAATACTTTACAACAGACGGGAGAAACTTTTTCAGAAACTCTAAACCGTTCCAGTTCAATATTATTACTGCCGTCTTGGTCATGGATATCTAATTATTAATATTTCCATCTGCGATGGCTCCAGAGCCAGTACTCAGGCTTTTCCCTGATTATTCCCTCAAGTTTTTTAACGTGGGCTTCAGTAATCGTGTATGCTGGTAATCCCGAAGGATTTTCAAAAAGCAGGTCGAATGTCACACTGTAAAATCCTCTCCGGATTTTACGGATATCCATGAAAATAACCGGCATATTATATTTTGCAGCGATCTTTTCAGCCCCCAGGAAAACCGGAGTATCCTGGTTCAGGAAAGTGGTTCTGTATCTTATTTCGGCTTTGGCCGGTGTCTGATCAGATATCAGTCCATATAAGGCTAGCCGGTTCTCTTTCCTGTTCGTAATTATCTCTCTAATTATGTTTGACATTGAAACAGGATGGCAATTGTCTCCTGCCCTGATCCCGAACATGAACTTATCAAAATATTTATTATTAAGCGGTTTATAAACGGGCACATTCAGGTGTTTTGTAAGAACAGGCATTATCCTGGTCCATTCCCAGTTGCAGTAATGGCTGAATATTACTACCACATCACGGCCTTCTTTATAAAATCTTTCAAGTAATTCAGGGTTTTTACAATCCATCCTCTTAATAAGCTCCTTATCGCTCATATGGGTGAGTTTGAGGATCTCAACAATAAGGTCGCAGAAATGGCGGTAAAAATTCCGCTGGATGACAGCGCGTTCTGTATCGGTCTTTTCCGGGAAAGCATTTCTGAGGTTTTTGGATACTACTTTCTTTCGGTATCCGGGGAAATAACAGGCAAGAGGGAACAGTATGTCGGAAAAGAGGTAGAGGACCCTGAGGGGAAGGAGTGTTATGACCCAGTTGATCGCATAAAAGATATAGAATCCGATAGCTCCCATTAATGAAATCTTAATCAAGCATAAATTTACTTACATTTTCCAGAAATTCTCTGAAGATCCGGTCGTTGGAAGCGATTATCTCTTTTCCTGACAGGTCTTTTTCGTCGCCCCTGAAATTACAGAAATGACCGCCGGCTTCACGAACCAGCAATGCTCCGGCTGTTACGTCCCAGGGGTTCAATCCGTATTCAAAGAAAGCATCGAAGCGTCCGCATGCCACATATGCCAGATCGATGGCCGCCGATCCGAATCTCCTTATCCCGTGGGTTGCCCTGCAAAAATGTGTGAAGCATCTCATGTAATTGTCGAGGCGGCTGAAATCGCTGTATGGAAAACCGGTAGCAATAAGGCTTGAAGAAAGTTTTTCAGCTGCTGAAACATGAACGGTCTTCCCGTTAAGCCATGTCCCTCCGTTTACCCAGGCAGTGAAAGTCTCTTTCCCGCAGATATCATAAACCACTCCTGCAACCGGTTTGCCGTTTTCAGTCAATGCCACACTGATGGCGAACATCCTTACTCCGTGAACGAAATTTGTGGTTCCGTCAAGCGGATCAATTATCCACATAAACCTGTTGCCTTTTCGTGTCGATGTTCCCTCTTCAGCTATGAATCCCGATTCTGGCAGTATTTTGCCTAAGCGTTCGACAAGCATCTCCTCCGACCCTTTATCAACATAACTTACAAGGTCGTGCAAGCCTTTTATCTCAGTCATGCTTATATCAAATCCGGCAAATTCCTTCATTATGAATTCACCTGTTTCATGGACAGCATCAACAGTTTGCAGACAAATCTTTTTGTAATCAATCATCTGTCAGTCAATTATATCTATACTCATTCTGCCGGAAGAGGAAATATCCTTAAGCTGCACTTTTTTGATCTGTTCGGCCAGGTTTGAATGCCATGGATATTCAACTCTTATATAATTACCGGTAAATCCTGTGATCATACCCTCATTTTTCACCTTTTCGAAAAGGACCTCAGCTTTCTGACCAATGTTTTTCTCAAGGAATTCCCTGTGTTTTCCTGCAGAAAGCTCAAGAAGTTTTTTACTTCTTATCTCCTTTTCATGCTGACTTACTTTGTCAGGTAATTTCATTGCATACGTATCCGGGCGTTCGGAATAAGGAAAAACGTGAAGATAGGAGAGAGGCAGAGTTTCAAGGAAAGAGAAAGCATCCTCAAAATCAGCTTCGCTTTCACCGGGAAATCCTGTTATGATATCGGTTCCAATACCGGCATATGGCAGCCTTGTTTTTATCTTACTGATCCTTTCTCTGAACAGATCGCGGCGGTATCTCCTTCTCATAAGGCCAAGGATCTTATCAGAACCGCTCTGAAGGGGTATATGAAAATGCGGAAGCATCTTTGAGCTATTTGAGATGAAATCTATCACTTCATTTGTTATAAGATTAGGTTCGATTGACGAGATCCTGAATCTTTCTATTCCGGGAACTTCTACCATTTTTTGCAGGAGGTCAGTTAGTGAATCACCGGTTGTTTTTCCGAAATCGCCTATATTAACTCCGGTAAGTACTATTTCCCTTATCCCTTTGGCAGCAATTTTCCTTGTCTCGTTCACAAGATCGCCGATCTCCGGATTTCTGCTGGATCCTCTTGCCAGAGGAATTGTGCAATAGGCACATCCGTAATCACAACCATCCTGGATCTTCAGGAAAGACCTGGTCCTGTCGCCCGCCGAAAATGAAGGTATGAATTTATCTGAAGGAGAGATGTTACCGGAATCAATCAGGCAGGGCGTGTTCTTTTTGAAACTCTCAATGTAATCGGCAATATGGAACCTTTCATTTATTCCAAGAACAAGATCCACACCGGGGATTGATGCTATCGTTTCCGGTTTTAGCTGAGCATAACAGCCCACCACGGCTATTATTGCATCAGGAGACCTGTTTATAAACTTCCTTATTGCCTGCCTGCATTTTTTATCCGCTGCATCAGTTACAGAACAGGTATTTATTATAAAGATATCAGCTTTCTGACTGGCAGGGACTTTCTCATATTTATCCTCAGGGAATGATCTTGAGATTGTCGATGTCTCGGCAAAATTCAGCTTACAGCCAAGTGTATGGAAGGCAACTCTTTTTCGGGTATGGAAATTCATTAACCTCGATTGCAATCTATTTTTTCGGCCTTGTCAGATAAACATTCCTGAATTGGATGTCTTTCCCTTCACTCTGAAGGCATATATGGCCACTGCCCGGATTTGTTCCTGTTGCCTTATTCATAAGTACTCCGTTAAGAGTGACTTCGATTGTATTGCCCCTGGTGACAATCTCCATAGTGTTCCATTCACCTGTTGGTTTTTCGGCCGATGGGGCAAGTTTATTTATAACCCTTACTGTCTTGTCGGTCCTTTCGTTCATATCTGAACCGCTCATACAAATGAAATCCCCTGCACTTCCTGCCTTCAGCTGGCATTCAAAGCATTTCGGCCAGATCGTATCAGGCAGCTGAACATTGATAAAAACCCCGCTGTTTGTAGCTTCAACAGGATAACGCCATTCAAGATGCAGATTGTAGTCGGAGTATGAATCCTTTGTCCGCATATAGCCAAAAGGATTTCCGGTAATGTGTATCACTCCATCCTTTATGAAGAATACACTTTCAGGTTTTACAGACTGGTCTCTCAGCATGAAAGCCCAGTTATTCAGATCTTTACCATTGAATAATTTAACAGTTTCAGTCTTCTGCTTCTTTGCTTTCTTCTCTTTGGTATTTGGCTCAGCCTGAACTTTTAATGAAAGGCATGCCATGACTGATACTAAAAATAATGCCGTAAGGTTTATTCTTGTTCTCATGATATTCTGGTATTAGGGATTAATATTTTTTTCTTATCGCTCTAAAGTAATTTGCTTGCAAGTTCAGCCAGGAAGCTCCGTTCGCCCTTAACGAGATTGACGTGGGCAAAGATATCCTGGTTTTTCATTTTATCTGAAAGGTAGCTTAAACCGTTTGATGCGGTGTCAAGGTACGGGGAGTCTATCTGCTCTATGTCGCCAGTGAAAACCATCTTTGTTCCTTCCCCGGCACGTGTGATGATTGTTTTTATCTCGTGGGGAGTAAGATTCTGTGCTTCATCAACTATAAAGAAAATACTCGAGAGGCTTCGGCCCCTTATATAAGCCAGAGGGGTTATCACAAGCTTCTCTTCTTTTATCATCTCATTTATTCTTATGAATTCCGGGCTCTGATGACTGAATTTATGCTTTATAACAGTGAGATTATCATACAGAGGCTGCATGTATGGATCCATTTTTTCCCTTATATCTCCCGGTAAAAATCCAAGGTCACGGTTTGCCAGAGGTACAATAGGCCTCGCCAGGAATATCTGTTTATATCTTTTATGCTGGGCAAGGGCAGCGGCAAGAGCGAGAAGTGTTTTTCCCGTTCCGGCTTTGCCGGTCAGGGATACCAGCTGAACATCAGGATTTGAGAGAGCATCAAGAGCGAAAGTCTGTTCAGCATTGCGAGGGTCAATTCCGTATGTAGTCTGTTTTATTACACGGTTGAGAAGCTTAGTGGCGGGATTATAATGCGCCAGGGCACTGGCTCCGTTGTTCTTCATTATGAAAAACTGATGCCCTTTCATTTCAGGATCAAGCTTAAACTCCGTTGCACTGACTCCCTCAGGATTATCATAAAGTTTTGTTATCAACTCCTGATCCATACCTTCTATAACAGTTATTCCCTTATAAAGATCATCAATGTTGGCTACTTTATCGTTCTCATAGTCCTGGGCAATGATCCCAAGAGACTTAGCCTTCATGCGCAGATTGATGTCCTTTGTTATAAGTACCACAACTTTATCCTTGTTGGTATTACAGACATAATCTGCTATTGCAAGGATCCTGTGATCGGCAGTTCTTTCAGGGAATGACTGGCTGACCTTTTCGGAAAAATCACGGCCGGTTTCAATGTGCAGATTACCGAGATTCTCACCCAGGGGGATATTGGCAGTCAGGAGCATATCGCCAGAGAGCTTGTCGAGCTCCCTTGTGAATTCCCTCGCATGAAAATTAATCTGATCGTTTCCCTTTTTAAATTTGTCAAGCTCCTCAAGTACAACGATCGGGATTATTACATCATTTTCCTCGAAATTGTAAATACATTTATAATCGTGCAGAAGAACATTGGTGTCAATTATGAAAAGTTTCTTGTTGTGTTTTTTCTTCATTTTATAAATAATTGATATACAATATATTATGTTAAATCAACGGTTCTGTTTCCGGCTTAAAATTAACCAAAAAAATGAGTATTTATTGCTACCTGACATTAAAGTATGTTATTTTGCATTAAAAGAAAGGCTATGGATGGGTGCATGGTGCCAGCCTTCACTGAAGCTACGGCTGGCGGTGCAAGGTGCAAGGTGCAAGGTGCATGGTATTTTGGGCAAAGGACTGTATAGTTACAGATTATGGATTACAAGCAAACAACGGATTATCTCTATTCTTTATTGCCGGCTTATCACCGGATAGGGAAGGCTGCTTATAAGGATAATCTTGAAAACACTCTTGCTCTTGATAAACATTTCAGGCATCCGCATCTGAATTATAAAACAATCCATATAGCAGGTACCAACGGAAAAGGATCTGTTTCACACGTGCTGGCATCCGTGCTGCAGGAAGCAGGCTATTGCACAGGCCTTTACACTTCACCCCATCTTAAGGATTTCAGGGAAAGGATCAGGATCAACGGTGAGATGATCCCTGAGGATGAGGTTATTACTTTTGTGGAGAAGCACAAGAAGATCATTGAGGAGATTAGTCCTTCCTTTTTTGAACTTACTGTAGCAATGGCCTTTGATTATTTTGCCAGGAGACATGTGGATATTGCTGTTATTGAGACAGGGCTGGGAGGGAGGCTTGACTCCACGAATATAATTACTCCTGTGATCTCGATAATCACAAATGTCGGGCACGATCATATGGACCTTCTTGGTGATACTCTTCAGAAAATTGCAGTTGAAAAAGCAGGGATCATTAAAAAGAACATCCCGGTTGTTATCGGGGAGTCGGCAAAAGAGACAAGGGATGTCTTTATAGAAAAAGCACATGAAACTGAATCACGGATCTGTTTTGCTGATGAAGAATTCAGATGCGTGATAGAAGATGATCCCACTGGAAAGGGTGACTGGACATTTACTATTGAAAACACAGACGGGAATGAGAGAGTAAGCGGATACACACCTTTGGGCGGTGATTACCAATCGAAAAACCTTCAGACGGTCTTTTGTGTTTGCAGACATATTGAAGATGATTTACACATCACCCGGAAGGCGATTCTGAACGGCATCCGCAATGTGATAAAAAATACGGGCCTCATGGGCCGCTGGCAGATTTTGAGACACAATCCCCTGATAATATGCGATACCGGGCATAACTTTGAAGGACTTAAATATACAATGAACCAGGTCAGCAGAATTCCGGCGCGTAGGGTTCATATGGTCCTGGGTTTTGTTGCCGATAAGGATCTGAGCCTTATTTTTCCCCTTCTTCCGCCAGATGCCGTTTATTATTTTACAAGGGCATCGATCCCCCGCGCCCTGGACGAGAAGATCCTGCAGGAAAAGGCCAGGGCTTATGGTTTGAATGGTAACAGTTATCATACTGTTGCTGAGGCTCTTGATGAGGCGAAAAGTAATGCTTCGGAAAATGATCTGATCTATGTGGGGGGAAGTACTTTTATTGTAGCTGAGGTAATTTAAACGAATACTTTATTAACTGAATATGAAGAGAATATTTTTAATTTCAATATTTATTCTTGTCATTCTGCAGCTCAACGCTCAGACTGAAAAGAAACTTGTGATCCTGCATACCAATGACATGCATTCAATGATCACAGGATATGCACCTGAATCGCTGTACTCACCTCTCACTACAAATGATGACGCTACAGTTGGGGGCTTTGCCAGGATCGCCACCATAATTAAAGACGTAAAAAATTCGTTCGATGGTACAGCTCTTGTAATTGACGGAGGCGATTTCCTGATGGGAACTCTATTTCAGTCTATGGAAGAAAGAAACGGATTTCAGCTCAGGCTTATGAAGCTTATGGGTTATGATGTGGGCTGCCTGGGGAACCATGAATTCGACTTCGGATCAGAAAAGATCGCTGAGATCATAAGCCGTTCGGCAGAAGGAGGGGAGATACCGGAGCTTCTGCTTAGTAACGCTGTATTTGACAAGGAAGATACCGGTGATGATGCCCTGGAAAAATTGTTTAATTCCGGATTAATTGGCAGGAAATGCATATTGGAGAGAGACGGTATGAAGATCGGATTCTTCTCCCTGTTGGGCAAGGTTGCAGATGAAAATGCTGCTTTTGCAAAACCGGTCACCTTTGCCAGTCAGAAAACAGTGGCAAAGGAGATGGTCAGAGAGCTGAAGAAGGAAAAGTGTGATATTATCATATGCCTGTCGCACTCAGGAGTTGCCACTGATAAAAACGGTAACATTACAGGTGAAGACGTCAAACTGGCAAAGAAGGTAAAAGGAATAAATGTAATAATAAGCGGACATACACATACCCTACTTGAAAATCCTGTCATTGTAAATGGAACTGCTATTGTCCAGGCAGGAGAATACGGGCAGTATGTCGGTAAGCTATCTCTTACCTATAAAAACGGTAAAACAACTATTGACAGTTACTCGTTGATACCGGTGGATGACAGGATCGCAGGGAATACTGTGATTAATGAACTCATTGAGAATCAGGAGAAGCTGATAGATCAGGAGATCCTCCTGCCTCTCGGGATGAATTATGAGAAAGGCATTGTTGAGAATGATTTCCTGCTGGAATGCGATTGGGAAGGCGCGTTCACTGAAAGTAATCTGGGACCTCTGGTTGCAGATGCCATACATTCCTATATCAACAGGCATACAACTAAAGGTACAGATATGAGTCTTGTCGCAACAGGGGTGATACGTGATAAGTTAGTTCCCGGACTGCAAAGTGCTCCGGATATTTTCAGGATAATGTCGATGGGTAGAGGAGAAGATGCTGTTCCCGGATACCCGCTGGCAAAGGTTTTTGTTACAGGAAAAGAGCTGAAACGGGTTCTTGAGATAATGCAGATAGCATATAAGAGCAGTCCGGACAATTACTGCTTCTATTCCGGGATAAGAGTGGAATACGATCCAAAAAAAATAGTACTGAAAAAAATCAAAAAGATTGATATTGTCCGTCCTGATGGAACAACGGACAATGTTGATTTCTCGAAGAAGAACAATACCTTATATTCAATAACGGCCAATTCATATATTCTTGAATTCGTGGGTATAATAAAGAAGATGAGTTTCGGTCTGATCAATGTTGTTCCTAAAGATGAGAATGGTAATCCTGTTAAGGATATGAAGAAGACTGTGATCGATCTGAACGAAAACTCGGAAGGTATTCAGGAAGGAAAAGAATGGCTGGCTCTGATTGAATATTTTTCGATGATGAAAGATTCAAACGGCAACGGCATCCCTGATGTAGATCCGAAATACAGGACTCCCATCAGGACTTTCTTCTCAGTTAAATGATCTTATGCTGTTGAGAGACAGTTTAAAGATTATCGGAATTTTACCAGCTGCTGAAAGGATTATCGACAACTATCCTTGTCTTTCGGTTGGCAACATTATATCCGATCTCGTACATAGTTCTGGCAATGAGTTCCATTTTGCTGAAATCGATCTTTTCAGTAATATCTCGCGGTGTATGATAATCAGTGTGTAAACCTGTTGAGAAGAATAGTACGGGGATGTCCTTCACAACGAAATTATAATGATCGCTGCGGCTGAACAGTTGAAGAGGGTGGTTAGTCCCGCTGAGTTCGTAGTTGAAATCAAGCACTGAAGAAGCATCTACCGATTCTGCGATGGATCTCAGTTCCTTGCTCTGGTCATCGGTGATGACAAAAACTTCCTTTGGCCCCGACATGGGATTCTGATCGCTTGTATCAGCCACACCTTTAACCCTTCCTATCATATCCACGTTGAGATCTGCAACTGTTTTATCCAATGGAACAAGAGGGTTATTTGAATAGTATTTTGAGCCAAACAGGCCTATTTCCTCTCCCGATACCCACAGGAATAAAATTGATCTCAGAGGTTTCTTTTCAAGGCTCTGGAATGCCTCAGCTATCGACAGCAATGCTGCGCAACCTGATGCATCATCATCAGCGCCGGTATTGATGCCTCTTGCTGACTCTCCTATATGATCCGCATGAGCTGAATAAACAACATATTCATTCTTAAGGAGAGGATCGCTGCCTTCTATCAGGGCTGCAACATTATTGAGTGTTACTTCTTCAGTTTTTGTGACCTCTGTTATTTTCAGTTTTTTGTTCTTTATATTGAAGGAGAATGGTTTGATCTCACTGTCTATTTTATTCTGCAATCCCTCAAGAGTGTAGCCTGTTCCCTTAAGCAATTCATCGGCAACCTCCCTGTGAACGAATAGCATTTTGGGCATGTTTGGCAGCTGAAGGATACGAGGTTTTTCACCCTTAAGGCTCTTCGATGAATTCAGTTCGCCGGAGATCCCGGTAAATTTCTCTTCGAGAGATGAATATCCCGATTTAGGATCAGGGACAATTATAATTGCTTTTGCCCGTGAAAATAATAGAGCTGTTAGTTTCAGCTGGATACTGATGAAAGAGGATGGATCGTAATCTTCCAGCAGATAACCTTTACCATCTCTTGCAGGCGGAGATCCGAGCATCACAAGAAGGATCTTTCCCTCCGGGTTGATACCGGCAAAATCATCATATTCCGATATCTCCTGTTTGAGGCCATAACCAGCAAAAACGACATCTCCTTCCAGGGTGAAATCAGATGGTCCTGTGGGAACGATCTGGTAAATAGGTTTTTGAATAGTTACGGGAACATTACCCTCGGGGATGACCTGAATCATGCTTTTTTCATTGTCGATCAGGAAGTTTACCACGGAATAGGGCTGCAGGTAGCTTGTACCGTTTGCCGGTTTTAATCCCAGGATCTTTGCCTGTGATATTATATATTGCTGCGCAATCTCAAGACCCGGTTCACTGTTCTTTCGTCCTTTAAGAAGAGGGGAGGCAAGAAATGAAACATAACTTTCAAGATCAGCAGAAGTTATAACATCGCTCCCGGAAATTTTCTTCTGAGCAGAAAGTGATTCAAGAAGAAGTAATAATATTATTGTACTAATCAGATATTTAATTGTATAATTCATAAGCTCTTTGTTAAATTGACCTGTAAAGGTAAAAAAGTTTAGTAAACGGGTGATAGAAAAATAAACTTATAGCAACGTGAGGCAGGTCAGCAAGTTGAAGTAATTGTCAAGGGAGAAGAAAATTTTTCTTAAGTTTGCGGACTGATTTTTAATGATGGAGGTAAGTATATATTTCTGGATAGGCTTTCATGTTCTGATTTTTTTGATATTAGGGATAGATCTGGGCATACTCAGCAAAAAGGCGCATAAAGTACCTTTGAAGGAAGCTCTTTTGTGGAGCGGCGTCTGGATCATTGTGGCGTTAGCTTTCAATCTTTTTGTTTTCTTTGAATTCGGTAAGACAAGAGCCCTTGAGTTCCTGACAGGATATCTTATTGAATATTCCCTGAGTGTTGACAATATATTTGTTTTCATACTTATCTTCTCATATTTTGCTGTTCCTGAAAAATATCAGCATAAAGTTCTTTTCTGGGGTATTATAGGTGCTCTGGTCATGAGGGGCATTTTTATTTTTGCAGGAGTAGCCCTGATAAACAGATTCCACTGGATTGTGATCATTTTCGGCGGTTTCCTGATTGTAACCGGAATAAAAATGATGGTCCAGAAGGACGTCCAGGTCGATCCTTCAAAAAATCCGGTTATGAGATTTGCACGTAAGTTCCTTCCGGTGACTGAAGAATCAGATAAAGGAAGATTTTTTACCAGATTGAACTCAAAGATGTATGTAACTCCACTGTTTTTAGTATTGTTAATAATAGAATCAACCGACCTTTTATTTGCTGTCGACAGCATCCCTGCAGTTCTCGCAGTGAGTCACGAGCGGTTCATTGTATATACATCAAATATTTTTGCAATTCTCGGATTAAGGTCGTTGTATTTTGCCGTATCCGGAATAATGGGATACTTCAGATACCTGAAGACCGGGCTGGCATTTATCCTGACATTCGTCGGGTTGAAGATGGTGGCATCATTCTTTCATTTCGAGATCCCGATACTGATTTCCCTGGCTTTTATTGTTTCAATACTCATTATTTCAATCCTCGCTTCTGTTCTTATTTCCCGTAAGTAGAATTCATTCTTGGAGGTATCTGATATAATATTATCAGGAAAGTATTAATTTTGTGTTTGTTGAAGAAAGTCAGAATTGTAATATTGATACCAGTTTAAAAGGGTGCGAGAATGAATTCTCAGAAGCAGAAGACGGCTGTACCGTGGCCGCTGATTGTTTTATTCCTTATCCTGTCTGCAGCATCGATAGTTGTAGGTATCATCTTTTATCAGAGTCAGAAAAAGAATCTCCTGATAAATTCTACAAAAGAACTTTCAGCAATTGCCGACCTTAAAGCTAAACAGATTATCCAATGGCGGAGCGAAAGAATAGCCGACGGGTCTAATTTCAGGCAGAATACGATATTGATGCAGCAGTTCTCCGACTTTCTTCGTGACAGAAAAAACAAGAAGCTGAAGGCAGATCTCATTCAATACCTTAAAGGTCTTACTGAAAATTATGATTACAGGGATGCCTTGTTTGTGAACAGTGATTGTCAGCCGGTTCTCTATTTTCCGGATAAGGATACTATTATCGGTGATTATCTTGCTTCACATCTTCCGGATTATATTAAGGCGGGTAATATTACACTGACCGATCTCCACCAGACGGAGAAGGTGAGCATTATCCATCTGGATCTCGTTATACCAATGAAAGGTCCTGATACAACAGACACTTCAGCTTTTGGTGCTCTGGTGCTAAGAATAGATCCTAAAAGAGTATTCTATCCGATTCTTCAATCCTGGCCATCAGCTACAATAACATCCGAAGCGATCCTCTTCCATCAGGAGGGTGACGAGATACTATATCTGAACGAACTGCGGTATATGCCGAAAGCTAATCTGACTTTGAAAAAATCGATAACTGAAGAAAATCTTGCTGAAGTTCAGGCATTGCTGGGGATGAGGCAAACCACTAATGCTGTAGATTACCGCGGAGTAAAAGTCATAGCTGCCATGAAGAAAATTCCTGAGTCACCATGGTTTCTGGTTGCTAAAACAGATCGGAATGAAGTATTCAGTTCTCTGAAGGATAACTTTAGGCTTATCCTTATAGTAATAGTTCTTTTTAACCTTACTACAGCTTCTTTCCTGGGATTCCTCTGGTGGATCCAGAGAGTCAGATACTATCGTGAGAAATATGAAGCTGAACTGGAAAGGATGGCCCTGGTAAGGCATTTTGACTATATCCTTAAGTATGCAAATGATATAATTCTTTTACTTGATGATAATTTCGGCATTGTTGAAGCTAATGACAAAGCTCTTGAGGCTTACCAGTATACAAGGGATGAGATTATTGGACAACCTCTTAAAAAGCTGATCGACAGTAAAGCGGCCCAGAAGCTGGAAAAGAATTTTACCAGACTCGATCATATGGGCTATGCAACTTTTGAATCAAGACATAAAAGAAGGGATGGTTCAGTTTTTCCTATTGAGATAAGCGCAAGACGTGTTGATATTGAAGGAATTAAATTCTACCAGGCGATCTGCCGTGATATAACAGAACGGAAATATGCTGAGGAAATACTGAAAGAAAGCGAGGAAAGATTCCGTAAGATATTCGAAGAGAGTCCGTTGTCCATTGCAATGACTGACAAGGATATGGGAATAATAAGAGCCAATAACTCTTATTGCCGTTTGCTTGGATATTCCGAGGAAGAGTTGCTCGGGATGACTTATAAGGATTTCACGCATCCAGATGACATACAGAAAGATGAACTGGCAATACTTCAGCTTGTATCACAGGAATTACCAATACACCATACTGAAAAGCGATATCTGAAAAAGGATGGTACACTTATATGGGGCTCTACGACTGTAAGTATAATCAGAAATAATAATGGTGAGATACAGTTCTTTCTGGTAATGGTTGAAGATATAACCTCAAAAGTGATAGCTGCAACTGAATTGCTCGCTGCAAAAGAAAAAGCCGAAGAAAGCGACAGACTGAAAACTGCGTTCCTGCATAATGTGTCGCACGAAATCAGGACCCCGATGAATGCAATTATGGGATTCTCAACACTTTTAAATGACCCGGAGCTTAACAGCAGCGACAGAATTCAGTTTACTGACATAATAAGACAAAGCGGTAATCAATTACTTTCAATAATAAATGATATTGTCGATCTGGCAAGTATCGAGACCGGTCAGATGAAGGTGAATCTGCGGAGCATAAATATCAACAGAGCTTTAAAGAGTCTCTGTGAACAATTCAGCTACAAAGAAAGAGCACAGAAAGTAAAACTGGCATTGAAAACTCCTCTTAAGAATAACAACGCTGAGATAATAACAGATGGTACCAAGCTGGTTCAGATACTTTCAAACCTCATCAATAATGCTATCAAATTCACCCCTGAAGGACGTATTGATATAGGGTATAAACTCCAGGACAGCTTTCTGGAATTCTCAGTCAAAGATACCGGGATAGGAATCCCCCCCGAATATCATTCCAAAGTGTTTGAACGTTTTTACCAGGTTGATAATACTGTATCAAGGCAATACCAGGGAACCGGTCTGGGCCTTTCCATCTGTAAAGCATATGCTGAACTTCTCGGAGGAAAGATCTGGCTCGAGTCTCAGCCGGGAAACGGGACCACTTTCAGCTTCACAATCCCATATGTGAAAAGCGAAAACGTAAACGCTGATTAACAGATTCCTGAATCTGCTTTAACATTTTTTTAATAATTTTGTCGAAATTCTTTGAGTGAATTGGAATAAAATCATTTTAAAATAGTCTATTGGGTAGATACTATTGATAAAAAACAGTCTCTAGGAGTATATGAAAAGAACATTAATAATAACCGCCATCGTTTTTGCTGTTATTACAATAGCAATGATCATCTTCAACAAGGTTGCCTCAAAGAGTAATAAGGACAACACTTTTACTGAAGCAAAAAGAGGTCTTTTTGAAATTACTGTGTCAAATGCAGGAAAATTACTTGCAGAGAATGCAATTGACGTAATGGGTCCGGAAATCAACCAGAATGAGCAGCAGGGTGGAGGTCCGGGTGGAGGTGGTCTCAGAGGCGGCGGCGGAGGGGGCCGTGGTGGTGGAGGTATGATGCGTGCAATGAACATGAAAATCCAGGATATTGTTGCTGAAGGAACAATAGTTAAAGAAGGCGACTACATAGCCCAGCTCGACAGGTCGGATTATACAAACACATTGACTGAAGCTACTCAAAGTCTTGAGAATCTGCAAAATAAACTGGAAATGACAATTCTTGACACTGCAGTGACTCTATCCTCCCTGAGAGATGAGATTACGAACCAGAGGTATATTGTCCAGGAGGCCAAAATAACACTTGATGAATCAAAATTCGAGCCGCCGGCAACCCGGCGTAAGGCAGAGATAAATCTTAACAAGCAGCAACGTGCTCTCGATCAGTTAATAAAAAACTATTCTCTGAGACGGGCACAGGCTCTCACTGATATCTCAACGGCAAGAAAGAAACTTCAGGACGCTCAGGAATATGTTGCCAGTCTTCAGGATTTCCTTAATAAATTCACTGTAAGAGCACCCAAAGCGGGAATAGTAATGTATAAGGAAGAGTTTAACGGTTCCAAGAGAAAAGCAGGATCTACATTAAATCCATTTGATATGGTTGTGGCTACAATGCCCGATCTTACCTCAATGCTCTCTAAAGTTTATGTAAGTGAGATTGAGGTCAATAAAGTAAAAGTAGGTCAGAAAGCGGTAATGACAATTGATGCATTACCTGGAAAAACAATTACCGGTACGGTGAACACAGTTGCAAATGTGGGAGAAGTTCTGCCTAATTCGGATGCAAAAATGTTTGAAGTTCTTATCAAAGTTGATGGTACTGATTCCGAACTGAGACCGGAAATGACAACCTGGAACAAAATTATCATAAAGAGCATAAATGATGCAATTTATATCCCTCTTGAATGTGTTCATGCCGGAAGTGACAGCATACCTTATGTGATAAAGAAGAATAAAACCAAACAGATCGTGGTGCTCGGCGAAGAGAACGATAAGAACGTAATTGTAAGGCAGGGACTGGAAGAAGGAACTCCCATTTATGTCGTTCCTCCTGATGATTTTGCGAAATTCAGAACTGTTGGTCAAAATCTGCTTGCCACTAATCAATAAGTGCTGATTTTACGGGATAAGCTGTAAGTAAATTCTGTATATTTACATTAATAGACTTCTTAGTCCTGAAGATTGACCATTCATTAAGCATGGATGAAAATATCTTTATTGATATTTCCGGTAATCATATGCTCTCTGCCTGCTGGTATTTATAGCCAGACAAGAGGCTGTACTGATCCCCTCGCAATAAACTATAACAAGTCGGCCACAATAAACGACGGCAGCTGTGTCTACGATCCGGCTGAAGTATCTCCCCTTTCCGGAACTAATCTCCCTGGTGAACTGAAGGAAACATCGGGTCTTTTAAGGTGGGGTGATTATCTCTGGACACAAAACGACAACACAGATATAAATATCTACAAACTCGATACATTAAACGGGAGAATAATTAATTCATTTCCTGTTACCGGAGCTATAAACAGTGATTGGGAAGAGATCTCAAAGGACGATACACACCTGTACATAGGTGATTTTGGAAATAATGGTACCGGGAACCGGACCGATCTGAGGATACTAAAAATTGAAAAGAACAGCCTTCTCACAGGTAATCCATCAATTGAAACAATTTACTTTTCATACTCCGATCAGACCGGTATGGATCCTTCAGGGGTGAATTACACTGATTTTGATTGTGAAGCTTTTATTGTCACAAACGACAGTATTTATCTTTTCACTAAACAGTGGATAAGTAATAAAACAAGCCTGTATTCTTTGCCTAAATCACCAGGGACATATAAGGCAAAACTGAAGGCAACCCATAATGTAGAAGGTTTAATAACCGGTGCTGTATTTCTGGATTCAAAGGATCTTGTTGTATTGTGCGGATACAGCAGCTCATGGGTGCCTTTCATTTACCTGCTTTACGACTTCAACGAAACGGATTTTTTCAGCGGAAATAAAAGGAAGATCACCCTAAACTGCCCTTATCATCAGGTTGAAGGCATAAGTACTGTCAATGGATTAAAATATTACATTTCAAACGAGTATGTCTCTGTCGGCTCACTGCTGATAATTCCAAATAAGCTGCAGATCATTGATCTGAGCAAATGGTTAAAGAAATATTTCAATACTATTACAGGCACACCTGAAGACAATACAGATTCAAGATATAAGCCTTACCCTATCCCGGCCAGAGATTATATCTCAGTAAAATGTAATGATTCATTAAGGTACTCAAAATATTCCCTTACCGATATGACGGGACATACTGTAAAGTCGGGCATTCTTCCGGATGAAATACCAGGGATCTCTGTAGCAGGTATGCCATCAGGCATCTACATACTGAAAATAGGAGATAAGAAGGCTGACAGGTACAAGATAGTCAAGAACTAGGTAACTCTGAATTGAAATTCACCTACTAAAAGTTACCAGTTGTGCATTAAATGCCTATTTCGAAGATTTTACAGACAGGTTTTCCAGTTTATTGAAGGAAGTTATCAGTCCGCGGATCACAGCAGAACTTAATCCCTGATGTTCCATTTCATTCAGTCCGGATATTGTAATTCCCTGTGGAGTAGTGACCTTGTCGATCTCTTGCTCCGCATGGTTCCCGGTTTCAAGAATAAGACGGGAGGCTCCCCTTACCGTCTGGGCAGTTATCATCTGGGACATTTCTGCATTGAACCCTATTTCTATACCTCCCTGGGACATTGCACGCATAAACCTTAGTGCAAAAGCAATTCCGCAGGCTCCGATGACCGTTGCAGCATCCATAAGCTCTTCCGGGATTATAACCGTTTTGCCCATCTTTTCAAACATATCAATAACAGTTTTCTCCTGTTTGCCGGTCGTATGTCTGAATGATAAACAGGTCATTGATTCGCAGATCTCAAGAGCTGTATTTGGCATTATCCGGATATTTGGAATTGAACCGAAGGCTGTCTCAATATCCTTGTGTGAAATGCCGGTGATCGTTGAAATAAGGAAATGGTGCGAGTTGAATTTTGTTTTTATTTCCTCTTTCAGCATATAAAACTGTTGGGGTTTTACGGCCATGACCACAATCTCGGCGCTGGATACTGCTTCATTGTTATCCTCAGTAATATTGAATCCGGCTTTCTTTAAAAATGAAATTCTTGATTCACGCTTTTCAGTGAGAATGATTTCTTCAATGTCATATTGCCCCGACCTGATAAGCCCTTTTGCCAGTGAGGTCCCGATATTTCCGCCACCAAGTATGGCGATCCTGTACTTTTTCATCCTGATAAAAAAAAAGCGAATATAAGTAAAAACCGATCGCGTGGTATAGATTTAATGAATATAAACGAAAAACATCAGCGAGATCTTCCGATTATGATCTTTGTGGGCGATGAGGGAGTCGAACCCCCGACCCTATGCTTGTAAGGCATATGCTCTGAACCAACTGAGCTAATCGCCCGAAAAAGTGAGTGCAAATATAACTTACATTTTAAGATTCTGCAAAATAAATTAATTACAATTCTTTTTCTTAGTTGTTAATATGTTGAAAACACTAAGTAATTATACTGTCTCAAAGTGTTCTAAATTTCTTAAATTCGCTACAATTTGTTATAATGCGGCTAATATGTGGATAATTCCTGATCATCTGCATATATTTAATGTATTCATAATTACTGAGTTGAAATAAATCCAAACTGAACCTGACCTCAATGAGAGATAAGTTTTGTTCTTCAGCTATTAATCCGGATAAATTCTTTATCAGGAATAATATGAGTCAAACAGGGGTTCATTACACTGATATCCGAATGTTACCAGCCCTGAAACACATAAATGCAAAGATGATATTGCTCCTTATTTACTTGTTCTTCATGCCTGCAGTTCAATCTCTTATGGCAGGAGATAGTGCAGGTTTTACAGCAAGTGCAGTAACAGCAAATATCATCAGCAGTGAATTATCACCCACCGGGTCGTATACGGGTCAGTATTCAGTGCTGCCCCCGGTAGCCATATGTAAAAGCATAACCGTTCAGCTGGGTCCGGGCGGCACAGTCACGATCACCGGAGCCGATATCAACGGTGGTTCATATGATCCCGACGGGACGATTACCAGCATGGTTGCCACTCCCTCTTCATTTAACTGCTCGAATATAGGTGCCAACAATGTTATCCTCACTGTGACAGACAACACAGGGATGGTTTCCAGCTGTGTGGCCACCGTTATCGTAAGAGATAACCTGCCTCCTGTGATGGCCTGTAAAAACATTAACGTATATCTTGATCAGTCGGGTTCTGCAACAATCAATCCGGCTGACCTTAATAACGGAACTACAGATAATTGCGGAGGACCTGTAAGATTTTATGTCAACCGGACAACCTTCAGCTGTTCAGATATCGGTGCTCCTGTAAATGTAATCTTTACCGGGACTGATGCTTCAGGAAACACTGCTTCATGTTCTTCACAAGTAACAGTGCTGGATACAATATCTCCCGTTGTGATCCTGAAAACATTTAAATTGGTTCTCGATCCGGATGGGACAGGGATTCTCCAACCTTCGGATATTGATAACGGATCTTCTGATAATTGCGGACCTGTTGTTCTTTCTGTTGCTCCCAGTTCATTCAGCTGCGGTGACAGCGGCACAAAAACTGTGATTCTGACTGCAGTTGACTCTTATGGAAATTCTTCATCGAAAAGTATTAAAATAACAGTCGCACCTTCCTTCGAGATCGAAAGCATGTCTCTCAATAACTGCGATCTGGCTGTGCCATATGCACTGTATAAAGCCAATGTGACAGGTGTCGACTCACTTTATACCTATTTCTGGGATGGACTTGAGGATCTGTATAAGCCCTTCCTTTCTTTTATCCCGGTTCCGCCCTACCTGGTCCCCACCAATACTAGTACCCTGCAGACGCCGTTCTTTAATAACGCAACTTTGCCCAACGGGATCTATCATATCAGGCTCATAGTGCATGATGGTGTTGGATGTGTTGATACCTCTGAAATGGTGATCAGGAAAGAAGGCCCGCTTTTCAATAATATTACAAGCATGTATTCTGAAGCCTGTGAAGGAGCAACAGCAATCTATAGTGTCAATACCGATTCCGGTGCAATTTATTCATGGTCGATTGAGAATGGAACAATTCTGTCACCTGATCCTGATACAAGCAGGATTGAAGTCCAATGGAATATTGGAGTAAGCCAGGGAATTGTCAGGGCAACTGTTACAAGACCAAATATTGCCGGAGATCCATGTATATCCTATATGATTGATACAGTCACTATTCATCCGGTATCCGTTCCTGTATTTAATTCTCCTGCAGTGAATGCATGTGCCGGTATCGAATATACATATTCCCTGACCGGCACTTTCCGATCCCATTATTGGAGTATTACAGGCGGTAAAGCAGTATCAGGAGGAGCTCCGGGTGATAATTATGTCAAAGTAAGATGGGGAAATAATCCGACCGGAAGAATCACAGTAAGTGTTGAAAATAATTATAACTGTTCAGCTTCAGTCTTCATCGATGTCGCAATAGATAATCTTTCCGGTTCTGTTACTTCTCTGACAGATATCTCCTGCAACGGAGGCTCTGACGGAAAGGTAACAGTCGCCGCAACTTCCGGTTCAGGCCTGCCTCCTTATAGTTATTCCCTCGATGGCGGTTCCTATGTGGCAACCGGATCTTTCACAGGGATTTCGCTCGGCAATCATATAGTTACGATAAGAGATGCAAACTTCTGCACTTTTGAAGTGCCCTTCCTTATTACCCAACCTGCGATTCCCCTGACAGCCGGTACAACAGTAGTGAATGTTAAATGTTTCGGTACACCAACGGGATCAGTTAACCTTACAGTCACGGGGGGAACAGCGCCATATACATATCTGTGGAGCAACGGTGCAACAACAGAAGACCTTGTCAATGTAGCTGCTGGAGTATATACAGTTACCATCACTGACGCTAATCTTTGTACGACAACAGCATCCGGGACAGTATTACAACCGGCATCGGCCTTGTCCGGTACAACAGCTGTGACTAACGTCAAATGTTTTGGAGGGTCAACGGGAGCAGTTAATCTTACAGTAACAAGCGGGACAGCGCCTTATACATATCTGTGGAGCAACGGAGCTACAACAGAAGATCTTGTAAATGTAGTCGCAGGAACATATACTGTTACAATCACTGACGCCAACCTGTGCACTACAACAGCATCAGGCACAGTAACACAACCGGCAGCAGCATTAGCCGGNNCCCTATACATATCTCTGGAGCAACGGAGCAACGACGGAAGACCTTGTTAATGTTGTGGCAGGAGTCTATACAGTTACGATAACTGACGCCAATCTGTGTACAACGACAGCCTCTGGTACAGTTACACAACCGGCAGCAGCTTTGGTTGGAGTAACAGCAGTAACAAATGTTAAGTGTTTTGGAGGAACAACAGGAGCAGTTAACCTTACAGTCACGGGGGGAACAGCGCCATATACATATCTGTGGAGCAACGGTGCAATGACAGAAGACCTTGTCAATGTAGCTGCTGGAGTATATACAGTTACCATCACTGACGCTAATCTGTGTACCACAATAGCAACAGGCACAGTAAGCCAGCCGGCGGCAGCACTTGGCGCGACAGCTGTAGTAACTGATGTGAGGTGTTTTGGCAATGCCACAGGAGCAGTTAATCTTACAGTAACAGGCGGGACAGCGCCTTATACATATCTGTGGAGCAACGGAGCTACAACAGAAGATCTTGTAAATGTAGTCGCAGGAACATATACTGTTACAATCACTGACGCCAACCTGTGCACTACAACAGCATCAGGCACAGTAATACAACCGGCAGCAGCATTAGCCGGAACGACAGCTGTGACAAATGTCAAATGTTTTGGAGAAACAACAGGGGCAGTTAACCTTACAGTCACAGGCGGTACAGCACCCTATACATATCTCTGGAGCAACGGGGCTACAACGGAAGATCTTGTAAATGTAATTGCTGGAGTATACACAGTTACGATATCTGATGCCAGTTTGTGCACGACAACGGCAACCGGGACAGTAACAGAACCGGCAGAACTTATTGCCACAGCCGGTAGTAACGGTCCGGTTTGTGAAGGTATTGAACTTAGTCTTACCGGTGGGCCAGACGGAATGGTGACCTATTCCTGGACCGGCCCTGACGGATTCATCTCCTCACTGCAGAATCCTGTGGTTTCATCAGCTGCAACCCAGATTATGTCAGGTCTGTATATTCTGAATATCACTGACGGGAACGGATGCACGTCATCAGCAAGCGTTGACGTAATTGTAAACGAGATACCTGTTGTTACATTTGCTCAGACAAATATCATATGCGGAGGCACTTCAACCGGAGCCATCGATATTACAGTCTCAGGTGGTTCAGGTCCGTTTGTTTATTTATGGACAGGTTCTGTAACTGATACTGCAGTTGAAGATCAGGTCAATATACCGGCCGGTTCGTATACTGTGACAGTTACTGATGCTAACAGTTGCACATCGGCATTGTCGTCAATAGTAATCACCGAGCTTCCTTCTCTTTCCGGAAGTATTACATCCCAAACCAACGTAACAGTAGCTGGTGGTAATGACGGGAGTGTTACTGTGGATGGATCAGGAGGCACACCACCTTATATGTACAGGTTGGATGCCGGGCCGATGCAGGCTTCAGGTGCCTTCAGCAACCTGACAGCCGGACCATATACAGTAACTGTCCAGGATGCGAATCTGTGTGAATATCCTGTAAATGTGATAATTACTCAGCCAGGTTTTCCGCTTTCGGGAAAAGTAACTTCTCAGACAGAAGTTCTTTGTTACGGGGATGCCACAGGAAGTGTGACTGTCACCGGAATTGAGGGCGAAGAACCTTACGAATACAACATAGACGGAGGAGCATTCCAGCCAACGGGAACTTTTAACCTGTTAACTGCTGGTCCTCATATAGTGACGATCAGGGATGCCCTGCTGAATACTTTCAACGTTGATGTGCTTATTGCCGGACCTTCTTTCCCATTGATAATTACGATCACTCAGAATGATATCATATGTGCAGGAGGTAATACCGGAAGCGCTTCTGCAATAGCAGCAGGAGGAACGGAACCTTACAGTTATTCATGGAACACTACACCGGTACAGACCGGGCCGGATGCTATTGGTCTTATTGCAGGTACATATACTGTAACAGTGACAGATGCCAACGGATGTGTGACATCCGCTGAGGTTACTATAACTGAACCGGAACAAATGGCAGTTGCCATCTTAAAGAATGACGTTCTGTGCAACGGAGATGAAAACGGAAGCGCGGCAGCAAGTGTTCAGGGTGGAACCGGTCCTTATACCTATTTATGGAATACCACTCCTGTCAGGACTACTCCGACGATAGATAATTTAGCACCGGGTACTTATAGCGTTACGGTGACGGATGCAAACGGATGTACTGCAACCGGGAATGTTACGATAGGGGAACCGGCACCTTTGACAGTCTCAGCTACAGCTACCGATGCCTTATGCCCCGATACAGATGAAGGAGGAATAGAACTTCTGATTAACGGAGGGGTACAGCCTTATTCGATCACATGGTCTAACCCTGGCGGTTCTTCTGCACAGAAAATTACCGGGCTGCGTCCAGGTACATATACCGTTGTAGTATCCGACGCAAACGGATGCCGGGCATCGACAAGCGCTGATGTCGGATATGAAGGTTCTTACGGTTGCCTTACAATCCCGGACATAATTACTCCAAACGGTGACGGCCATAATGACGAATGGATAATCAGGAACATTGATATTTATCCGGAGGCCGAAGTCCTTATCTATACAAGATGGGGAAGGCTTGTTTACAGGACGAAGAATATTTCTGAAAATCCATGGAACGGCCAATATCGTAACAGCGGGGATATGATGCCGACTGATTCATATCATTATATTTTACATCTGAACGACGGTTCGAAACCAAAGTCAGGTGTTATAAGTGTTATAAGATAATAAACCGGTGAATTGATGAAAAAATACATGAGATCTGGTAAGGATATTTTCCTGGTGATTGCTTTGAGCCTCATCTTCAACGTCTCTTTTGCCCAGCAAGTCCCGATGTACAGTCAGTATATCATGAATGGATTTCTTGTTAATCCGTCATTTGCCGGTCGCGATGGTTACACAACTCTTACACTTACCACCAGGAACCAGTGGGTAGGAATGAAAGAAGCGCCAAGCACATACGCTGCCAGTTTCCAGACCCGTATCCTGAAGAACAGCTATATTTCAAAATCCACTTCGGTTAAGAAAAAAATAGTCCGGCCTACAAAAGGCGGAAGAGTGGGGGCAGGAGGTTATATTTTTAATGATAACAATGGAATAATGAGACGCACCGGCATCCAGGGAATATATTCTTATCATATTCCGCTGGGTACTACGGACGGATACCCGAATGATCTTGCATTCGGCCTTGGACTTACCGCTTATCAGTACGCTATCAATATGAACGGACTGATATATGACTACAGCGATCCCCTTCTGAATAATTACGACAGATCGGTTTTCATTACAGATTTTAATTTTGGCGCAAGTTTTACTACATCTAAATACTATGCCGGATTTGCTATGACGAATATCCTCAGGGGATCCCTGCTCTTTGGTGATACGACAAGGACCAACAGGAATGAACTTGGTCATTATTTCCTTACAGGTGGGATAAAGATCCCTCTTGCTCCTGACTGGATCCTTGAACCTTCAGGATTTCTGAAATCATCGGACATGCTGCTCAAATCAATTCAGCTTGACCTTACTGCAAGAGTCTATTATAAGGAGGATTACTGGCTTGGCCTCTCCTGGAGGACAAACGATGCGATAATATTAATGCTTGGATTAAAGTTCGACAGGTTCTATTTTGCTTATGCGTCCGACTTCACTCTCACTGACATAAGAAGAGAGAGTTTTGGGTCACATGAGCTTACACTGGCCGTTAAATTTGGAGAGAGCGCAAGAAGATATCGCTGGATAAATGCTTATTGAGATTATTGTTTATTAATAAAATATGTCAAAAGGTATCGCTGCATTGACGGCCGGTACCCTTTCGCTGCTGTTGTTATTGTCATTTGGGACACATTCGTTGGACGAAGAGAAAGATTCCGTAAGGATTATGTTTTATAATACAGAGAACCTCTTCGATATCCATGATGACACCCTTACCGATGATAATGAGTTCCTGCCGAAGGGGACCAGGAGATGGAATTATTCCAGGTATGTAAAAAAGATCAATTCCATCTGCAAAACCATTATTGCTGCAGGTGATTGGGCTCCACCAGAAATTATAGCATTATGTGAAACAGAGAACAGAAAGGTCATTAAGGATCTTATTTTGGGAACGAACCTGGATAAGTTTGATTACGGAATAATTCAGGAAGATTCCCCGGATCCAAGAGGAATTGATGTATGCCTGCTTTACCGGAAAGATATTATTGAAGTTATTCAGTATGATTATTTTCAAAATACCGATACACTGGAGAATGATTTTTTTACACGTGATGTTCTGTATGCAAAATGCCTGGTAATGGATGATACCATCCATTTATTTGTGAACCACTGGCCATCGAAAAGGGGAGGGGTACTGTCGGGCGATGCAAAGAGAAAACAGATTGCAGAATTGGTGAGAGTAAAAGCTGATTCTATTAATACGGCGTGCAAAAACAGGGCAAAGATCATCATTACAGGTGATTTCAATGTTTCTCCCGGAGATAAGGTGTTGGAGAGTATTACCTCAGGGACAGGGCGTGATACACTATTGATGAACCTGTCAGGGCTACTCGGCAGGAATAGCGGCACCTACCGGTACAAGGGGATATGGGAGATGCCTGATCAGATTATTGTCTCACGCTTCCTGTTAAGATGCGAAAGAGGTCTATATACAGAACAGCGAATGATGCGGATCTTTAATCCTGATTTTCTGTTGTTCAGGGATCCGGTTTACCCCGGGCTCAGCCCTTTTTCCACCTGGCGGGGCTACCGTTACCTGGGAGGTTTCAGCGATCATCTGCCTGTTCTGATCGATCTTAAGATAAGATAATTCAAGAAACAGGTGTCAGTCCGAGTTCTTTCCCTTTTTCAAGCATCAGGTTCCTGGCTGCTTCATGTTCGTTGGGGATAATACCATCGAGAATGGCTTCCCTGATGGCGTTCTTTATTATGCCAACCTCCCTGCCGGGCTTTATGCCAAATGTTCTTATTATCTCACTGCCGTCAACAGGAGGCTGGAAGTTCCTTATAGCGTCTTTTTCCTCAATTTCCTTAAGCTTCTTCCTTACATATCTGAAGTTCTCAAGGTGCCGGGCTTTTTTAGCTTCATTCTTTGATGTGATATCAGCTTCGCAAAGGAGCATAAGGTCATCGATGTCGTCCCCTGCTTCAAAAAGCAGCCTTCTCACTGCTGAATCGGTTATCTCTTCCTGAGAGAGGACGATAGGACGAAGATGAAGGTCAACAAGTTTCTGAACATATTTCATCTTTTCATCCAGCGGCAGTCTTAAGCGTTTGAATATATCGGGGATCATTTTTGATCCGAGGAATTCATGACCATGAAACGACCATCCTGTGTCGGGGAGGTATTTCTTTGTTGCCGGTTTTGCTATATCATGCAGAAGCGCAGCCCATCTGAGCCATAGGTTATCGGTATTGGCAGCTATGTTATCAAGAACTTTAACTGAATGAAGGAAATTATCCTTGTGAGCCCGGCCTTCTTTCTGATCAACTCCTTTGAGTGCATTAAGCTCCGGGAAAATTAATCCGAGCAGACCCGATCTTTCAAGCAGTATAAATCCTGTTGATGGCACTTCGCTCATTATGATTTTGTTAAGCTCTGTTACGATCCTTTCCTTTGAAACGATCCTGATCCTTTCGGCGTTATTTCTTATCGAAGTAAAAGTGTCTTTTTCGATATTGAATTTCAGCTGAGTGGCAAAACGGATGGCCCGTATCATCCTTAACGGATCGTCAGAGAAAGTCCTGTCAGGATCAAGTGGTGTCCTGATTATCTTTCTGCTGAGATCTTCCGCACCGTTGAACGGATCAATGAATTGCCCATAGGTCTCTTTGTTGAGACTTATGGCCAGGGCATTAATTGTGAAATCTCGTCTTTTCTGATCATCCTCTATCGTGCCGTCTTCAACCACAGGTTTCCTTGAACCCCTCCTGTAAGACTCCTTCCTGGCTCCCACAAATTCCAGCTCATAGTCATCCCACCGGAACATAGCGGTCCCGAAGTTTTTGAAGACATTCACCCTGAGCCTTTTATCTATCTTTTTTGCGATCTTTTGGGCTATCTCAATACCACTTCCTGCAACAACAATGTCGATATCCTTCCCAGGGTGATCCCTCTTAAGAAGGCAATCCCTTACCCATCCACCGATTACAAATGCCTTCACATTTTCTTCGGTAACTACCTCAGAAATAATATTGAAGATCTTGTCATTAAGACATATATACATATATAAATATGACAATTTGTTATTAAATCATGACAAAGTTACAATTTATAGTCAATTTTAACTGAGTTAAATGCTCATCATGCATGATGGCACAAAGGTTGACAGTAATAGTTATGAAATGATTTTTTATATTTAAGACAAATTTAAGATATGACTGAACATCTGACAAAGGAAACTTTTCTCAGCAAAGTATTTAACTATGAGAAAAACAAAGAATGGAAATTCGAAGGGGACAAACCCTGTGTAATTGATTTCTATGCTGACTGGTGCGGCCCGTGCAAGATGGTTGCGCCGGTGCTTGAAGACCTGGCAAAGGATTTTGATGGGAAACTCGATATATTTAAGGTAAACACCGAAGAAGAGCAGGAGCTTGCTGCCGTTTTCGGTATCAGGAGTATACCTTCAATACTTTTTGTTCCGCTTAACGGTCAGCCTCAGATGGCTATGGGGGCATTGCCAAAAGAGACCTTTGTTAAAGCATTTAAAGATGTGCTTGGTGTAGAAAAATAGCTTGGTTATCAAAAAAGAACTTATTTAAGAAAAATTTAAGCTTTTCATTGTAACATTCCCTCACCAGCTTCCGTTTAATAATATAAAAGCAGCAATCGGAAGATTACAAGTTTTTTCATGGATTTAGGTTTAGGGTGGTAATAAGTCAGGACTTCGGTCCTGATTTATTTTATGCCAGGTCCTTGAAAATGCTGTTAATCTCTTCCTCTGTTGTCCGGAGTTTTTTCTGACACTGTTTGATCAGCTCTGAAGCTCTCTTCACTTCAACAGATAATTTATCTACATCAAGATCCCCGCTTTCAATATTATTGAGGATCTTTTCAATCTCAATCATTGCTTCGTTAAATGAAAATTCCTTTTTTGCCATATCTATTGACTTTTTAGTTACCCTTTTTAATTACTTTGCTTCCGACCTTACCGTCAGAGAACTGGGTCTCAACTACATCATCTATATTTACTGATGCGGCGCTCTTAATTATCCTTCCGTTAAGTGATGTTATTGTAAATCCTCTTTTCAGTACGTTTTCCGGATCAAGTATTTTCAGGTTATTCTGTAATCCTTCCAGTTTCAGTTTAATATTCGCAACCGATTTGTTGATGATCTTCACCAGTTCATTTTTCTCTTTTTCAATTAGCGATTTTTTCCCCGCTGAATATGATCCTGACAGGGAAACAAGTCTTGATTTCTGATTTTCCGTTTTAAAGCCGGCTCTCATAATGAATTCCCTTCCAATATTGATCACTTCTATCATCCGGTTAGCCAGATTTTCTTTTCTTGCTGAAATGAGGAGTTTAGCCAGAGGGATCAGCTTTAGCCTGTACGATTCGGTAAGTTCGATATATTCTTTAATCACAGTCCGCGATAATTCCGCAATCCCTTCACTTAACTCATCAAGGCGGGCTTCAGCAGATGTAATACATTCGACAAGATAATCAGCAACCGCCGTTGGCGTTTTCAGCGACCGGTGTGCCACCATATCTGTTACAGAGAGGTCTTTTTCGTGTCCTATTCCTGTAACGACCGGTATCGGGAACTGTGTGATATAATATGCAATGTTATAACTGTCGAACCAGCTCAGGTCGCTTTGCGATCCTCCTCCTCTTATTATTACAAGTACATCAAAGACACCCGGGTGATCGGCTATCCTGTTCAGTGAATTCATTACGCTCTTTTCGGTTTCTGTTCCCTGCATTATTGTTTCAAACAGTGCAGTATAAAAAACATATCCATAACTGTTCTCATGAAGATGTTTCATAAAGTCAGTATATCCGGCAGCTGTTTTTGAAGATATGATCGCAATCTTTTGGGGCAGTACCGGAAATGCAAGCTCTTTATTCATTGAAAACACTCCATCTTCTTCCAGTTTCCTGATCACCATCTGCCTCTTCATTGCCATTTCCCCGATCGTATAGGATGGATCAATATCCGAAATGATAAGGCTTAGCCCGTAAATTTCATGATATTCGATCTTAGCTTTAACAAGGATCTTCATTCCGGCTTTCAATGACTCTCCTGTGATATTTTCGAAAAAAGAGCTGAGGAACCTGTAACGGTTATTCCATATTATTGCCTTGATCCTGGCTTTTACATCTTTCTCATCCGGATTTTTCTCAATCATTTCAAGGTAGCAATGCCCAGCAGAATTTTCCTTTATCTCTGAAATCTCTCCGACCACCCAGTACCATTCAGGAAGAGCCAGATAAAGGGAATCCCTTATCATCAGCTGTAATTCAGACAGTGTCAGTCTTTCATTCATTACTGCCCCGTTTTAATTATTTTATGCAGATATATTCCTTTGCCCGTTATGAGCCTTAAAAAGTAAATGCCCTGCCGGTAATTGCTAAGATCGGATAAAACCAGGTTGCGTCCTGCAAATTCCGGATATTTTTTCCTGCTTAAAATGTTACCTGATGCAGAATAGAATTCGATCGTCAGGTTACCAGGGGGTTCCCTGAATAAGATCTCTATTATCCCTGTTGTGGGATTTGGCTTTGCCAGAGTTGCTCCCGGTGGTTCTTTCAGGTGGACATCCTGAAGCAATGACAGAACCTTTATCATATCAGGGATACCGTAACCATAAAGCGAGTCGGGGACGAGGAACCTGTCTGCTGACCTGTGAAGAGCATCTGCAAGCTCACCCGGGGTGGCACCGGGTACGGCCTGCATAATACAGGCAGCCATGCCGCTCAGGACCGGACATGAAAAAGACGTCCCGCTTGATTTGAGGACTTCATTAACGGATGTCTGAACTATTACATTGACCCCAAGAGCAACATTATCAGGTTTTACCCTTCTGTCTGCTGCCGGACCTGCCGATGAGAAATAAGATATGTGTCCATCGTTATCAACTGCTCCGACACATACTACACTGTCGCCATCTGACGGAGCTATGATACGCTTCCATTCATTGCTGCGTTCATTTCCCGCACTGCTGAAGACCACGATCCCTTTTGATGCAGCAATGTCGGCAGCTTTTGTTATGAATGCCGTATTCCCGTCCATATCAGAGAAGGAATAGTCAAGTGAAGTATCGTCAAAGTGAAAGTATCCCAGGGAAGAGGTTATTATATCGGCGCCGGAGCTGTCGGCAAATTCTGCTGCTGCTACCCAGAAATCCTCTTCAGCCGCACTTTCGCTTTCCGTATCTTCTGTCCGGAAAAGCATATAATCTGCCCCCGGGGCAGTACCTTCCAGGATCCCGGGTATCTGTCCCCCCAGAATAGACATAACTGCAGTTCCGTGTGTATGATAGCCGTAAACAAAAGGGTCGTTCCGTACAAAATCGTATGTATACCTTATTCCCTTGCGGCTTCGAAGGTCACCCAGGGAAGATATTCTGTCAGCATTCAGAAAGCCTCCGTCGGGAACAGCTATCAGGATCCCCCTGCCATCATAGCCGGAAAGATGAACAGAAGTTCCGTTCAGCATAGCGATGTGAAAACCGGGCAGCAGTTTATCATCAGCTTCAGCAATGAGATCGAGTTTTCCTGCAAAGCTGCTTTTACCCGCAGGTTTCTTTACAAGCTTTACACCACTGACAAAAGGAAGGTCAAGCAGCAGCTGTTCATCAATTGCCTCATTTGTTTTGAACAGTGCTGTGTTCATCCATTTTGAGCAGCAATGCAATGCAAATCCCCGGGAAATTATTTCATTTATGTATTGACGGCTGACCGGGATATCCCTGACATCGGGAACTGTAATCTGGTATTTTAACCTTCTGTCGAGTGCCCTTTCTGAAAGAAGATCTGATGGCGGATAATTCCAGGGTTTGTTTTCCCCTTTGTCAATGAAATAGACCCGGTAAAAATAATTATATATCTGATCCTCTGCACTAAGGTCAATACTCAGGATAAGTAATACTACTGCAGCAGGAATTATTTGTTTTCCTCTGATAAAAAGAGTAAAAATTTTCATCTTTTTATAGTGCCGGTTTTCTCCGGATCCGGGATCCTGCCCTGGTTCTTTTCAAGCTTGTCCATCAGGTTAGTGGCATCTATATCCATTTGCTTGTCTGCAGTATTCCCCAGTTCGTAATCCATTTTATATTTCAGAGTACCGTCTTCATTGAATATCTGCCAGGTGCCATCGCGGAAATTATTTTTATAAAATCCTGATATCTCCTGTTTGCCGTTCTCATACCACACCTCGAATTTTCCGTTGAGCTGATCGTTTGAATAATTGGATCTCAGGAATTTCTTTCCGTCCGGATAATTCTGCAGCCATTCCCCTTCCTTCTTATCGTTGACATAGGTCACTTTTTCAAATATCGTCGAGTCGGTATAGAATTTAAATGATGGACCGTTCCTTTTGTTATGAAGGTAGAACTCTTCGCTTATCAGATATCCTTCGTAGAAATATGAGAAGAACTGCCATTTTCCTTCCTTAAGCTGGTTGACATATTTTCCTCTTGAAGCGATAAAGCCGTTCGGATGGTAGTGAGTTGCAGCGACTTCTTTCCCGTCGTTGCTGTAAACCATTACTGATTGAAGCTTTTTGTCCTCTGAGTATCTTTTAAACTCCCCGATAGGATGATCGTCCCTGAATGTCCCCTCATACTGAATATTCCCGTCAGGATATTTCTTTATCCATTCTCCCTGTTTTCTGCCCTGTTGGTCCGTTTTATTGATATTTACTTCGCTCTGTCCCGTCACAAGAAGTGAAGCAGCAGCCAATGAAAGAATAAGAATGATCTTTTTTTCCATGGAAAAGGAACGCTAAATCCTTCATAAAAGTATAAAAAAGGGTGTCATTTTGAGACACCCTTCTGATGTTTGGTTTGATATTATATTGATTCAGATGGTAACATTTATTTCACTTCCTCAAAGTCAACATCTGTAACTTCGTCACTACCGGATTTTGAACCGCTATCGCCTGATGGGCCTGGTCCCTGAGGGCCCGGGCCGGGTTGTGAAGCGCCCTGTCCGGAAGCCTGGGCTGTTTTGTACATTTCCTCTGAAGCTGACTGCCAAACGGCATTCAGTTCTGCCAGGGCTTTGTCTATTGCATTCAGGTCCTGGCTCTTATGAGCTTCCTTAAGTTTCGACAGAGAGCTCTCGATAGCCGATTTCTTATCAGCCGGGATCTTGTCGCCGAATTCCTTCAGTTGCTTCTCAGTCGTGAATATCATACTGTCCGCTGAGTTTATCTTTTCAGCTTTTTCCCGTGCTTTTCTATCAGATTCCTCGTTGGCTTTAGCTTCATCGCGCATTCTCTTTATTTCGTCATCGCTTAGTCCTGATGAAGCTTCAATCCTGATTCTCTGTTCTTTTCCGGTACCCCTGTCCTTGGCTGTAACATGAAGTATACCGTTTGCGTCTATATCGAATGTTACTTCGATCTGAGGAATACCTCTCGGAGCTGGTGGTATACCGTCGAGATGGAAGCGCCCGATAGTTTTGTTGCCTGATGCCATGGGCCTTTCGCCCTGTAATACATGGATCTCAACAGACGGCTGGCTGTCAGCAGCTGTTGTAAAAACCTCAGTTTTCTTTGTAGGAATTGTTGTATTTGATTCTATAAGTTTTGTCATTACGCCGCCCATTGTTTCGATACCCAGTGACAGCGGGGTGACGTCAAGAAGAAGGACATCCTTTACCTCACCTGTAAGAACACCGCCCTGGATAGCAGCTCCTACGGCAACAACTTCATCAGGATTAACACCTTTTGAAGGAGTTTTGCCGAAGAACTTTTCAACAAGCTGCTGAATGGCAGGTATCCTTGTCGATCCGCCAACAAGTAGTACCTCATCGATGTCAGTTACTTTTAATCCTGAATCTGCAAGTGCTTTCTGGCAAGGTTCTATACATTTCTGGAAGAGCTTATCGCATATCTTCTCAAAGTTGGCACGGGTAAGAGTCTTTACAAGATGCTTCGGAATACCATCAACCGGCATTATATACGGAAGGTTTATTTCAGTTGATGTAGATGAAGAAAGCTCTATTTTAGCCTTTTCAGCTGCTTCTTTCAGTCGCTGAAGTGCCATTGGATCTTTCCTCAGGTCAATTCCCTCGTCCTTAAGAAATTCTTCTGCAAGCCAGTCAATTATAAGATGGTCGAAGTCGTCTCCTCCAAGATGGGTGTCGCCGTTTGTCGATTTGACTTCAAAAACGCCATCACCCAGCTCAAGGATTGAGATATCAAAAGTACCTCCTCCAAGGTCGAAAACAGCGATCTTCAGATCCTGTGACTTTTTATCAAGGCCGTATGCAAGGGAAGCTGCTGTCGGTTCGTTGATTATCCTTTTTACGTTCAGCCCTGCTATCTCACCGGCTTCTTTTGTAGCCTGGCGCTGTGAATCACTGAAATAAGCCGGAACAGTTATTACGGCTTCAGTAACTTCCTGTCCAAGATAGTCTTCAGCAGTCTTCTTCATTTTCTGCAATATCATTGCCGAAATCTCCTGCGGAGAATATAATCTGCTGTCTATCTTAACTCGGGGAGTATTATTATCTCCTTTAACGACATTATATGTAACGCGGTTTATCTCAGCATTAAGCTTGTCATAGGTTTCACCCATGAATCTTTTAATCGAATAAACAGTTTTCTTCGCATTTGTTATTGCCTGACGTTTAGCAGGATCGCCTACTTTACGCTCGCCGTTCTCAACAAATGCAACAATTGATGGAGTGGTCCTCTTACCTTCACTGTTGGGGATCACCACTGGCTCATTGCCTTCCATGACTGCGACACATGAGTTGGTAGTTCCCAGGTCTATACCTATTATCTTTCCCATTTTATGATGAATTTTTAAATTACAAATTGATATAAGATCTTAGCAATGATTATGCCATAAGGAAATTATGTGACAAAACGACAGTAACAACAGCTTAGACTGCCAATATTAAAAGAATTGAATAACTTTGTCATCTCATTAAGCAAACCGGAATTATGTCGTCCATTCAGAAATCAATAAAACGGGTCACCACTCATGTTCTCAATGAAATGAAACTGAAGGGTGAGAAGATAGCGATGCTTACAGCATACGACTATTCGATTGCCAGGATCCTTGATGAAGCTGAAATTGATGTGATCCTTGTCGGGGACTCTGCTTCCAACGTAATGGCAGGTTATGATACAACACTGCCCATTACCCTTGATAATATGATCTATCATGCTGCATCAGTCGTCAGGGGGGTCAGGAGGGCTCTGGTTGTTGTTGACCTTCCATTCGGGACCTACCAGGGCAATTCAAAGGAAGCTCTTGCTTCATCAATCAGGATCATGAAGGAGACGGGAGCTGCAGCCGTTAAGCTTGAAGGAGGCCGGCAGGTTGTAGAATCTGTTGAAAGGATCTTATCTGCGGGTATACCGGTAATGGGACATCTCGGACTAACACCGCAGGCGATACATAAGTTCGGGACCTATGTCGTCCGTGCTAAGGAGGAAGAGGAGGCAAACCGCCTTATGGAGGATGCCAGACTTCTTGAAAAGACAGGTTGTTTTGCTATTGTCCTTGAAAAGATCCCTGCAAAGCTGGCAGGGGATGTTACAGCGAGCCTTAAAATACCGGTCATTGGCATTGGAGCAGGACCTAAGACTGACGGACAGGTGCTTGTTCTGCACGACATGCTGGGAATAAACAGGGAGTTCTCTCCAAGGTTTCTGAGGAGATACCATAACCTTTACGATGAGATTGCAGGTGCAGTAAAAGCATATATCAGCGATGTTAAGACGCTCCAGTTCCCAAATGAAAAGGAACAGTACTGATGATGCCGGAGATCCTTTATGAAGATAATCATATAATTGCTGTAAACAAACGGCCTTCTGATCTTTCACAGGGTGACAGATCGGGTGATCCTTCACTTGATGACGAAGTGAAGAAATACATTGCCAGGAAATACAACAAACCGGGAGAAGTCTTCCTGGGAGTGGTTCACAGGCTTGATCGCCCCGTGAGCGGTGTGATACTTTATGCAAGAACATCCAAGGCTCTTTCGAGACTCAACGAGATGTTCAGGACTTCGGAAGTAATGAAGGTTTATCTGGCCATTGTCAAGAACAGACCGCCGGAAGATACAGGTACGATATCTCATTACCTTAAAAAGAACGAAAAGCAAAAAAAGACGTATGTCTATGACACTGAGGTTAAAGGCTCAAAAAAGGCAAGCCTCACATATCGTGTTGCAGGACGATCGGATCGCTATTATCTGCTTGAAGTGATACTCCATTCAGGCCGTCACCACCAGATAAGGGCTCAGCTGGCTGAGATCGGATGTCCTGTAAAAGGAGATCTGAAATACGGATTTTCAAGATCAAATGATGATGGAAGTATCAGCCTCATGGCAAGGAGACTGGAGTTTATCCATCCGGTAAAAAAGGAAAAAATCATAATAACTGCCCCGTTCCCTGAGGGTGATATCTGGCAGGTATTTAAAAACGTAAACATCTGAAGATCAATACAAAAAGAAAATGAGCCGGAAGCCCGGACTCATTTTCAGGAATGAACATGAAAGCCTGATCGGATTATTATCTGTATATTAAACAGTTATTCTTTTTCTTCCACACCCAGTTTTTCCCTGACATCATCAATGATCTCCCTGGCTTTTGCTTCATCATCAGATTCCACAGTAACAACCACCCCGTCCTTAGCAATTACATATTTCGTCTTATCAGAATCTGATATTATTTCTCTGTCACCTTCAGTTATGTGATAAGTGCTGCCCGATGATGAGGCAGTCCATGTTCCACCCTTGTCGCCTATAATTATCACCTTTTCCTGCCGGGTTTTACCTTTACCCTCCTTGTCCGTTGACACGAAAACACTCACATGGCGGTTTTTTTCGCCTTTTTCAGGAGCATCGATATAAATCACCTTGCCATCAGTTGTGGTAATAGTTTCAGGGATCTTGTCACCCATAATAAGTGTATCAACAACTGTTCTGCTCCCGGAGCCGTCATCAATAATAATTTTAATTTTGCTTTTGCTTTTGCTTTCATCTTTCTTATCCTGTCCGGCAGCAGAAAGAGAAATTGCAATAATTACAAAAAAGAAAAACAGATTTTTTAAGATTCTTTCCATGGCTATTTTATTTAAATTATTATATCAAAGGTATTCCATGTTGTGCATAAGAGAGTTAAAGTGAGGTTAATAAGAGTTAATGAAAAGTTAAAACCTGTATGAATTCTTGTCTACTTTGTCAAATTTACCTGATAATAAGACAAATGGCAATTTTATTTTGAAGCAGTGAAATCCATCCATCTAAGTATTAACTCCAAAAGAAGGAATTAGCACAGGTAGATTCCCATCATCAGGTTTTGATGTAGTACCTCCTTTATAACTGTCATAAGTCATTTTTTGTCCTTACCGGTACCAGGATGCCCTTATTGTTCTTTTAGTGAAATAATGTAATCAATATTATAACTATTAAAGATAAAGGTATAATACTGAATAAGATATAGGCTAGATAAAGAAATCTATATTTTTTTTCTTGCATAGCTAACGAACGTAAATTCTTAAAATCAGAAAAGTCTATATTAAATATCACTACTTGATATCCGTTTGATTTTAATATTGCCTTTACCAAAAATGTAAATATTCCATAAATGATACAAGATGTGACAAATCCATAGAAAAGAATATTTTCAGCCATATTTTAAGAATTTATTTCCAATTGAAAAAAGATTTACTAAAATCAGGTATCCAATCATGAAAAAATGTATTTGAACTAGGAGAATATGAACCACCCGCCCCAGGACCAATACCAATCTTAATGCCCCAATATGTATCAAATACTGAATTTGTAGGATAACTAGGACTTGAATTTCCTAATACGCTGATGGATAATATCCAAAAATTTATAACACCACTTG
>MTKZ01005563.1_pt1 | contig 50126 bp, 51 predicted proteins | sample 1042781 | NCBI WGS metagenome assembly MTKZ01 (sample SAMN06212207, study PRJNA360539) | anaerobic digester metagenome | biome: Wastewater treatment plant; material: sludge; isolation source: anaerobic digester fed with sludge from wastewater treatment plant | place: Denmark: WWTP Viborg ...
CGGCGCCAGGGCAGCAGACAGGCAAGGACGAGGAGCAGGCTGGATTTTCCCGCTCCGTTCGGGCCGATGAGGGAGAGGAACTCGCCGTCCCGGACATCCAGCACCGGAATGTCCAGGACGGTAACCCCCCCCCTTTTGGCCTGAAGGTCCCTGATTTCAAGAAGGTTCGGACATGCGCTCATCTCGGCCTCTGTCGCTGCTGGATCTGGGTCAGCAGGGCGTTGATCATGAACGCCAGGAGCAGCAGGATGATGCCCAGGGCGATGGCAATGTCGAAATTCCCCTTACCCGTTTCCATGACCGTGGCCGTCGTCAGCACGCGTGTGTAGCCCTTGATGTTGCCGCCGACCATGATCGAAGCGCCGACCTCGGAGATGACGCCGCCGAAACCCGCCATGACTGCGGCCAGTAGCGGCAGTTTGGCCTCCTTCATCAACATCCAGACCATCTGCAGCCGGGTCGCCCCCAGGGCCAGGATCTGAAGGCGCAGGTTCCGGGGCAGGTGCTGAATGGCCGCCAGCGTGATTCCCATGACGATCGGCGTGGCGATGATCGCCTGGGCGATGACGATGGCCACGGGTGTGTAGAGGATCTCGAGAAAGCCGAAGGGCCCATTCCGCCAGAGGAAGATGGAGACGAACAGGCCCACCACCACCGGCGGCAGGCCCATTCCCGTGTTGATGAGGCTGATGACGATCCGCTTCCCCGGAAAATCCGTCAGGGCAATGGCCGTCCCGATGGACATGCCGATAAAGAGGCTGATGAGCGTTGCGGCGCCGGAGACCTCGAGGGACAGCAGGGTAATTCCCAGGACCTCCCGGTCCAGACCGAACAGCAGCAGAAAGGCCTGCTTGATGCCCTCGAGAATCAGGTCCATGACCGGCTATTTCCCCAGGGATTCCTCTTTCTTCCCCGCATCCGGAAAGAACAGGGGGGATCCGAACTTTTCCACACCGAATTTGCCGATGATCTCCTGGGTGGCCCTGGCGACCATGAAGTCGGCAAAGGCCTTGCCGCCGTCCGCGTTGATCTTCTTGAACTTTGCCGGGTTAACCTCGATGACGGAATAGACGTTCAGGAGCATCGCGTCCCCCTCGTTCAAAATGTCGAGCCCAAGGTTCTTCTTCAGGGCAAGGTAGGTACCCCGGTCGGCCAGCGTGTAGGCCTTCTTCTCGGCGGCGACGCTCAGGGTTTGGCCCATGCCGAGGCCGGTCTGCTGGTACCACTTCTGTCCGTCCGGGGTGATTCCCGCGGCTTTCCAGATGGCCTTCTCCTTGCTGTGCGTTCCCGAGTTGTCGCCCCTGGACATAAAGACGGCGTTTGTCTGGGCGATCTTTTTGAATGCCTCAACGGATGTTTTGGCCGCTTTGACGGCCGCGGGGTCTGCGGGAGTTCCCACGATGATGAAGTCGTTGTGCATCACCAGCCTCCGCTGGACGCCGTTGCCCGCCGCCATGAATTTCTTCTCTGCGTCGGGGGAGTGAACCAGGAGCACATCCGCCTCGCCCTTCTGGCCCATCGCCATGGCCTGGCCGGAACCGACGGCGATCGTCTTGACAAAGTATCCGGTTTGCTTTTCGAAGATGGGGATCAGGACGTCCAGAAGGCCGGAATCCTGGGTGCTGGTAGTCGTCGCCAGAATGACGTTCTTCTGCTGCGGTGCCGCATGAACGGCCGGGACTGTCGCGCCGAAAGCCAGCGTCACCGCCAGGAGAACAGAACATATTCCGCTTAATGTTACACGAATTTTCTTTGTCATGATAACCTCCTTGTCATTTTATGGCTTCTGTTTTTTCCAGGCATCGGAGTTTGGGAAAAAGAGTGGGCTGCCGTATTTGTCCTTGCCGAAATCCCGCACGATCTTCTGGCCCTTTTCGGGCGCCGTCAGCCACTGGACGAATTGTTTCGTATCCGTCGCGTTCACCTGGAGGAATTTCGCGGGATTGACGGGGATCAGAGAGATGAAATTGAGAAGGGCTTCGTCTCCCTCCACCAGAATTGCCAGCTTGATCCGGTCCTTCAGGGAGAGGTACGTGGCCCGGTCGATCACCGTGTAGGCGCCCTGCTGGTCCGTGTAGCGCAGGGTGGGCGCGTTTCCTTCCGCCCCCTTCTCGTAGATTCGGTACCAGGGTCCGGCGGGCTTGATTCCGGCTTTCCCCCACAGCTCCATTTCCGCCACATGCGTGCCCGACTTGTCGCCCCGGCTGATGAAGGGGATGTTTTTCCCGGCGATTGTCTTCAGAGCGTCCGCGGCGGATTTCATCCCTTTGACGCCGGCGGGATCTCCGGCGGGGCCGACAATGACGAAATCATTGTACATGAAGGGGATCCGCTCCGTACCGTAGCCCTCCTGGATGAATTTCTCTTCCAGGCTCTTCGCGTGTACCATGACCAGATCGATTTTGCCTTTCTTGGCAATATCGAGAGCGGCGCCGGTTCCGGCCCCGACATGCCTCACCCGGATGCCGGTTTCCTTTTCGAACTGATCCTCCAGCACGGTCACAATGCCGGAATCGATGGGGCCGATGGTGCTGGACAGAAGAATGAATCCCTCGCCCGCCAGGCCGGTCCCGGTCATCAGAAGCAATGCGAACATCACAAGGGAAAACCACTTTTTCATGATGCCACTCCTTTCTCATTCTTATTGTGATCCAGTCACGAGGCGAAACGTCACTGGTGTCTCAAGGGGTGTCCGGACGCGCTGCTGCAACGGCGCCGGATCATCGTCATGTCTGCCAAATCGCGTGGCCCGGAGGGTCGTCGCCTGCCTCATTCCATTCGGACCGAGTTTGCGACAATTTCACTTGACCGATGCGGACGAAGATCAAAACACGACATGCGGGACCCATCCCGCCAACCTGAAATCACAATCTCCGGATGTTCAGCCCGTTTCTGAGATGCCGGGTTCCGCGGAGATCATGAAACGGCTGAACATGGCCTGTCTATACAGGAGGAGATGCCGGTTTTCAATCCAAATATTTACTGATTACGACCTATTCCTACCAAAATGGACAACAGGGTTGCTTGTGGTTTTAAGAGGACTCTAAAAGGTATTCCACTCGCAGGCCGTCATGGGAACAAATCCCTTATTCTGCATGATGATATCCAAATGGGCAAGACCGATTGCCGAAACATCCGGATCGTGATCTTGCAGATCGCTTATCCGGTTCAGGGTAATCAGGTAGCGGTTGCACTTCGTGCAGGTGAAGGCCGACTCCTGCGGATTTGTTTCCAGATAGAAAAAGTCCATGCCCTGTTGCGCCTCGTTCTCACAGTAGGGGCAGATCACCCGGCTGAAAAGCCAGTCCTGACCGCATCGAGAGCAATGAAGCCAGCGGCGGGTGATCTTATCCTCGATCAGGGCGATCGTCGGAAAGGCCCCGCAGACGGGGCAGAAGCCCTTTTTCCATTCAAGTCCTTTGATTTCCTCGTCCACAGCCTGCATCCGCCTTTCCAGGAAAATCCGCGTCAGGTGGCGCAGCAGCAGGGAGATTCCCTGGGCGCTGACCTGCAGATCGAGGGCCCCTCGCCCGATCGCTTCCTCAGCGTGATCGGGAAAGGCGTTCCGGTAGTCGTGAAAGAGATCACTGAGTTTCTCCGAACCTGACTGCAAACTGTCCATGTCCCCCCGGATGCCCGGAAAGCCTTCCTTCAGGGCAGGGATCAGGCGGCCGGCTGTTTCTTCCCATGGATCATCCGGCAAAAGCAGATCCTGCTGCCGGATCAGCGGGACGCCGCCAAGAAAACGGGTTTTGTCGATGGCGGCCGGATCCGCTTTTTTCAGCTTGATCTCCTTTAACAGACGCATCCGCTCGAGCAGGAGCGGTTGAAAGGCATTGAGCAATTCCCGGTTGTGGGGATTTTTTTCGATTTCATGGGCGATGATCCCTCGGAGCGTGTCCACCCTGTCTTTTTCCATTTTTGCCATGTCAAAATCCTTTTTTGGCTACTTCCGTATAAGACGGCAGCGTGTAGTGTCAAGAGATATGTCATGATTGACATAGAATTCCAGGTTGACATTCTTTGAAAGGTCCTGTAATGAGCCAAACGTAACATATATCAAGGTTAACATAATCGAGAGTGACAAACCGAGGTGCAACAATGATGAAACGCATTTTAGGGATCACGCTTCTTCTGCTTCTGCTTGCCGGTCCCGCGCCGGCCGCGGACAAGATCAGCGCCGCCGTCGCTGCGAACTTCATCGATGCCTTCAAGGAGATCGCCCGTTCCTTTGAAGCGAAAACGGGTGTCCCCGTGGAGGCGACCTATTCCTCAACCGGGCAATTGTACGCCCAGATCAGGAACGGCGCTCCCTACGACCTGTTCCTGGCGGCCGACGAAGAGCGGCCCGCGCTGCTTCACAAAGAAGGCCTGGCCGAGGCCCCCTTCGTTTACGCCAATGGCCGGGTGGTGCTCTGGACCGTCAAGAAGGACCTCTGCGGCGCCCGGAGCTGGAGGGAGGTCCTGGCAAATCCCGGTCTGAAGAAAATTGCCGTCGCCAACCCGAAGACTGCCCCCTATGGCGCGTCTGCAATGGCGGCGCTGGAGAAGACCGGCATGCTGAAAAACGTAGAGGAGCGGCTCGTCTTCGGACAGAACATCGCCCAGGCATTTCAGTATGCCGTCACGGGAAGCGTGGATGCCGGGTTCTGCGCCCTCTCCTCCACCCTGTCGGAGAAAGGACGGGAAGGCTGCGCCTTTTCCGTCGAGGAAGCGCCCGCCGTCGTTCAGGGCGCCTGCCTGCTGAAAAGGACAGCCCGTCAGAAAGACGTTCGGGAATTCATGGGGTTTCTCTCCTCGTCTGAGGCGGATTCGATAAAAAAGAAATATGGGTACAGGTAACCGATGGACTGGACGGCGCTTTTTCTTTCACTCAAACTGGCCCTGGTGGCGACGACGATTCTGATGCTGCTCACGGCGCCCCTGGCCTGTCTGCTTGCCTACAGCCGCCTGCCGGGGAAGGCCTTCATCGAGGCCTTCATCAACCTGCCGCTGGCCATGCCGCCGACGGTCGTCGGATTTTACCTGCTCCTCCTGATGGGTCCGGAGGGAAGTCTCGGCCGCATCTGGACGGGCATCACGGGATCGCCGCTTCTTTTCACCTTTGCCGGGATCGTCATCGCTTCCATTATCTACAGCATTCCCTTTGCCCTGCAGCCCATGCGGGCGGCCTTTGAAAAGGTCGATCCCCGGCTGATCGACAGCGCCCGGGTGCTCGGCCTTTCCGCGCCGTCTGTTTTTGCCCGGGTCATCCTTCCGAACAGCTTGAACGGGATCGCCGCTTCGTCCATTCTGGTCTTCCTGCATGCCCTGGGCGCGTTCGGCGTCATCCTCATGGTCGGCGGGAGCGTTCCCGGAGAAACAAGGGTGGCCTCCATCGCCATCTACGAGGCCGTGGAGACGCTTCAGTACGGCAGCGCCGCCAGGATGTCCCTTGCCCTGCTGCCGATCTGCTATGTCTTTCTGCTGATCGTCCATCGCTTGACCCGGAGCGGTTCCTCATGAATCTTCAAATCCGGATCCGGAAACGGCTTCCCCACTTCGATCTTAACCTCGACATTGCCTGTCCGGCTGAAATGATGACCGTGGTCATCGGTCCCTCCGGGGCTGGGAAGACCACCCTGATGCGCATCATCGCCGGGCTGGACAAACCCGAGGAAGGGTTCATCCGCTTCGGAGACGAAGTCTGGCTGGACACCCGCAGGCGGTTTTGTCTGGCGCCGCAGAAGCGGCGGCTCGGCTATGTCTTTCAGGATTTTCCCCTGTTCCCCCATCTGACCATTTTTGAAAACGCCTCCTTTGCCGCCCGCACCCAAAAAGACGATGCGCGGATGCTCCTGGATCGTTTCGGGATTGCGCATCTGGGAGGCCGCAAACCGGATGCCGTGTCGGGCGGGGAGCGCCAGCGCTGCGCCCTGTGCCAGGCCCTGGCGAGCGCGCCCCGGTTGCTCCTGCTCGATGAGCCCTTTTCCGCACTCGACGTCTTCACCCGACGGGACCTGCGGGACCAGCTCCACCAGATGAAAGCGGAGCTGTCCGTCCCGATTGTTTACGTGACCCATGACGTCAACGAAGCCCTGTACCTGGCCGACGAGCTGCTTCCCATTGTCGATGGCCGCGTGGACCGACAATGGATGCAGAAATCCATCGCGCGGGCCGATGCCGCGAGACCCGACCGGACCAGGGCGGTCCGTGAACCCAGGCTGTCGCTTGCGTATTAAATGATGAGGAGTTTGCGCGCTTATGAGAATCGGTTCCTATTCCTTTGACGAGTACGTCCATCTGGTGAAATCCTTTCACGGCAGCCTCGCGCCGGGTCTGGTCATTGGCGGGTTCATCGTGGACACGGCCCTCAAGAACCTGCCGAAGGGGGAGTTTTTTGACGCCATTTGCGAAACGGCGGTCTGTCTGCCGGATGCCGTGCAGCTCCTGACGCCGTGCACGATCGGAAACGGCTGGATGAAGATTTTCGACACGGGCCGGTTCGCCGTGACCCTGTACGAGAAGGAAAGCGGGGAGGGTGTGCGGGTTTATCTGGATGCGCAGAAGCTGAAGCCGTGGCCGGAGTTCAATGCCTGGTATTTCAAGCTCAAGCCGAAGCGGGAGCAGGATTTTGAAAAGCTGATGACCCAGATCAAGGAAGCCGGCGCATCGGTCCTGAGCCTGCAGCGGGTCCGGGTCAGGCCGGAATACATCGTCAAACGGCGCCTGGGTCCTACCGCCGTCTGTCCTTCCTGCGGCGAGGCCTATCCCCTGCGGGACGGGTCTGCCTGTCTGGCCTGCCAAGGCCGCTCGCCCTATGTCATTGAAGGTCCATAGCCTTTCAACGGTCATCCACGTAAGTCAGCGGAAAGGAGGGGGCATGGAGATCCGGTACAAGATCTGGCTCGAGAAGGATGGAAAGGTCATCTTCGGGCAGGGCCGCGAGAAACTGTTCGAGGCCATCGAGGAATGCCACAGCCTGAATGCGGCGGCCAAGAAGCTCAACATGTCCTATCGCGCCGCCTGGGGGCGCCTGCGGGCCTCCGAGGAGCGCATGGGCGTCAGGCTCATCGAGAGCGACGCCGCCAGGAAGGGCATGGCGCTGACGCCGGCTGCCCGGGCCCTTCTGGACAGATTCCGTCAATTGGAAAAGGACGCCGACGCCTACCTGCGGAAGATGAGCCGGGAGCTTTCCGCCCTCGTGGAGGCTGGAGCAGGATCGAAGCCGGAAGGCGGAAAAAAAGTTTGACTGACGGAATTCCATCTCTCTGAAGGGCGCTGTTGCAACCCCTCAGAGAGACTTCCCCTCCTTCACATTCCATTGCCTTCCCCGGTCAGGCCACCTTTTCGATGGCCACTGCGCAGGCCTTGTACTCCGCCGTCTGGGTGATCGGGTCATAGGCGGGATTCGTCAGCCAGTTTGCGCACCCCTCGCGGAAGTGGAAGGCCATCCACACCAGTCCTTTCGGGACCTGGTCGGTCACTTTGGCCTTGACGACCACCTCTCCGCGCCTCGATTTGACCCGGATCATCTCCCCGTGTTCGATTCCGTATGCGTCCGCATCGACCCTCGATATGTCGGCCGTTTCCTCGCTCAGCAGTTCGTTGATGCCGGCCGACCGTCCGGTCTGGGTCCTCGTATGGTAATGATAAAGGCGGCGGCCCGTGCTCAGCACCAGTGGATATTCGGCATCAGGCACCTCCGCCGGCGGGGTCCAGTCGACCGGTGTCAGGACGCCGAGGCCGCAGGTGAAGCACCCCTCCCTGTGCAGAACCGCCGTTCCCTCATGGTCCAGGCTCGGGACCGGCCACTGGAGACCGTCCTTTTCCAGCCGGGAGTATTTGATACCGGCCATGGAAGGCGCCAGTTGGGAAACCTCATTGTCCCAGATTTCCCTGGCGCTTCTTGACTTCCAGGTATGCCCCATCCGCTTGGCAATCTCCCGGAATATCCACCAGTTCGGTTTGGCCTCCCCGGGCGGCGGGCTCGCCGTCCGCACCCGGTTGACGCGGCGCTCGCTGCTCGTGAACGTGCCGTCGTTTTCGCTCCAGGCCGCCGCCGGGAGGATCACGTGGGCAAACCGGGTCGTCTCCGTCGGGAAGATGTCCTGGCAGACGAGGAATTCCGCTGAACTCAGACAGTGCTCCACATGGCGGATATCCGGCTCCGTGTTGGCCAGGTTCTCGCCGAAAACGTAGAAGGCCTTGACTTTTCCGTTCAACAGGCCGTCGATCATCTGGGGGATCATGAGGCCGGACTTCCCGGGAAGCTGCGGCGCCCCCCAGGCCGCCTCGAATTTGGCCCGGCTCTGGGGGTTGTCGACGCGCTGATAACCGGGGAAGACGTTGGGCAGCGCCCCCATGTCGCAGGCCCCCTGGACATTGTTCTGCCCCCGGAGCGGGTTGACGCCGCCGCACTCGAAGCCCACATTTCCCAGAAGCATCTGCAGATTCGCGCAGGACAGCACGTTCCCGACGCCGCAGGTGTGCTCGGTGATGCCCAGGGTGTACATGAGCATGGCCGGACGCGTCGCGGCCATGCGTCGCGCCACCTCCCGAATCGTTTCGGCGCCGATGCCGCTGATCTCGGCGGCCCGCTCCGGAGGATACGCCATAACCCTGCTCTTCAGATCCTCAAAACCCACCGTGCAGGATTCGACATAGTTCCGGTCGTACAGATCCTCTTGAATAAGAACGTGCATCACGCCGTTGAGGAAGGCCACGTCCGAACCGACCCGAATCGGAACGTGAAGATTGGCGAATTCGGCAAGGCCGCTCCTCCGGGGGTCGACCACGATGAGTTGGGCGCCTCCCAGCACGGCGTCCTTGACGAAGGTGGCGGCCACAGGGTGGGCTTCCGTCATGTTCGTGCCGATGGCCAGGATCATTTTCGCCTTGTGAAAATCGGAAAAGGAATTCGTCATTGCGCCGGAGCCGAAAGAAGTCGCCAGACCGGCGACAGTCGGAGCGTGTCAGGTCCGGGCGCAGTGATCGATGTTGTTCGTTCCGATCACCGCGCGAAACAGCTTCTGCATCTGATAGGAGTCTTCGTTGATGCTCCGGGCGCAGCTGACGCCGGCGATGGCGTCCGGTCCGTCCCGCTCGATGATTTCCTTGAATTTAGTGGCCACCAGGTTCAGGGCTTCATTCCAGCTCGCTTCTCGAAAGTTTCCGTTCTCCCGAATCAGGGGCCGTTTGAGACGGTCTTCCGAATAGATGAAATCGTACCCGAAGCGTCCCTTCACGCACAGCCTGCCCCGGTTTGGCTCTGCGTCCTCTACGGCAGTGACCTTGACAATCCGGCTGTCTTTGACATGGAGCAGTTGCTGGCAGCCCACGCCGCAGTAGGGGCAGGTGGTCCGGATCTTTTCCGTTTCCCAGGGGCGCCCCAGACCCCGGGCCTTCTTCTCCGTCAGGGCGCCCACCGGACAGACTTCCACGCACTGGCCGCAGAAGACGCATTCGCTGTCGTGATAGGGGCGGTCCCCCCCGGTGACGATCTTGCTTCGCTTCCCTCGGTAGCCGTAGCTGATAGCCCGGTTGGCCATGACTTCATTGCAGGCCTGCACGCAGCGGCCGCAAAGGATGCAGCGGCTGAAATCCCGGACGATGAGGGGGTTCTCATCCTCAGTCGGGTACTGCTTCTCCTCGCGGCTGAACCGCGGCTCGGTGATTTTGTAGAAGTACGCCAGGTCCTGCAGGCGGCAGTTCCCGCTTGCCTCGCAGATCAGGCAGTCATGCCGGCCGCTGGCCAGCAGTAGTTCGACATTCAGCTTGCGAGCGCCGTGGACCCTCTCCGTCTCCGTGAAGACTTCCATGCCGGGGCTGACCGGCGTGGAGCAGGCGGCGACGAGCGAACGGGCGCCGCCGACCTCGACCAGGCAGATGCGGCAGGCGCCCGTGGGGGTCGAGCCCTTCAGGTAGCAGAGTGTGGGAATCTCGACGCCGCCGTTGCGTGCCGCGTCCAGTATGGATTGGCCCGGCTCGAAGACAGACTCTTTTCCGTTCAGGATGAATGTTGTACCGCCCATGATCGCCTCCGTAATCACTTATGTTACAAAAAACATGAATTATGTCATATTTGACATATATTTAATGCGATTCATACAACCATGGAGGCATCGATGTCAATACACAAAAAAGCAATGAGGCAAGAACCCGGAATCAGCCTGACTGTGCCGTTGATTTCAGGTTTGCCGCGGTCATTGCCTGGGAGAAGCCGCCTCGTTCCGGCCGGACAGATTTACAGGGCAGGAAGCGGTTTGCTCCGTGCAACCCGTTCCGGCTGTTCGACCGGAGACGGAGATGGGAGTGTCCGCTTATGAAGTGGCGTCGCCGGAGAGGTCAGTTTTTTTGTGAGGTGTGTTTTTTTATGAAAAGGTTCGTCGTTTCGAGCCAGGGGCGCATGGACCGCGTTCCGCCGCCGGCGCTGACGATTCGGAGGACGCCTGCGGCGTCGCGGATGCGAACGCCGCCCAGATGGTGAATGGGAGTGTCGGCGAAGAGTTCGGGGATCATGGGGGTCGAAGGTCCCAGCAGGACGGTGTGGCGGGAATCGCCCAGCCCGGCCAGGATTTCTTCCAGGCTGTCGTAAAGGATCGTTGTCGCGGTGATAAGGGCGACAGTGGCCTTTTGCAGCACCTCCTGGCGCTCCCTTGCCCCGAGGACCAGGCCTTTGGACGCGTCCTTCTCCAGAATCGTCAGGGACGCCCCGGTGGCTTCGATTCTTTCGACCAGGGGTTTGAAGCGCCCGACCATCGCGACCCGATCGGCAGCGGTCATTCCGATCCGGTCGAAGGCGTCTCCAAAGGCATCGCAGCGTTCCTGACGGATCAGTGCGTTGGCGGTTGCCAGGGCAATGGCTTTCTGCCGGGGATTGCCCTTTTCGATGAGCCAGGCCAGAGTGGATGCCGCTTCCGACCCGATCAAGGTTTCCTGCGGGGGAAAAGGCGGACATTCAGGGGGAATGTCCGCCTTGGGAACGGCGGAAAGGCCGAGAAGGCCGTCATCGAGCAGGATGGCGATGTAGGTGTCGCCGATGCGGGCATCCGCTACGGTCCGCTCATGGGCAAGTCGAATCATGAGGTGGTACAGGCGGTCCGCGATATCGCCGGCGTTTTCCATCCGCGCTATCCTACTTCCTGCGGATCCGGCAGGGCAGGTTCTTGATGTTGGGTGTTCCGAACTCCTTCCCCAGCTTCCCGACCGACGTCAGCATGTTGAAGTTGGACTTCCGCCAGTCGTACTGGGTCTCAGGCGAGCCTTCCGGGAACCACCAGCCCAGGGCAGGGCTTACCACGCGGGGGTCGATGATGTCTGTGACGCGGGCCTTCTGGGTGATGGAGCCGTATTTCGTCTCGATGACCACCTCGTCCCCTTCGGCGATGCCATACCGTGCCGCCGTGTCGGGGTGAATCTCCACCAGCGGATTCGGCCTTTTCTCGCGCAGCTTTCCCACCCAGCGGTAGGAAGACAGCAGGTAATAACGGCTCTTGGCGCTGATGGCAAGCAGGGGGTACTCGGGGTCGTCGGCCTCGGGGAACCCCGTGAACTCCGGCAGCGGTTTGAGCTTGAACTTCTCGGCCGTGCTCAGGCGCAGCTCCACCTTGCCGGTTGGCGTGGGGAACCCCTTTGCCTCGTAGGACCGGTTCCCCGAGGGGCCCTTCAGGTATCCCTTCTCTGCAAATTGAGCGTAGGTGAGCCCCGCCGGCCTCAGGAGGTCCTCCAGGAACTCCTCGTGATTCTCGTGCCACAGCTCTGGAGGGGAGACCCGCTTGCCCAGTTCGTTCATGATCTTCATGTCGGGCCAGCAATCCCCGGGCGGGTCGACGACCTTCGGACGGGCGAGGATCATGCCGTGGCCGATGCCGTAGTGTCCGATGTCGTTCATCTCGTACTGATGGGCCACGGGAAAGACGATGTCGGCCATGGCGGCCGTGGGCGTCATGAAGATCTCCGCGACGGCGACGAAATCGAGGCTCTTGAAGGCCTCGTAGGTGAGCCGGCTGTCGGCCCAGGCCACCATCGGGTTCGTGCACATCCCGTAATAGCCCCTCACGGGGTAGGGTTTGCCCTCCAGGACGGCCTTTCGGAAGAAGGCCGGGGCGATGGTCATGAGCCTCGGGATGACGCGGTAATGGGCGCTGATCATCTCCGTGCGCTTGTCGGGGATCAGATCGGCGCGCACAAAAGGGGCAAGCCCCATGATCTTGGGGTCCCGGGCGTTGACGTTCCCGCCGGGGACATCGAGATTGCCGGTGATCCCCATCAGGCAGGCCAGGGCGCGGGTGGCATCAAAGAGGTTCACGTCGTGTTCGATGGCATTCCCCCACTGCAGAGCGGCGGGCCTGGCCTCGGCGTACATCCGGGCCGCCTTTCGAATCGATTCCGCGGGGACCCAGGTGATCTCCGCAATCTTTTCCGGGGCGTATTGCTTTGCGTGCTGCGCCAGCTCGTCGAAGCCATAGGTGTACTTCTCCACAAAGGCCTTGTCGTAGAGGCCCTCCGCGCAGATGACGTGGATGATGGCGAGGGCGAGGGCCTGGACCGTCCCGGGCCGAAGCTGGAGCCAGAGGTCCGCCTTTTCGGCGAGCTCGGTCCTTCGGGGATCGACGACGATCATTTTGGCGCCGCCCTTGAGCTGGGCGCCCACCTGGCTGTAGATCTGCCCCTCCTCGCTGGTGGAGGCCAGGTTGCTTCCCCAGAAGAACATCAGTTTTGTCGGGTTATGCAGATCGGCAACCGGATAGAAGCCGCAGGTATGGATGCCGGTGATTTCCCGGCCGGCGTGGCAGACATCCTGGGAGGCGATGACGTTGGGTGATCCGAAGATGTTGGCCAGGCGGATCAGGACGAAGTGCTCCAGACCCTTCGGCATGCCGACGCCGAACCCGACGGCGCGCGCGCCGTGCTTTTCCCGAATGCGCAGGAGATTTTCCGCCGTCTCGTCCAGCGCCTGCTCCATGGAGATGCGCTGCCACTTTCCCTCGCCCCGCTCCCCGGTCCGTTTCAGGGGGTGCGTGAGGCGGTCCGGGTGCGCGAGGCGGTCCGCAGACACCCTGCCCTTGTAGCAGGTGTAGCCCCTGTTCAGGTACCCTTCCGGATCCCCCTTGATCTCAACGATGCGGTTGTCCCTCACGCCCACCAGCAGGCCGCAGCCGCCGTGATCCATGCGTGCGCAGTGCGTCTTTACCCAGCGAAGATCTCCATCCATGACATGTTCTCCCGTGTCGTTCATTTTGTGTTCGCCGCCTGGATTTCCAAGCCGTCTATTTGAGTTTTTCCAGCTCCCTGATCAGCATTTCCAGCGAGGGGCGCTCGTTGATATCGTGGACGTCGATGTAGCGGATCACGCCCTGCTTGTCGATCAGGAAGATCGCCCGTTCCGACACCCCGTCGCCGCGCAGGATGCCGTACTCCGCCGCAGTCCGACCATGCGGCCAGAAATCGGAGAGCACCGGGAACCAGAGCTTACCCATCTGGTTGGTCCAGGAAAAAAGCGTCGGGATGTTGTCCACGGATATGCCCAGCAGAATCGCGTCGTGGGCCTCGAAAAGATCCTTCATGATGTTATAGCCGGGCCACTGGTCGGAACAGACCGGCGTCCAGGCGGCGGGCACGAAGGTCAACACGACATTTTTCTTGCCGGAATAGTCCTTCAGCGACACCATCCCGCCGGAGACGGCCGGCAGGCTGAAATCCGGCGCTTTCTGGCCCACCCGGACCTTCAGCGCGCTGTCCGTCGGTTTCAATCGGCCTGCGTCATAAATGTTCCCCTTGTAGGCATCGGACAGGCCGAATGCAGGCGGCGCCGTGGGCAGGATCAGAAGGGTCATGAAAACGGCGATCAGCAACGGGGAGCAGATGGTTCTTTTCATGGGTTTCCTCCTATTTCAGCCCGGACAGCTTGACGATCTGATCGAGAAAGGCATCCACTCCCTCAAATGCGCCCAGTTTAGAGTAAAAAATCCGGTGTGAGCCGTCGGGGTTGATCCGGACGCCGATGAAGTAGGGGGTCCTCGGTTCCCCCAACAGCTTGTAGAGCTTGAAATCCCCGTCTGAAAAGAGGGGAAAGGTCACATTGTACCTCTTTTTGAAGACCCCCACTTCGTAGTCCGAATTGCCGACGCCGATGCCCAGAAGCTTGATTTTCCCCTTCAGCGCCGGATTGCTTTCAATCTTGCTGAAGAGTCTGTTTACTTTGGGCGCCTCGGCCTGGCAGTAGGGGCAGTACATGCTGAAGATTTCGACGATCACCACGCTCGCTTTGATCTGGGGAATTTTGAAGGGGCCGGAAAAGAGCAGGCCGGACACCCCGAGATAGCTCTTGTCGGCGCTGTCCTTGGGGGCGGGCAGGGTGAAATCGGGCAATTGCCCGCCAACGGCCGGCAGGGTTGCCGCCGCGAGGGGACCGGTCAAGAAGCAGGCGAAAAGCACCGCCAGCAGGAAACCCACAGTTAACTTTTTCATATTCCAGACCTCCATTGCAGGATTCGTAGGCGCGCAGGATCTTTCCCGGAAAAACGAAACCGGGCTTGCGCGGTTCGCTTTCCATAGCTTCCCGCTGTCGTAAAAGCAACAACAAAGATGGTTCGCGTTTGCAGTGTCGGATTGAATGCGGAGGCAGTTCGAGAAGGTGGGGGTGGCGTCATTGTGTCGCAGTGTAGGAGATCTCGCTGTATTCGACGTACCGCTCATAGGTCTTGACATCGTTCTGGAAGGGCGACAAGAAAAGCGTGAAGAAACGGTCTCCCCGCACCAGGTGGATCAGGACCGGCTGCGCATAGCCCTGCTTGAAGAAGGTGACGGTCGCCTCGCCGTCGGATTTTTTTTCGCGGCCGGCCAGCGCAATGTCCGCAATCCTCACGTCATCGGGCAGGCGGACGGCGTCTTTTCTTCGTTCCTGCTGCTTTTCCGGGGTCATGTCGGCCGTGTAGGTCCAGTAGGCGCGGCCGTTCAGATCCAGGTGCAGGACATGGTCCACCTGTTGCCGGACCGCCTCCGCCCGCAGTTCCCGGCTGACGCCGGTGATTTTCCTTACCGCCGCGCTGAGGCTGTCGTTCATCAGGGTGTCCCGGATCCGCGGTGCGGCAATGAACAGCATCAACCCGATGAGCAGGATGACGAGGGCCAGCTCGATCAGGGTGTAGCCGCGTTCAGTCGGATTCCCAGTTGTTGATGTCCTTGTTTTTTCCATCTCCGCCGGGTTCGCCGTCGGCCCCCAGCGAACTCAGGTCGAAATCGCCGTGGACGCCGGGGCTGAGGTACACGAACTCCTTGTCCCAGGGGTCCTTCGGCACCTTGTTCCGCTCCAGGTAGCCCCCCTGTCTCCAGTTTCTGGCCTGCTGGCCGACGGAGGGGGCTTCCACCAGCGCCTGAAGTCCCTGCTCGGTGGTCGGATAACTGCCGTTGTCCAGCCGGTACAGCTTCAGGGCGGTTTCAAGGCTTTCGATCTGAATGCGGGCTTTTGCGCGCCTTGCCTCGTCGGGCCTTCCCATGATTCTGGGAATGATCAGGCCGGCCAGGATGCCGAGGATCACAATCACCACCATCAATTCGATCAGAGTGAAACCACGCTCTCCTCTTTTCTTCCTCAAATTCATCATTTTTCAACCCCCCGTTGCATGAAACTTCTCTGCGCCCCGCCCCCGGTCCGGCAGGAGCCTTGCGAAAATGTTACCGGACCAACTGGTTCATTTCAAAGATGGGCAGCAGGATCGAGACGACGATGAAGCCGACGATCAGGCCCATCAGCAGGACCATCGCCGGCTCGAGCAGGGATGTCATCATCAGGATACGGGATTCGACTTCCCGCTCGTATGAATCCGCGACACGGTGCAGCATCGGTTCCAGATTTCCGCTCTGCTCGCCCACGGCGATCATCTCGATGACCATGGGCGGGAAAAAGCCCCGCCTCGCAAGGGATGCGGAGAACGGCTGCCCTTCCTCGACCTCCCGGCCGGCGCTCAGCAGGTCGTCTGCGATGAGCCGGTTGTCCACGACGTTCCGCACGATCTCCATGGCGCTGAGCAGCGGAACGCCGCTCTGCAGCAACGTGCCGAGGGTCCGGCTGAAACGGGCTACCGCCATCTTCCGGATGACCGGTCCGAAAAGGGGCGCCGTCAGTTTGAGACGGTCCCAGAAACGCCGTCCCTTCTCCGTCTGTGTGACGGCATATCTCAGGGCCAGGAAGCCGGCCGCGGCGGCCAGAAGAATGACCCACCAGAACGACTGGAGAAAACGGCTCACGGCGATGAGCAGCAGCGTGATGCCCGGCAGGGTCTGGTGCATCTCCTGGAAGATCCGGGTGATGTTCGGCACCACGAAGGCGACGAGGAAAAGCAGGACCAGGCTGCCGATGAGGAACATGAAAAGCGGGTAGGCCAGCGCCGAACGGATCCTCGTTTTCAGCGCCTGCTGGCTCTCGCTGAAATCGGCCAGCCTTTCCAGAACCAGATTGACGGTCCCCGATGCCTCGCCGGCGCGGATCATGTTGACGTAGAAGGGGGGGAAGGTCCCGGGGTGGCGCGAAAAGCTTCCCGTCAGGCTGTTGCCCTCATTGACGTCCTCCCGGATCTGCGCCAGCGTTTTTTTCAGCCGGGGGTGCGCGGTCTGGGAAACGAGGACCGACAGCGAGGGCACCAGCGGCAGGCCGGCCCCAAGCAGCGTGGCGAGCTGCCGGGTCATGACCGATATTTCCCGCAGGCTGACCTTGCCGGCAATGCCCTCCAGGGCTTTGCGGGCGGGGGCATGCCCTTGCTGCTGCGCCGACGACTCCTTCAGCGTAACGGGAAATATCCTGGTTTCACGAAGCTTCTGCCGCGCCCCGGCGGCGCTGGCGGCGTCGACGATGCCCTTGAGCCTGTGGCCCCGGTCGTCAAGCGCTATGTATTCATAAACCGGCATAAAGGCGAGCCCGAAACGATGCGGATTGAGGAAAGAGACGGTTCACGGGACCCCTCACTCCGGCAGTGCTTCCGTCCTCTCCGGAATCACGTCAATGTCCCGCTTCAGAATGCGGGTGACCCGAAAGACCTCTTCGATCGTGGTGATCCCCGCCAGCACTTTGCTGGCCCCGTCGTGAAGCAGATTGGTCATGCCGTGCCGCAGGGCCAGGTCGTTGATCTGATTGGCATCGGAGGTTTTCAGGATCAGGTGCTTGATCTCGTCCTCCAGGATCATGATTTCAAAAATGGCGGTCCGGCCCCGGTAGCCTGTTTTCATGCAGGCATGGCATCCCTTTTTCCGGTACAGCACATGTTCGGATAGCAGGTCCCGGCTGATGCCGGCGTTTGCCAGCGATTCGTCGTCCGGTATGTACGCTTCCTTGCATTTCGGGCAGAGGACCCGGACGAGGCGTTGCGCAATGATCGCGAGTACCGAGGAGGTGACCAGGAACGGTTCGATCCCCATGTCGATCAGGCGCGTCACGGCGCTGGCGGCGTCGTTGGTGTGGAGCGTGGAAAAGACCAGATGGCCCGTCAGGGAGGACTGGATGGCGATTTCCGCCGTTTCCCGGTCGCGGATTTCGCCCACCAGGATGACGTCGGGATCCTGTCGGACGATCGAGCGCAGCCCGGTGGCGAAATTCAGGTCGATCTTGGGGTTCACCTGAATCTGGCCGATCCCTTCGATCTGGTACTCGATGGGGTCTTCGATGGTGATGATGTTGATTTCCGGGTTGTTGATCGTGGACAGGGCCGCGTAGAGCGTTGTCGTCTTGCCGCTGCCGGTGGGGCCGGTTACCAGCAGGATGCCGTAGGGCGACTTGATCAGCTTGTGGAACAGGTTGACGTTCCTGCCGTCCATGCCGAGATCGGACAGTTTCAGCATCGACCCGGATTTGTCGAGCAGCCGCAGCACCACCCTTTCGCCGAACGCGGTGGGGATGACGGAAACCCGAATGTCGATGCTCCGGTCGGCGATCTTGATCTCGATCCGCCCATCCTGGGGCAGGCGCTTTTCGGCGATGTTGAGCCGCGCCATGATCTTGACGCGGGAGGTCAGGGGCGACTGGATCCGGCGGGGCAGGCTGAGAATATCGTAGAGAATGCCGTCGATGCGGTAGCGGATCTTCAGGGCGCTCTGGTAGGGTTCGATGTGAATGTCGCTGGCCCGATCGCGAATGGCGCCGGAGAGCAGGAGGTTCACCAGCTTGATGATGGGGGCGTCGCTGGTTTCATCCAGGAGGTCGCCGGTCTCTTCGATCTCGGAGATGATGCGGTCCGTCGACTCTTCGCTCATTTCCTCGAAAAATTCCTTGGCCGTGTTCCGGCTCAGGTCGTAGGCCAGGTTGATCGCGGCCTGAATCGCAGCCTGTGTGGAAAGGACGGTTCGGCAGTCCCTCCAGCCGAGCAGATTTCGCAGGTCGTCGGCGGGCTGGAAATGGGCCGGATCGTTGACGGCGACGAGGGCACCCTGCGGGGTTTCCAGGGGCACCATTCGGAACCGTTTCAGATACTGAATGGGGATCCGGCCGGTGAAGTCCGTGTTCATCTGGTCCGTGGGGAGTTCCGGGCAGAAGGGGATCTGAAGCCGGGCGCTCATGGCTTCCAGAAAGCCCGCTTCGGTGATGGCCTTTTTCTGCAGAAGGATCTCCAGCAGGCCAGCTCCGTTTCCACGGAATTCCCGGACCGCCTCGGCCAGGGTATCCTCCGGGACGCCGGCGCGGATCAGGAAGTCATAGGATGACAGGATCTCGGATACGGGTTTCGCCGGTGTCGAATCGTTTCGGGTTGCCGTTGTCGGTTCCATGATCTGAAAGGCGCGCCTACTTCTTCTTTTTCTGCGGCGTGGTTTTGATCGTCCCCTCCTGAAGGGACTGCATGTAATCCTTCTTGTCCTGATGGATGTCCGTGGCGTCCTCCGGTTTCTGGATGATGCGCGGGGTGATGAAGATAAAGAGATTGGTCTTGTCGCCGACTTTCGTCTTGTACTTGAACAGCCAGCCCAGCAGCGGGATGTCGCCCAGCAGGGGAACCTTGTAGATGCCGTCGCTGGTGGAATCCTCGATCAGCCCGCCGATTACGACCGTGTCGCCGCTCCTCACGGTGACGGTCGTCTTGGCCGTCCTTTTCAGGGTGGTCGGGGCCAGAATTTTCTGGCCCGTGCCGACGTCCTGGGTCTGCGCGTCCAGCTTCGTGACGGACTGGTCGAGTTTCAGGCGGACGAAGCCTTCTTTGTTGATCTGGGGCGTGACCTTCAGCGTGATCCCCACGTCCTTGTACTCGTAGCTGCTGTAATTGATGGTTGCGTTGGTCGTCGTGTCCTGGCGGGTGACATAGGGGACGTTTTTGCCCACGGTCATCTCGGCTTCTTCGTTGTCCAGCGTCAGGAGCTGCGGGGTGGCGAGAATGCGCACGTCCGTGTCGGCCTGGTAAGCATTGATGAAAGCGGCAAGGTTCGGAAAGGTGATGTCCGCCCCGCCGACCGTTGCCACCCGAATGGCCTGGCCGATCACGCCCAGCGTGAGGCCGGAGGCGAGCGAGGGAAGCGACGTGATCGTGCCGGTCGACGTCCCGGATGTCGTGCCGGTTGTCGACGGCGTCAGCAGCCCGGTGGAGATGGGAAAGGTTCCCCCCTCGCCGCTGCCGCTGCCGATACCCGTGTAGCTTTCGGAGATTTTCATCGCGCCCATCCATTCGACGCCGAGCTTGAAATTCTTGCTCGCGTTCACTTCCATGATCAGGGCTTCCAGGTAAACCATGGACCGGGCGATGTCGAGCTTCCGGATCACGTCCTCGATGATCTGGTAATCGGCCGTGTCGGCTGTGATGATCAGCGAATTGGTGGCCTTGTCGGCCACGATCTGCACCGACTTGGATACCGCCGCCGGTTTTCCGTCGGGCAGCTTGGCCTGCTGGGGAATCGTCGTCAGGACCTTGGCGGTCTCTTCCGCCCGGGCGTTCTGGAGGTAGTAGACGCGGATCATCCCCGTCCCCTTGGGGATCTCCCGGTCCATCAGGGCGATCAGCTCCTTCACCCGGATCGTGTCGTTTTCCGTGGCGGCCACAATGACGGCATTGGTCCGCTCGTCGGCGACGATTTTGACCGGGGCGAGGGCCCCCCGCTGCTGCTGGAAAACGCTGATCAGCGACTTCAGGGTGTCCGCGGCCGAAGCGTGCTTGAGCGGAATGTAGGAGATGGTTTCCCCGGCGCCCTCCACATCCAGGGTGTCGATGATCTCCTGCAGCCGCCTGATGTTGGAAAGGACGTCGGTGATGACCAGCATGCCCGTCGGCGGATAGGAGAGGATGATGCTCGACCGGGAGACGAGCGGGTCGAGCACCCGCTTCATCTCGTCGGGGCTGGCATGCTCCAGGGAAACGATCTGGGTGACCATTTTGTCTTCCGACGGGGTGACGCCGTCCGGGAGCGCCCTCGTCGCCAGGCTCTTTTCCCTCGCAATCTGTGCGGGGACGATCTTGATCACGTCTCCCGACGGGACGGTGGTGAATCCGTTGACTTCCAGGACCGATTCGAAGACCCTGTAGACTTCGCTCACGGCGATTTTCTTGGGGGAAACGACGGTTACCTTGCCCTTGACCCGTTCGTCGAAGATGAAATTCTTCCCGGTCAGTTCGCTGATGAACTTGATGAAGACCTGGATGTCTACATTGTCGAAATCGATGGTGACATACCGGGCGCCCTTGGCGGCGTCGCCCGCCGCTGTCCGCCTGGCAGGCTGTTCCGGCCTTGAGGATCGGGCCTCCGTGGAGGGGGAAGAAAGCGGCGTCGCAGCGATCTGCGCCCCGGGCGCAGCGGCCGGCAGTGCGGGTGAATGCTTCGCGCCCGCGGGTTCGCTTTTGGGGCGGCCGGGGATTTCCGGCGCATTCCGGTTGCCGTTCCGGCCGTTGGGGGCTTTCCGGTAACCCGCTCGAATGGCGGCCTCTTCCGAATCGAACACAACCCGGTGGTAGGCCTCGACCTTGTCATAGTAGGTCATCCCCGGGAGATGATAGCGCTTGCTGTCCCGGTTCCCGATCACTTTGATCTTTTTCGTGTCAGGGGAAACGAGGGCGGGGTTCTGCAGGGTCGGCCTTGCCGGACCTTCGGTCGTGGCGGCCTTTTCCTGCGATTCCGCGGATGCCGACGGAGCGGCTGTCGTGACTGTCCGGTCGTCGCCGGCAATGCGGGCTGCCGGCGCCGTCGCGGGAGCGAAAAGAGAAAAGACGAAACATGCCGCCAAGAAAAGCGACAGCACCGCCCCCTTGCGGGGCGACGGATCCGTGAATATTTTGAGGGCCGTCAATTGCTTTGATTCTCCATCATCTTCCGGAACGCTTCCGTGGACCGGATGTTCGCCAGATCGCGATCCTGCCTTGCCCACTCGACGACCTTCGGATCGATGTCGATCGCCGATTTCAGATTCGCAAGCGCCCGGCCGGCATCGCCCCGCTGGGCATAGAGGCAGGCCAGGTTATAGTAAGGGTCGGCATATTGCCGCTTCTGCAACAGGGCCTGTTCGAACAGGGAAATGGCCTCCGCGTGGCGGTTCTGGCCCATGTAAATGACCCCGAGGTTGTTCATGGCATTCACATGTGCCGGATCGATGCCCAGCGCCCTCTTGTACAAAGCCTCCGCCTGCGCGGTTTCGTTCCGGCGCTGCGCGGCCAGGGCATCCCGGTAAAGGGTGTTTGCATCGGCCGGCGACCCGCTTCCGTCGCGCTTTTCCGGTTCGGAAGGCGGGGCGGTGACGATGTCCGGTACGCCTTGCGGAACGGATGTCGCCGCACTGGAAGACGCCGCTGCGGGTACCCCTGCGGATTGCCGCTGTTTCATGTCCGCCGGGCGCTCCGCGAACAGCATCAGAGCAACCCACAGCGTCACTGCAGTCACCGCGGAGGCCGCTGCCATGGCAAGCGCCAGCGCCCATCTCCGTGAGGGCCGCGACAGCCTTCCTGCACGGTGCGAGATGATTCCCCCGTAGGGACCGTAATGGCCGTCTTTCTCCTGCTGGGCCTTTTTCAATGCATCGTTGATATAACTCATTTCATCAATTAGTCAAGTTATTTGGGGTAGCGGAACCATTCCCGGGGCGATCCGTCAGAAGGAAAATAAAGAGACGACGCGGTTGCTGAATGCCAGCGCCGTAACGGCAGCCAGAAGCAGCAAGGCGATCACCAGAAGCGTCCACCGGTTGTGACGAAGCGCCCCGGGGACCCTTTTCCCGGTCAGATAAGCGGGGCCGATGTCGTGGACGGCCTCCCGCACGATGCGCCGGTCGATCCCCTCCTTCCCCTGAGCGTAGGCGATCAGCATCGCCCGGTCGCAGATGGCGTTGATGCGCCTGGGAATTCCCCGCGAGTGGCGGTGGACCAGCCGGGCGGCCGGCGGGGAAAAGAAAACACCCTCCCTGCCGCCGGCGACGGCCAGCCGGTGCCGAATGTAACGTTCCACGTCGTCGCCGTCCAGGGGATTGAGGTCATAGCGGACGGTGATCCGCTCGCTGAGCTGTTTCAGGGACGGGGACGACAACATCGCCTGAAGCTCCGGCTGGCCGATGAGCACCATCTGGATCAGCTTTTCCCGCTCCGTTTCCAGGTTGGAGATCAGACGGAGCTGTTCCAGCATCTCATGGGAAAGATTCTGCGCCTCGTCGATCAGCAGGACCACGTTTTTCCCTTCGCCGTAGCTTTTCAGGAGGAACCCATTCAGGGCGTCGATGCAGCGCTTTTTCGACCGCTCCCCAACCTGCACGGGGATTCGGAACTCCTGGTTGATCGTTTCCAGAAGTTCCAGGTCCGACATGGCGGCATTGAAAATGAGGGCGCTCTCCACGGACCCGTCGAGGCTTGCCAAGAATGACCGGCAAAGGGTCGTTTTTCCCGTTCCGATCCCGCCGGTCATGACGACGAACCCCTTCCTTTCGGTAATGCCGTAGATCAGGTGGTTCAGCGCCTCCCGGTGGTGGTCGCTCAGGAAGAGGTACCTCGGGTCCGGAGACAGCTTGAAGGGGTTTTCTTTCAGGCCGAAATAGGATGCGTACATGGCTTACCGGAATACGTAGTTGAAGTTTTCCTGCCGCCCCTGCCGGTTGATTCGAAGGGATACGCTCGATCCGGATTTCATGATGTTGTAGAGTTCCATCATGTCGTCCGCCGTTTTCATGCTGCGGTTGTTGATGCCCTGGATGATATCTCCGTTGTTCAGGCCGATTTTCTGGTAGATGCTGCCGCTTTTGATGTTCGAAATGATGAAGCCGTCCGGCGCGCCGGCTGAGAAATAGGGCCGGATCTGGGCCTGGCTCAGCATCGTGCCCAGGTCCTTCAGACCGGCTTCGATCTCGTTCCGGTTGACCGCAATCGTCCCGTCCGGCAGGGGCGTTGCCGTCGAGCCGGGCACGGCCTCACCCGCCTCGGGACGATCTGGCAGGATCGGCTTTTCGCTGGTTTCCGGAACCCGCAGGACCTGCTCCCGGTCATCGATCCGCACGGCTACCGCGTTCCTCATGATCCGGACAACCCTCGCGCCGCCCGCCATGTCGCCCACTCGGTAGAGCCGCTGCTTTTTCCGGCTTTTGTCTTCAATGATCGCAAAGGCGTATTTGGGGTCGCCGGCCACGGTTCCCCGGACTTCCAGCGCCCCGGCGCTTTCCGATACGCCGGCTGTCCCTCCCGGGGGGCTGCCCGCCGAGCCGAAGAGATTCCGTTGGGGAATGATCCGGTAGGCATCGGGGGACTCTTTTGCGTCCGTGACGGCGACGGACGCCGCCCCGGGCTCTCCGGATGAAATGCCCGTCTTGAGCAGCCGGAGATTCAGCGACTTGTAGAAGATGCCGGCGGCCTGATAGGCCAGAACGGTGATGACCAGCAGAATCAGCGCCGTCCGGTAGCGGTCCGACCGGGACAGCAGGGTTGGAAGCTCCGGAAGCCGCACACTCCGCCAAGTCCATTTTGATAAGATCGCCGGTATTTTCATCATTGCTATTTGAATTTGACAACCGGGTTTCCAATGGTGCCGACCAGGGAAAGGGAAAACTTCTGGCTGCCCTGTCCAGTCATTTCGAAACTGCCCGTCAGGCTGATCGGACTCGCCTTGACATCCTGCCGGTTGAGCGTGATGTCGCCCGACAGGGAACCGCTGATCCGGTCGCCGGCAAGTTTCAGCCTGCTGACGGTCAGGACGCCGTTCTTGAGGTTCAGTTGGGCATCGACCCTGCGGAAGTCCAGCCGGTCGATGCCCATCAGGCTCTCCCGCAGGGGATAACTGCCGTTGATCAGGGTGAATTCCATCACCCCGGATCCGCCCCGGACATCCCGCATCGATCCGCTGAAATTCAGGGTTCCTTTCAGTTTTCCGGTGACCTGACGGTCCAGCCGCTCCTTCAGATAGCCGTTTTTCTCAATGTCGATGCCGTCGAATTCCATCCTCGCCGCCACCGGCTCCGGAAGGGAAAGGAAACGGTCGCTGTCGAGCCGGGCCTTCATCGTGCCTCCGTAGCCGATCGCCGTCACCAGCAGGGTCTTCCGGCCTTTCAGCAGGCTTAGATATTCGGGTTTCACGGTCATGGCATCTGCCTGGAAAAGGGCCGCCGGGCGGTCGCCGGTTCGAAGGACGATTTTCTCCAGATTCAGACCCGGCGGAAATGCCGGTTTCACGGCCCCGATGAGAAGATTGGCCTGAGGATTCAAATCCGACAGGGAGGAGGAGAAAATACGGGCCATATCCGTGCCCGGAAAACGCAGGTAGAGGAAAACGCCCAGAACGACCAGGGCAAAAAGGGTGTAACCTGCGATCGTTTTGACGGTAGTCAGCTTCATTTCACCGAGTGCCCGGCTGCAGCGGCAGGTAGGTGCTTGCCTGCAGCGTCATCGTTAAATATTCGGGACGTTCCTTCATTTTGGCAATGGCGATTTTTCGAACACTGACCAGGTCCCTGGGGGATTCGACGGCAAACAGGAAATCCGTGATCTGCTTCATGGTCATGGCGTCCAGCTTCATTTCTGCGGAGGATTCTTCAAAGCCCCCCGCCGCAACCGGTCGGGACGGATTGATGTATTTGATGTTGGGCTTCAATTGCGTTTCCGCCGCCTTTTTCTCCAGGTAGGAAAAGAGGGTGAAATCCCGTGGCCTGCGGGCCAGGGCATGCTGAATGTCTTCTGCCCGCTGTTTGAGCGCCGCGTACTCCCCGCCCAGGGCGGTCATCTCCTTGAGCACCCTTTCGTTGGCGGCAATGGACCGGTCCAGCTTCTGCCGGGCTTCCCACAGGGGAAAGACCGCCAGCAGAAGGATCAGAAAAACCAGCGCCGCGGCCGCAGCGCCGGCCGCCCAGCCTTTCCGGGAGGCGGTCAATTTCTCCCAGAATTCTTTCATCGCTTCAAAGACAGCTGCATGTCGAACTCCACCTGCTCTCCCTGCTTGAGCAGTGTCGTGGCCCCGATCGTCACACTGCCGAATAATTTGGATTTTGCAAGTTCCCGCTTGATTGCGTCCACGGCGTCGAAATTTCCGGCCTGCCCTCTGATCGTGACGATATTGTTTTCCAGGGTGAAGCTGCTGAGCAGCAGTTCCGTTCCGGTCGGTGCCAGCGCGGAGATGTCCCGAAGGACGTCCAGCACCCTGACTCGCGGCCTGGTTTCATCCATGCCCTGGGAAACCTTGCGGGCCTCCATCATTCCGGCCTTCATCTGGGAAAGGGGGTCCACGATTCTTTTGGCTTCCGGGTTGTATCGCTTGAACAGGGCGGTGATCTCGTTTTTCAGGCGGGTGTTTCGCACATCCGCGGAGCGGTAGTCCAGATAAGCGTCGGTCAGGCCAAGCAGGGCAAACAGCAGGAGGCCGGCTGCCGCCCAGCGGAGCTTCCCCCCGAACCGGACATAGGCATCCTTGAATTTCTCGTCCTGTTCACTGAACCGGAGGCCCATTCCCCGCTTGTGGCCCCGCGTGGCCAGGGCCAGGGCCTGGTTCAGAATCGCCGGCTGCCACTGTGCGCGAACAGCCGGGTCCATGACGATGTCGCTGCTCTCCGCAAGATCGGCCGGGAAAACCGGTGCTGAGAAGGCGCGGGACAGTTCTTCCCGAAGGGGCTGGTAGAGGGAGCCGCCGCCGGTCGTCTGGATCCGGGAAATGCCCCGTTCGATGTGTCCACGCCAGGAAAGGAAATCAACGGTCCTTTTCAGTTCCGCCAGCAGCGATGCACAGGGTGGCAGGTCAGCGGCCGCCGGGCCGGTCTGTTCCCGCCTCTTTCTCCGTTCCGCCTCGGCGAAGCCGACACCCCAGCTTTCGGCCAGCGCTTCCGTGGTCTGCCGGCCGCCGAAGTCGAAGTCCCGAACCTGGATGAGCGATCCCCGGTGGACAAAGGCGGCGACGGTCCGGGTGGCGCCGATATCGATCAGCAGCTCGCAGCCCCCTTCCGTCCCTTTTCCGAAAAGACGGGAGGCGGCCGTGATGCCGTCGATGTCCAGGGGCGCCGTGACTCGGACCTGTTTTTCCAGCATCGCCAGGCGTTCCCGGACGGCGGATTTGGGTGCAGCGGCAGCGAAGATCTCCGATGTTTCGGCTGTTCTGACGGTCACGTAATCGATCAGGACATCGTCAATGCCGCAGTGGATCAGCGGCTCCAGCGCGAAAGCGATGGTCTGGCGGATTTTCTTCTCATTGCGGAAGGGAAGCGCGAGGTTGCGAAAGGAGATGTTTCTTGCGGGCAGCGCGGTCACGCAGGTGCAGCCGCGGTATTCGGGATTTTCAAAAAGTTTCTGAAGGGCGCCGGGAAGACCGCCGGTTTCGCCGATCGGAACGATCGAAGCCCCAACGACCCGATGCACGCCCTTCATGATCCTGGCCGCCAGCACGGCCTTGAGCGCGTCTTCTCCGATATCGAGGCCCAATATCTTGTCGGTCATCAATCCGCTTTCCAGGACAGCAGCCTGTAATTTGTCCGGTCCGGCCCCCTGCGAATGACGCCGCTGACCGTCCGTGTCATGCCGTTCATCACCCCGGTAGAAACGATCCTGAAGTAGCTGCTTCGCGTTGTCACCAGCCTTGACGCGATGGAGACATTGGCCATTTCGGGGAGCTTCTGGTACCAGGCGGCGCTGGAGAGGTCTTGTTCCCTGTTTTTCCGGTATTCGTCCATTCGGTCGGCCAGTTCCGCGGTCATGTCCGGGGAAAGTGATCGCAAGACCGGTTTCGGCGCCGTATTGATATTGATTTTACCATCCCCATGAACAGTCAGCAGATGCTGAAGGCCGGGCGCATCCTTTGTTCCGTAGAATAGCCGATCCGTCATCCCCTTTATCATCAAAAGTTCCTCAATGCAATCCAGGGGGCCGTTCTTGGCGGCATAGGGCCTTCCGAGCGCCCGATAATGCGAGCTTTCGGCGCCGGCGCCGGTCACATCCTCGTCCGGATCGATCCAGTCCTTGATCGCATCGACGATTTCCCCGATTTTCCCGGAATCCAGGTTGAATTCCGGAAGCCCGAGCAGCCGGATCAGCAGGTCCCGGACATCCGGGTTGTAGGCATTGCCGTCTGCCAGCCTGTTGATGTTGATCTTTCCGGCTTCGTCTTCAATCGGGACGGTGAAGTAGCCGTCCGGGAAGATCAATTTCGATTTTTCCTCGATCAGGCGGACATTGCCCCAGTCGGCGGTCAGTGCGTCGTATTCGCGCTGATCGGAGAGCAGAAGCGCAGCGCCCGCATCGAACCCCGACTTGGCGATGTACAGGAGCTTGATGTTGTCGCTCAGATTGGCGGCCTCGTGGATGTCCGACCGTGTGGACCGGTTCAGTTCAATGGTTACGGCGACGAGCACGCTGATCATCAGGATGACCAGGATCAGGGCGACGCCGCGATTGTCCCCGTGTCTTCTATTCACGTTCCACCCTGGAAACGGGCAGGTACACCCGCGTCATGAATGTGTGGGGATGCGCCGGATCACCGGAGTTGACCAGCTTCAGCTCGATGTCAATCGCCGTAGGCGCCCTGTTCTTTTGCTGCGCATCGGCATCCGAAGCAGAGTCCCAGGTTTCATGGCCCCTTCCGGCTGCGTCGAAAAATCTGAAATCGACGGAGTGAACCCGGTCACAGAGCACGAACCCTTGCCCCGGACCGGCCCCCCCCTCTTTTTCACGGCGCCGTTCATCGGCCCGAAGAAGGACCAGGCCGTCCCTCTCCCGGTCATCGGCCATGAAATATTCGACGGTGCTCACGCCGGGAGAGCCGTCCTTTTCGCCAAGCGCCAGATTGACGGCGGCCGTGAAGGACAATGCCGCAAAGCCCTCCCGTCCCCGGTCGTTGCGGCGCGCCTTCATCTCGTACCTCCCGCGGTAGGGGACGATGGCGCCAAGGTCCCGCATCATTCGCTCCATCGTCGTCCGGCCCATGTTGTAAATTTCGCTGTCGGATTCCGAGGCCCGGATGATTCGGAACGATCCCGTGTAGGAAACGTAAGCCGTGGAAAGGACCATTCCCAGAATCAGAATGGCAATCAGGATTTCAATGAGGGTAAATCCCCCTTCCTTTTTCCGGGTCATCGCATCTCTTCCGTTTCGAAGTGGACGTTTCCGAAACCCGCAGGACTTCCAAGGGGCTGCAGGCTGTTCATTGCCTCACCATCAGTTTGTACAGGACCACTGTGAAGGTATTGTTTTTTGCCAGCCGGTCATGCGTGACGCGCATTTCCAGCCTTTTGAAGCGGTCGATTTCGGTGTCACGGACCTCCAGCCGCCACCGGTAGTCGGGGAATCCCGCTCCGAAATCGCCGTCCTCCGATTGAAAGTTCCGCGGACCCCTTGCCTCAATCTCAGCCATCCGGCTTTGCGCCAGCAGGGAGGCGGTGGTCAGAAACCGTGCATGGGCTGCCATGGACGCACTCTGGGATTGAGATTGAAAGATGACGACCAGCGCGATCGCGAGGATGGCCATGGCGATCATGACCTCCATCAGCGTGAAGCCGCGCCGTCCGCCCGGCGGAAAACGGTGTGCACGCCCCGCCGTCTTCCCGTCAGGGACGATCCGGATGATTTTCTTCATGATGTCAGGATGCCCTTTGCCTGGATCATAGCCGGTTCGCCGGAGTGAGCCCCCTTCCCTGTCAACGGGAGGTCTTGGAATGGATGGGATGAAACACATCCCATCGTCCCGATCGGGGTCCCCGCAGTGCCGAGGCAGAACGCGCAAGGCCGATATCTGTGATTCATTTCAAACCGGTTGAAACCATAGCAAAATCAACGGCGCTGTCAAGTTGTGATTGGTTTGTGTGCCCCTCTGTGTTCACCTCTTGACCGTCGGGGCGTGGTGTGGTAGAAAACCAAAAAGTGTCTGATTTTACATCGGGAACGGAAAACGAGGAGTTTTTATGCCGCTTTACGATTTTGAATGCTGCCGATGCAGCCATGTCTACGAGGCTTTCCTGAAAGTGGACGAACCTTACGACCAGCTCGAATGTCCCGAATGCGGGGCGACGCAGCCGAAGAAACTGGCTACCGCCTTTCGCACCAATGCCTGGTCGAAATTTCTGGACACCATGGAAAGGAAGGTCAATCCGCACAAGTTCAAATCGTGAATAAAATTCACGGAAACCTGACCGGCCTCGCACCGGCGCAGATCAGAGGAATCGAACAGATCTACCGGCGGCGGGTGCCGCCGGAACGGATCGTCAGCCATGAACTGGCCCGGCAGCTGACCGCCATCTCCCGGGAAATCAACCGCCAGATCGGCATTCTCATCACACGCCGGGGGGAGATCGCCTTTGTCATTGTGGGTTCCCACAAGGACATTCTGATTCCCGGCCTCAACAGCTACCGTACTTTCTCCACCCGCTTCAAGGGCCTGCGGCTGGTCCACACCCACCTGGACGGCGAACAACTGACGACCGACGATCTGACGGACCTGGCGCTCCTGCGGCTGGATCTGGTCTGCGCCATTACCGCCCTTCCGGACGGGCTCCCCGACAAGGCGTACACGGCGCATCTGATCCCGGAGAACCAGGAAGGCGCCTACTGGATGCAGCTTTCCCCGGCGCCGCCTTCCGAACTCACGCTCGATTTCCTGTCATTCATCCAGGCCCTGGAGGGCGAATTCGCCAAAAAACAGAAGACCCGGAAAGTGGATGCAACGGACCGGGCCATTTTGATCCGGGTGGAAAACGATCCACTGGCAGAATCGGGACACGCCCTGGATGAGCTGAACGAGCTTGCACGCTCCTGCGGGGTCGAGGTCTTTGATGCCGTCCTGAAGCACAGGGCACAGCGGGATCCCCGGTTTCTCCTGGGGAAGGGCCAGCTTTCGGATCTGGTGATCCGGGCGTTGCAGATGGGCGCCAATCTCCTCGTATTCGATCACGAACTCACGGCGGCACAGATCAAGGCAATCGCCGATTTTACCGAAATCCGGGTGGTCGACCGGACCCAGGTCATTCTGGATATTTTCGCCCGGCGCGCGCACAGCCGTGAAGGAAAGATTCAGGTGGAGCTCGCCCAGCTGCAGTACCTGCTCCCGCGGCTGGTCACGAAGAACACCGCCATGTCGCGGCTCACGGGCGGGATCGGCGCCAGGGGCCCCGGTGAAACCAAGCTGGAGATCAACCGACGGCGCGTCCGGGACCGCATTCACCGCCTTCAAAGAGAACTGCAGAGCGTCCAGAAGGCCAGGGAGGTGCGGCGGGTCCGCCGCGAAAGAACGGGTCTTCCCGTGATCTCCATCGTGGGATACACCAACGCCGGAAAATCGACGCTTTTGAATGCCCTGACGAAAAGCGAGGTCTTTACGGAGAATCTTCTTTTTGCCACCCTGGACCCCAAAAGCTCGCGGCTCCGTTTTCCCCGAGACCGGGAGGCGATTATCACCGACACGGTCGGATTCATCCGGGATCTGCCAAAGGAACTCTTTGCCGCCTTTCGGGCCACCCTCGATGAGCTTCACGAGGCGGACATTCTGCTCCACGTCATCGACATCAGCAATCCGAACTTCGAAAGTCAGATCAACGCCGTGGAAAACATCCTGCAGGATCTTGCCATCACCGGGAAACCGACGCTCCGCGTGTTCAACAAAGCGGACCGCTTCCCCGACAAAAACAGGTTGAACAACCTCTGCCGACGATTCGGCGCCACCGCGATTTCCGCCCTGCGCCCGGAGACCCTGCCGCCGCTGGTGGCTGAAATCGAAACCCTGGTCCTGAGGGATCGGACAGACCATCCGGTCGCGGATGCCTGAGCTTCGGAAAACAACCGGACGATGCGGAAGAGGCGGCCCACCGCGTCAGGATTCGTTCGCGGCGATCGCCGTCGCTACATGATGCCCTTGTACCACCCGCCGTCGATCTGGATGGCGGCGCCGGTGATGTAGCCGCTGTGTTCGGAAGCCAGGAAGGCTACGAGGCTGGCAAATTCTTCCGGTGTGCCCAGACGGCCCATGGGGATGGACGATTCCCACCTTTTGATGATGGCCTCGGGCGTTGTTTTTTCCTTTTCCGCCGTGGCCTTCGCGAGATTCCGGACACGGTCGGTCAGCGTGTAGCCGGGGCAGACGCTGTTGACCGTGATGTTGAAGGGCGCCAGCTCGTTGGAAAGGGACTTGGCCAGGCCGATCACGCCGGACCGCACCGTGTTGGAGAGGATCAGCCCGTCGATGGGCTGCTTGACCGCGATCGATGTCATGTTGATGATCCGCCCCCATTTTTTCTCCTTCATCACCGGCACCGCTTCACGCGTCATCACGATGGTGCTCATGAGGTTGAGCCGGAACCCGTATTCCCAGAGTGTGTCGTCGATTTCCAGAAAGTTCGTTGAAGGCGGGCCGCCGGCGTTGTTGACCAGAATGTCCACCGTGCCGAAATGCTCCACCGCCCTGCGAACAAACTGTTTCGCCTGCTCCAGGTCCGTGACATCGGCGGGAATGGCCAGAACCTCGCCACCCGTTGCCCGGCGGATCTCCTCCGCGGCAGCCGGCAGATAGGCGTCGTCCAGGGAACCGATGGCCACTTTTGCGCCTTCTCCGGACAGTCTCATCGCCACAGCCTTTCCGAGGCCCATGCTCCCACCCGCCACCAGCGCGACTTTGTTTTTCACTCCCAAGTCCATTGCCCCCTCCTTATGGTCATGTTGGGTCCAAAATATGGAAGACCGGTTTGGTAAAACGACATCTGTGACGGCACCATATTATAAAAAAAAATATCCGTCAATCGCTTGACAAAAAGAATCATAAATGCAAATAGGAATTGACAGATGTTTTGATTTGTTTTAAAAAGTTATCAAATTTTTTCGGATTTCCTGAAAATGACCGATTCCGTGAAGAGAGAGAAATCGAATCTGCACAACTTGGCGGGGCTGTTGCGCCTCTCTCTTCTAAGGATGGGATTAAACCCATCGCCCGTCGTTTTTAGGAAAATGTAGCAGCGCTCCGAAAAAGAATAAAGCACGATCCTAAAGGCCATGGGTGAAAAATCCATGGCCTTTTTCATTGTCCGGCACATTTGGGGCGCCCATGCAGGGCAGCTGTGAAAGGGAGACAGGCATATGCAGGAAGTGATTTGGCATGGAAGAGGAGGGCAGGGGGTGGTTGTCGCGGCGCAGATCCTTGCCGAGGCCGCTTATCTGGAAGGATTCAAGGGGGTGACATCCGCACCGACCTTCGGTCCCGAGCGGCGCGGGGCGCCGCTGACGGCTTCAACGCGGATTGCCGACGATCCGATCCGGACCTTCTCACAGATCGAATTTGCCGACATCACCGTCGTTCTGGATGACAGCCTGTTCGATGTGGTGGACATCCTGGGCAAAGTCCGCGCCGGGGGGCTCTTGATCATCAATACCACCCGGCCCGCGGATCATTTCAAGGTTCCCGCAGAGATCGGCCTGGCGACGGTGGATGCCGCAACCGTTTCGATCAAACAGCACCTGATCAAGGAAGGAGCCCCGGTGGTCAACACGCCCATGCTGGGCGCCTTTGCCAGGGCCTCTGGCATGGTGTCGCTGGACAACCTGGAAAAGGCCCTGCGGGGAAAATTGTCCCGGGAGGCGGTGTTGAAAAATTTTGCCTCGGTGAAAGCCGCCTATGAGGCGACAGAGGTAAGGGAAAAAAGGGGCGGCCGGGGATGAGGAGCGCATGCAGCGGCTGAAAGGGCGTGCCCGAAGGCCCGCGCACGCGTGGAACGGAAAGATGTAAAGCGCCACTTGCGGTTTTGTGTCGGTTCCGCACAACAAGGAGACGTACAATGGAAGAGAAGAGAGACGAAAACATCGCGGCGATGTGCACCGTCGCCATCGGCGAGGCCGGCAAAACAGGAGACTGGCGGAGCGTCCGCCCGGTCATCGACCAAAAAAAATGCATTCCTTCCGTCAAGAACAAGTCGGCCTGCTTCCTCTGCTGGCTCTACTGCCCGGAGGGGGTGGTCAAGGCCGGAATTCCCGTGGAAATCGATCTGGAGTACTGCAAGGGATGCGGCGTCTGCGCGGAGGAATGCCCGCCCCGGGCCATCACCATGGTAAGGGAGGACAAGGGCCATGAGTAATGTCCAGATCATGACGGGCAATCAGGCGGCCGCCCTCGGGGCGAAACTCTGCAACGTGGAGGTGGTTGCCGCCTATCCCATCACCCCGCAGTCCCAGTTGGCCGAGATCCTGTCCCAGTTCGTGGAGAGCGGCGAGCTGAGAGCGGAGTACGTTCGTGTCGAGGGGGAGCATTCCGCGCTCACCGTCTGCATTTCGGCATCCACCGTCGGGGCGCGGGTCTTTACAGCAACCAGCGCCAACGGCCTGCTCTATATGCACGAACAGCTCCACTGGGCGGCCGGTTCGCGCCTGCCCATTGTCATGTGCTGCGTCAACCGGGGTGTCGGCGCCCCTTGGACGATCTTCAACGACCAGCAGGATTCCCTCGCCCAGCGGGATACGGGCTGGGTGCAGCTCTACTGCCGCAACAACCAGGAAATCATCGATACGGTCATCCAGGCCTACCGGATCGCCGAGGCGGTGTATTGTCCGGTGATGGTCTGCTATGACGGGTTTGTCCTGTCCCACACCATGATGCCCGTGGATGTGCCCGATGCCGGTCAGGTCAGGGATTTTCTCCCCCCCTACCGGCCGCATACGATCCTCTCGCCCGACGATCCGAGAAATCTCAATCCCGTTCTTTTCCCGGGGCAGCGCCGGGACAGCGAGGGCGTCCTTCGAGACGGCTACATGGAGATGCGCTACAAACTGCAGGCGGCGCTGGAGAGGACACCGGAGGCCATCCGCGCCGTCAACACCGCCTTTGCCGAAGCATTCGGCCGGGATCACGGCGGGATGCTCTGGGAATACAAAACGGAAGACGCGGAGGTGACCCTGGTGGGCATGGGCTCGCTGGCCAGCGAGGCCACGGCGGCGGCGGATTTGCTCCGGGCCGACGACATCAAGGCGGGCGTCGTGGGAGTCCGCGCGTACCGTCCATTTCCGAAGGAGGATGCGCGCGGGGTCTTCCGGAAGGCGAAGGCGATCGTCGTCTTCGAAAAGAGCATCAGCTACGGTTATGAGGGCGGCCTCTGCTCCGATCTGAAGGCCGCCTTTTACGGAACGGATATCCAGGCGCCCGTGCACAACTACATCGCCGGTCTGGGCGGCCGAGATGTCAAGGCCCGCGAACTGGCGGCGGCGGCAAGGGATTCCCTGGCCGGTTTTGGTCAGGGGATGAGGGAACCGAAAACCACTTGGCTCAACACATTCACAGGATGAAGCTATGCCCGAAAATCTTTTCAAGCTGAACGCAAAGGAATATATTCTGCCCGGGACGAGGGCCTGTCAGGGATGCGGCCTTTCGCTGAGCTATCGCTATGCCCTGAAGGCGCTCCGGGAAAACACCATCGTAACCCTGCCCGCGAGCTGCATCTGCGTCCTGCAGGGGATCTATCCCAGTACGCCCGTGATGATCCCCTGCCTGAACAACTCCTTCGCCAGCACGGCGGCCTCGGCGGCGGGGATCGTGGCGGGTCTTCAGGCCCTGAACCGGACCGATACGACCGTCATGGCCATAGCCGGGGACGGCGGGACCTTCGACATGGGCATCCAGGCCCTGAGCGGGGCTGCGGAGCGGGGAACGGACTTCATCTATGTCTGCTACGACAATGAGGGGTACATGAACACGGGCACCCAGCGCTCCAGCGCGACGCCCCTGGGGGCGATCACGTCCACCACGCCGGTCCTGACGAAGCAGCAGCACAAGAAAGACTTCATCAAGATCATGGAGGCCCACGATCTCCCCTACCTGGCCACGACCTCGCCGTCCTACCCCATCGATCTCTACGACAAGTTCGTCAAGGCGAAGAAGATCAAGGGGACCCGCTATATCCACATCTACGTGCCCTGTCCGCCCGGCTGGGGGTATCCTCCCAAGGACACCATCAAGACGGGCAAGCTGGCCGTGGAGACCGGGCTGGTCGTGCTCTTCGAGATCGAGAACGGGAAGTTCCGCTTCACGGGCCGGAGCAAGACGCTGGCCGAACGGGGAAACCGCCTGCCCGTCATCAACTATCTGGAGAAACAGGGGCGCTTCCGGAAGATGAACATCGAGCAGCTCAATCAGATGCAGGCTTGGGTGGATGCGAAGTGGCAGGAATATGTCCGGCGGGCGGAGGGGTAGCGGCAAGGACCTCCCGGATCAGGGTGGCGTAGCGTTTGGAGGCGCCGCGACTGGCGGCCACAACCCGGCCGGCGTTTAGCCCCCGGGCGGCCATGGCTGCCGGGTCCCGCAGGAGGGCCAGGACTTGCTCGGCGAGGTCCGGGCCGTCTTTTGCGGTGATGCCCGCACCGACCTCTTCGAGCAGGGCTTTCTCATCCCGAAAATCCTCCATGAAAGGCCCGTAGAGGACCACCTTGCCCCAGGCCGCGGGTTCCAGGATGTTCTGCCCGCCTCTGGGCACCAGGGATCCGCCGCAATACACGACGGTTGCCAGGCTGTACAGCTTGAAGAGTTCCCCGATCACATCCACCACGACAACCCGCTCGTTTTGCCTTTTCCGTCCCCGGTCGATTTCCGTCAGGGTCAGGCTGTCGTCAAAGCCCGCCTGCCGCACCAGTTGCATCACCGATACGGCCCGTTCGATATGCCGGGGGACGAGGATCAGTTTGAAATCCGGATATGCGGCCAGCAGCTTTCGGAAGACATCCAACAGCACGCGCTCCTCGCCCTCGTGGGTGCTTCCGGCCACGAGCACCCTTTCTCCAACGGCGATGTTGAGGCGTGCCGCCGCCTCCGCCTGAAGATCCGGCGAAACTCTGGCTGCCAGGCCGTCATACTTGGCGTTTCCGAGCACGCGGATCCGGTCCGGCGCCATGCCGATCGCCCTTGCCCGCCGGGCGTCGGTTTCCGATATGACGCCCATGACGCAGACGTCTTTCAGGATCCGCCGCCAGAAAAAGCGGGTGAGGCGATACCTTCGAAACGAACGGGGGGACAGGCGGCCGTTGACCATGGCCACACGGATCCCCCGCTCCCGGCAAACGCGGAGGAAGTTCGGCCAGAGTTCGGTCTCCGTGAGCACCACCATTTCAGGCCGGATCAGCCGGATCATTTTTCGAACGACCCGGGGAATATCGAGGGGAAAATAGAGAAGCGCCGTGGCTTCCGGAATCAGCCGGCGCGCCATCTCCTGCCCCGTTTCCGTGCCCGTGGAGAGAATCAGGCAGGCTTCCGGAAAATCCGCGCGCAGGGAAGCCACGATCGGCGCGGCGGCCGTGACCTCTCCGACCGAAACGGCGTGAACCCAGATCCGGGGCGCTCCCACCAACCGCTCATAAAGATCCGGAGGGTTGAAGCCGAACTTGGGCCCCGCGCTGGAGCGGTATTTTCCGGTGAAGAGGATCTTCACCCCGTAATAGGGGATGAGAAAAACGGCGGCGAGGGACAACAGGATATTGTAGAGCAGGAACATTCAGCGCCTCCGGTTGCGGGGCAGGGGCCCGGATGCGCGCCGCATCGGAAACGCCGCGTTTGACATGCCGACTGCAATTGTGTATGAGGACAGCATGAGGAAGATCGCACCTTCCATTCTTTCCGCCGATTTCAGCCGGCTGGGCGAGGAAATCGCCGCCGTGGAGGCCGCCGGCGCGGACTGGATCCACATCGACGTCATGGACGGCCACTTCGTCCCGAATCTCACCATCGGGCCCGGCGCGGTCCGGTCCCTTCGCAAGACAACTTCCCTGCCCTTCGATGTCCATCTGATGATCGAGCACGCCGAGCAATACCTGGACGCCTTTGCCGGGGCGGGCAGCGACTGGATCACCGTTCATGCCGAGGCGGCCGGCCACCTTCACCGGACGCTCGCGCGGATTCAGGAAATGGATATTCGCGCCGGTGTTTCCCTCAATCCCGCGACGCCGCTGGCGCTCATCGAGCCCGTTCTTCCGGATATTGACCTGCTGCTCATCATGACCGTCAATCCCGGCTTCGGAGGGCAGCAGTTCATCCGGACGATGCTGCCGAAAATCCGCCAGGCGCGGGATCAGATCGATCGACTGTCCCGTCCGATTGTGCTGGAAGTGGACGGCGGTGTCACGCCCGCAAACGCACGCGAAATTATCGAGGCCGGCGCGGATGTTCTCGTCGCCGGCGCAGCCGTTTTCGGCAGCGGGGATTACCGGACCGCCATCAGCGCTTTGAAGGCTTTCACGGCGCAGTGATCAGGAGACCTTTGCCGCAAGCTTTTCCTGGACCGCCTTCGCTTCCGCGACAGTCCGTTCGAACAGTTCGGCCACCGTCGGCTCATCCTTGACCAGACCCATGACCTGTCCGACCGGTAGGATGCCCTTCTCCACATCGCCGTCTTCGGTGGCCAGCTTGAATGCCTTGAACCCGTTGGCCATGTAGGCCATCTGCATCGCATTCTTCCAGCCCGAGGCCAGAATCCCTACAAAAAGCTTCAGGTAGGGCATGTTCATCTGCGCGGCGACTTCACGGGAATTGACGAGGGCGGCGGGGAGATCGAGCCCCCTCCGAATGGCCTTTTCCGCCGCGTCCGTCTTCATGACCCGGCAGAATATGCCGTCAACGCGTTTCGAATACAGGGTGTCCGTCACGTCCTTTTCCAGGGAGAGCTTCTTGAAGTTGCCGTGCAGGGGGCTTTCCTTCGTGGTCATGAGGCGCGTGCCCATGGCCACGCCTTCCGCTCCCAGGGCAAGCGCCGCCGCCAGCCCCCGGCCGTCGGCAATGCCGCCCGCGGCAATGACGGGGATCTGAAGGGCGTCCACGAGGCTTGGAATGAGCACCATCGATGTCAGAGCCTCGCCGTGCGCCGCCGCTTCGTTGCCGGTGGCGATGACGCCGTCCGCTCCGTAATCCTGCGCCCGCCTGGCGTGGCGGGCATTCACCACCGTGGCGATCACCTTTCCGCCGTACTTGTGCGCCCCCTTGACCAGCCAGTCGCCCTTGCCCAGGGCGAAATTGATAACCGGCACCTGCTCCTCCAGAAGCACCTTGGCGTTCTCCGCCGCGCCGGGCATGAGCAGTGTGGCGTTGCAGCCGAAGGGCTTGTCCGTGAGTTTCCGGATCTCCTGGATCGCCCGGCGCGTCTGGGGAGGATCCATCGGACCGGTGGCCAGAATGCCCAGGCCGCCGGCATTGGAGACGGCCGCAACCATGCGGGGCACGCTGATCCAGCTCATGCCGGAAAGCAGAATCGGGTACTTGATGCCGAACAGTTCGGTAATTCTTGTTTTCACTTAAAAAAATCTCCTTATGGATTGATTTCAAAGTCCTTTTATAAATGATTTCGAGTTCTTGCAAAAATCATGTGCTTCCGACGGTGCGACTTCTTTCGCCGGTCTTGCGCTGCTTCGTGCTGCCGAAACCCTCTCATAACAGGAGCAGGCAGGGCTGAAAACCCCGCCTGCTCACGGAATGGCGCCTTGAAGACCCTGAAAGCCGGAATGCTCAGGCCTGCAGCGTCCGGCCGATGGTCATGATCTCCGCTTCCTTGGTCCCCTCGTAGAGTTCGAGGATTTTGGCATCGCGGTACCACTTCTGAACGGAATACTCGTCAATGTAGCCGTAACCGCCGTGGAGTTCGACAGCATTGTTGGCGCAGAAGACCGCTGTCTGGCCGCTGTAGAATTTCGCCATCGCCGCCAGATGGTAGTCCGGCCGGCCCACGTCGACCAGCCAGGCCGCCTTGTACACGAGACCCCGCAGGGCCTCGATCATGATGACCATCTCGGTGAGCTTCTTCTGGGTAAGCTGGTAATTGCCCAAGGGCTGACCGAAGGCCGTTCTTTCCTTCACGTACTTGATGCTTGTCTCCAGGCAGGCCTCGGATAGGCCCAGCCCCTGCGCGGCGACCATGACGCGGGTCGTGTTGAAGAAATTCATCAACTGGATGAAGCCGCGTCCCTCCTTGCCGACCAGGTTGCTCTGCGGCACGCGGACGTCTTCCAGGGCGATTTCCGCCGTATCGCTGGACCGGATGCCCATCTTGCCGCGGATCTTGTTCCGCGTGACCCCCTTGGAATCGGCCGGGACGATGATGAGGCTGAAGCTGTTGTGCTTCTTCTCCTCGGGGTTGGTAATGCACTGGGTCACCATGAAGTCGCAGACCGTCCCGTTGGTGATGAACATCTTGTTGCCGTTGATCACATAGTCGCTGCCGTCCTTCACGGCGCGGGTTTTGTAGCCGGCCACGTCGGTCCCGGCGTTGGGCTCCGTGAAGGCACCGGCGCTGACCTTTTCCCCGGAACAGACCATCGGCAGGTAGGTCTTCTTCTGATCTTCCGACCCGTACTGGAAAATCGACTCGCAGCCGAAGGTTGCAGCCACCACGTTCAGGCCGATCCCCATGTCGATCTTGGAGAGCTCCTCGGTGATGATGGAGTTTCCCAGGATCCCTGCCCCGGCGCCGCCGTACTCCTCGGGAATCCAGGCGCCGACCAGGCCGTTGGCAGCCGCTTTCTTCCGGATCTCCGGCGTGTACTTTTCGTGCTCGTCGCACTCCTTTGACACAGGCGTGAATTCCGCCGCGGCAAATTTGTAGGCCATGTCCTTCAACATCTTCAATTCTTCGGTCAATTCAAAATCCATCGTCTCTTACCTCCGTCATTGTGTAGTGATTCACTTGCTGTAAGACTTTCTTAATTCCACCTTGCTGATCTTGCCGACGCTGGTCTTGGGTATGGCGTCCACGAAGAGGATTTTGTCGGGCACCCCGTATTTGGGGATGCGCCCCTCGTCAGCAAACTTCATCAGGAACGACCGGACCTCTTCCTCGGTGACCTTGCCTTTGAAGTCGGGTTTGATGACCACCACGATGAAGGGCCGCTCGCCCCACTTGGCATCGGGAATCCCGATGGCGGCCGCCTCGGCCACCGCCTCATGGTGGCTGACCAGGTTTTCCAGCTCCAGGGAGGAGATCCATTCCCCGCCGGTCTTGATCACGTCCTTGATGCGGTCCGTGATCTGCACGTAGCCCTCTTTGTCGATGTAGGCCACGTCGCCCGTGTGGAGCCAGCCGTCCCGCCACAGTTCCTTGGACCGTTCCGGATCCTTGAAGTAGCTTTCCGTCAGCCAGGGGGCCCGGACCACCAGCTCGCCCGTCGTTTCCCCGTCATGGGGCAGGAGCTGACCGGACGGGCCCATTAGGCGGGCATACACGAGGGGCGCCGGCAGACCGGTCTTGATCAGCGTGTTGACCTGCTTGTCCTTAGATTCGGGCAGCATGCGGGGCTTGAGGTTGGCGATGGTCAGAAGCGGACAGGTTTCCGACATGCCGTAGGCGGCGTAGATCTCGATCCCCAGCTCCATCGCGGCAAGGGCCAGGCTTTTCGTCAATGCGGCGCCGCCGATGATGACCTTCCACTTGGACAGGTCGACTTTCTTGGCCACCGGGCTGCCCACGAGCATCTGGATAATCGTCGGCACGCAGTGGGACAGGGTCACCTTTTCCGTCAGGATCAGGCGGAGCAGCATCTCCGGCTCGTAGCGGCCGGGGTAGATCTGCTTGACGCCCAGCATGGTGGCCGCATAGGGAACGCCCCAGGCATGGACGTGGAACATGGGGGTCAGGGGCATGTAGACGTCGGTGGACCGGAAGCGGCCCGGCGTGTCGTAGCAACCGGTAACCAGCAAAAGCGCCTGGGCATGGAGCACGAGCTGGCGGTGCGAGAAGTAGACGCCCTTGGGGAGCCCGGTGGTCCCGGTGGTGTAGAACGTGGTGGCCCGGGTGTGCTCGTCGAAATCCTCGAAATCATACGCGTCGGCCGATCCGGCCAGCATCGCCTCGTACTCGCCGTCGAAAGGGACCTTCGATGTAGGCTTTGCCCCGTCGTCGGTGATGAGGATAACCTTCTTGACGGTGGTCAGCTTGTCCCAGATCGCTTCCAGCAGGGGCAGGAAGTCCTTGTTGATAAGGACGACCTTGTCCTCGGCGTGGTTCATCGTGTAGAGGATCTGCTCCGGCGAAAGCCGCCAGTTCTGGGTGTGCAGGACCGCCTGCATCATGGGGATGGCGAAGAAGCACTCCATGTAGCGGTGGCTGTCATAGTCAAAGACGCAGACGACATCCCCTTTCCCGACGCCCAGTTTTTCCAAGCCGTTGGCCAGGCGGTGAATCCGTTCGTTCACTTTGCGGTAGGTCAGGCGCACCTTGTCGCGGTAGACGATCTCCTGATCGGGGGCGAAGAACAGCGGCGTTTCCAGGATGTGCTTGATCAGCAGTTGGTAGTTGTAATGATCGCCCGCTTCATAAACCTTTTTTGCCATGTAGTCTCCTCCTTTTTTCGTCACTCAGGGTAGGGTGGGTTGAGCGATTTGCGTCACCGGTGAAAAAGGGCTTCACCGCGGCTCGCGATCCCTTTTGCGTTTAGATGGGCCGCAGGTCATTTGCCGTACTCGAAGACGCCCTTTCCGGTCTTGCGGCCGTAGCGTCCCGCCCGCACCAGTTTTTTCAGCAGCGGTGCGGGCCGGTATTTGTCACCCAGTTCCCGGTGCAGGCCTTCCATCACGCGGAGCAGGGTTTCATTACCGACCAGGTCCGACAGCGCGAGCGGTCCGATGGGGTGGTTGCAGCCCAGGACCATGCCCTTGTCGATGTCCTCCGCGGTGGCGATTCCCTCGTCGAGGGCGAAAAAGGCCTCGTTGAGCATGGTGCAGAGAATCCGGTTCACGGCAAAGGCCGGGGCCTCGCGCACCACGATGACTTCCTTGCCGATCTTCTTTCCCCAGGCCTTGGCGATCTCCAGCGTTTCGTCGGTGGTCTCGTAGCCCCGGATGATCTCCAGCAGGCGCATGACCGGAACGGGATTGAAAAAGTGGGTCCCGATGAACTTGCCGGGCCGTGAGGTGATCGCTGCCATTTCGGTGATGCTCAGGCCCGAGGTGTTCGTGAAGAACAGGCAGTGGGCGGGCACGATCTGTTCCAGCTCCCGGTAGACCTGCTTCTTGACATCCATCACCTCGATGACGACTTCCACGACCACGTCGGCGTCCGCCGCCGCTTCCTTCAGGTCCAGCGTGGGCTTGATCCGTCCCAGAACGGCATTCATGTCCTCCTGCGTCCGTTTCCCCTTCTCCACGTCGCGGGCGAGATTTTTCGTGATCGTTTTCATCCCCCCGTCGATGAAGCGCTGCTCGATGTCCCGCATCGCGACCTGATAGCCCGCCTGGGCACAGACCTGGGTGATTCCGTTTCCCATGAGTCCCGCTCCCAAGACGCAAATCTTCCTGATTTCCATTGTTCCACTCCTTTCCTCGTTATTTTTTATGCCCTTGAGGGCATAATGGGACGAAGCCGGGGGGTTCGAATAAACAAGGTTGATTCAAAAATCAACTTTTACCGGCTTATAGCACATCCCCCCTGTCGTTACAATTGATTCCTGAAGTGAAATGTCGTAGACAGAGATGAATATTCACACCAGGCTCTACCGGTCATGCACCTGATCATCGATGGATACAATCTGATCCGCCAATCCGACGCCTTCCGGCAATCCGAAAAAGTCAGTCTGGAAGAGGGGCGCCATGCCCTGCTTCGAAGCCTGTCGCAGTACCGGAAGCGGACGGGCCACCGGATCACCGTCGTCTTTGATGCCTGGGTGAGTGGATCTCCCGAAGTGGAACGGGACCGCTATGGGAGCATCGCGATCCTCTATTCCCAGCGGGGCCGGACGGCCGATGACCTGATCAAGCGGATCGTGCAGGAGCGGCGGGAGGCGCTGGTGGTTGTCACTTCGGACCGCGAGATCGCGGACTTTGCCGCGCGCCGGGGCGTCCCCGCCGTTTCATCTCCGGATTTCGAGGCCCGACTGCTAGAGGCGGCGACGGGGGCGGCCCGCCCCGCAGGGAATGCCGTGCCGGACCGGAACGGGGTACGGGAGGACCGCGAACCGTCTTCTGTGGGGACGAAAAAGAAAGGCCCGTCCCGGCGCCTCTCCAAAAAACAGAGGGCCGTTCAATCCGCATTCCGGAAACTTTGAGCCGGTTTTGTACGGGGCTATGAAGAACAGAGCTGCAGCATAAAGCGCTCCAGCATCAACCGCTGGTCTTTCGCTGTCGTCTTCATGGCGAGATCCATGTCAGACAGGCTGTCAAGAAATTCGAAAAGGCGTTTTTCCGTGAAACCGGATGCATGGCCGAGCACCTGATAAAGGACGTAGGGGTGGGGGAGCGGGGGTCCGGGCATCTGCTGGATTTCCGGATAAACGCTCTTCTGAAACCGGCCGTAATCCATTCCGGGCCGGTACGCCGCCGGCGGACCGGCATTCAGAAGCAGCCTGGCATGAAGCAGAAGCCGGATTTCCCGGGCAAGGATTGCCAGAATCATCAGGGGAGGATCGCCCTGGTCCAGCAGATCTTTCAGCGTGGCTAGACTGCCGGCGAGATCCTTTTTGAGGAGGGATGCGGTCAGATGAAAGGCCGTCTCCTCCTTCGTTTTTCCAATGACCGCCTCCACATCTTCCGCTGTGATCCTGTTTTTTTCGCCGGCAAAGGTCACGAGTTTTTCAAGGGCGGCCATGGAAGCCCGAAGCGAAAATCCGGTCTTTCTGCCCAATGCCGGCCAGGCGTCTGCATCCAGCGTCTTTCCTTTCGCTTCGAGCATGCCCCGTGCCGATTTCACCAGGGCATTTTTCAGCTTCGGTTCGCCCTTGATCTCGGAAAAATGAAGAATGCGCCCCTTTTCCGCCAGTATCTTGTAGATCCGCTTTCGCTTGTCCACCGCACCGGCCGTCAGGATGAGACAATTCCCTTCGGGAAGACCGGCGGAAAGGGTGTCGCTCAGGCGGTCGGTCTTGTCCCCGCCATGCCCGTTCTCCAATCCCCGGCGAACAGCATATTCGACCATGACCGGCAGCCAGGCCTCGCGGCCCAGCCCGTCATCCCCTTCCACAGTCCGGCGCCAGGCCTCGTCGGAAATCTTTTTCCATCCGTCCTCCCGAAGGTCGTCCAGATGCCATCCGGAAATTCTCAGAAACGTCATGAAATCCCGGGCGGCCCCGGCAGGATCCTGCTTCGCCCGGCCGCCGATTTTCCGGACCAGTTCGGGCAGCGTCTTTTTGGAATGGAAAATGCGGGTGTCCCGGACCACGACCACTTTTCGGCCGGGAAGCAGGGGAATGGTCATCAGGGATTCGCAGAGGCGGTCGATGTCTTCCTGCTCGCCATCCATCAAAAAGAGGTTCAGGTCCCGGTCTTCGGGCGGCAGGAGGCAGGAGATGATCTGATCCAGGGCCCGCCGAATCAGGTATTCCTCATCCCCGTAGAGAAGATAGCAGGGGGCGATCCGGTTCTTCCGGATCGAATCGAGAATTCTGTCCAGGGTTTCCCCCGCTTCGACGGACGGCAGGTCCATGGCCTCGGTCAACATGAATGCATCGGGCTGTTTTGGCCCGTGGCCCGAAGATTCGAAGGACCTTCGGGCCATGGGCCTTGCGGACGACAAGAATATTTCAGACGATGACAAATTTCTGGATGTGCCGGACCGCTTCGTCGGGATCGTCGACGATCTTGATGAAATCCAGGTCTTCCGCGACGATCTTGTCTTCCCGCACCATGGTGTTCCGCAGCCAGTCGATCATACCGCTCCAGTACTCCTGGCCGAAGAGGATGACGGGGAAACTCTTGATCCGTTTCGTCTGGATGAGGGTCAGCGCTTCGAAAAGTTCGTCCAGGGTTCCGAAGCCGCCGGGGAAGATGACGTAGGCAACCGCATATTTGACAAACATCACCTTGCGGACGAAGAAATACTTGTATTCGATCGAGATGTTCGCATACGGATTGGGCTTCTGTTCAAAGGGAAGGCGGATGTTCATCCCGATGGACTTGCCGCCGGCCTCCGCGGCCCCCTTGTTGGCCGCTTCCATGATGCCCGGGCCGCCGCCCGTGATGACGCTGAACCCCTTCTGCGCCAGCCGCCGCGCCAGCATTTCCGCTTTGTTGTAAAAAGGGTCTTCCGCCTTTACCCGGGCCGAACCGAAAATCGTGACCGCGGGCTGGATCCTGGACAAGGCGTCGATGGCTTCGATGAACTCCGCCATGATGCGGAATATCCGCCAGGATTCCTCAATGGACAGAGCGTCGACCAGGTATTGTTTTTCATCCATTGTCTTGTGCGACTAAGAACTCCTGCGCCTCTGGACTTTGGCGAATCTTCGACGGGCTTCGATCGCCTTTCTCTTTTTCTTGACGGAAGGCTTTTCATAGGCCCGGCGCAGTTTCAGCTCTTTGAACAGGCCGCTCTTGGAAAGCTTGTTCTTCAGAATTTTCAGTGCTTTTTCGACGTCGTTGTCGAATACTTTAACCTCCAAACGATTCCCTCCCTTCTATCGCAGATTTTAGATCAGAACATTTCACGCAATTTTCTTTTATTTCCCGCGAGGCGCCAATCCCGGCTTTTCGGCATAAAAAAAGGGCAGTACGGCGCCGCGCGAAATGCCGTGCCGTAATCCACCCTTTCCTGTTGCCTGATCTTAGACCACGCTCCTCACTTGGCGATGACGCTTCCTAATGCTTCGATAAACGCCTCATTCTCTTCTCTTGTTCCAACGGTCACCCGAATGTAGGAGCGGCCGCCCTGGGGACAGTTGAACGGTTTGACCAAAATTCCCTGAGATAAGATTTTCTTGCATACATCATCGGCTTCGAGAGTGCAACTAAAAAAAATGAAATTCGCGTCCGTACGGCAGGGCTGGACCCCTGCGAGGTTCTTCAACCTTTCCAAAAGGTGCTTTCGTTCATGGATAATCCCATCGACCTGCTCCAGCAACGCGGGCTCATGATCGAGAAAAAAGCCCGCAGCAAGCTGGGACAAGGCATTGAGATTATAGGGAAGACGGACCTTGTCCAACTCACGGACCAGTCCGGGGTGGCCGATCAGAAAGCCGATCCGCATGGCGGCAAAGCCGACTTTCGAGAGTGTTCTCAGGATCACCAGGTTTTCGTAACGTTCGAGGAGCGGCAGAAAGGTCCTGCCGGAAAAGTTGAAGTAGGCTTCATCCACCACGACGATGCCCACCGATCGATTGAGAATGGATTCCATCCGTTCGGCGCTGAAGCAGTTTCCCGTCGGGTTGTTGGGATAGCTGAGAAAGGTCAGGGCCGGCATCTTTTCGGAAATGGCCGATGCCATGGCTTTCGCGTCCAGGTCGAAATCGGCGTCCAGGGGAACCTCTGTGATGCGGTATCCGTAATTGAGGCCCGATATGCGGTACATCGCAAACGTCGGAACGGGGATCAAAAGGCAGGCGCCCCGTCTGGCCAGGGCGGCGCAGAGAATCTGGATCAGTTCGTCGGACCCGTTTCCGGCCATCAGCATGTCGTCGCCGACGCCGTAGCGCTCCGCAAAGCGCTTCCGGATCCGGGGTGCGCCGGCGTCCGGGTAGCGGTTCAGGCGGAGGTCGCGCATGCACGCCAGAAACGCATCCTGCAGGGAAGGGGGCAGGGGAAAGGGATTTTCGTTGGCGTCCAGCTTGATCCGGCAGTCGATGACATCCGCGGCATAGGCCTGCTGCTGAAGGATTTCCTTTCGGACCCATTTCCCGACGTTCATGATTTCGCCTCATTTTCGATTCTGATCATATTTCCCACTGCCGCGATCCTTTTATATTTCCACTTATATTTCCACCACCGATTCGCAGCCCGTCAATCGTCAGGAGACTGCGCCGGGGTTTCCGCGCCGTTGAGCGTCCACTCCGCATTGCCGTATTTGCGCTCCAGCAGCCGGGCCTTCAGATCCTCCTCATCCCGGGTCAGACGGTCCTCCTCCAGACGGATGCCCAGTTCGGTCTCGAAGCCTTTCTGCATGGCCCGGCAGAGCGCCCCGATATCCGGGACAGGGTCCAGGTGATCGCCGAGGGATGTTACCGATTCCCGAAGCCGGGCGATCCGGTCGCCGCGGGAATGGACCGGGAACATCAACGAACAGGTCCTGCGTGCATCGAAGCCGGTCAGGAGAGAGCCCTGCTGAAGGAAGGATTCTCGAGATCGGACCTGGGCGCTGCCGCAGATCTTCCGCCCGCCGACAAGCAATTCATAACGGGAAGGCAGGGCAAAGCAGGAAGCCGTTGATATGAGGTCTTCCCGGGGTCGCCCCTCCTCGGCCATGTCCGCTTGAATGCCCAGCTCCGCGAGCCCCCGTCGAAGGCAGCCTCCGATCCGCCGATAGGTCCCCAGAATGTCCGGGGGGAATCCGTGGCGCCGGCTGTTCGCCGCGAGCGCATAGGTCAGGTCGCCGTCATGAAAGACCGCTTTGCCGCCCGTGGGCCGCCGCACGACGGGAACGGAGAGCCGCCTGCATGCTTCCAGGTCGATCTCGGCATGGGTGTCCTGAAAGCGTCCGATGGAGACTGCGGGCATTTGCCAGCCGTAAAAGCGAAGGACCGGCGCGGACGATTCCCGCCGGCATTCCCGGAAAATGGCCTCGTCGATCGCCATGTTCTCCGGGGCGGAAAGGCATGTGAACGGGAGCAGCCGCCAGCGGGTCACGGGAGACTAACCGCCCTCCGTCTCCCGAGCGACGAAATCGTTGTATCCCTTCGCGTCGAGAAGTTCGGCCAGCTCCTCCATGTCGCTCATTTCGACGATGATCAGCCAGCCCGTGTCATGGGGGTCGCTGTTGATGATGCCGATGTCGTCGGCAATATCTTCATTGACGCTGATTACCTCCCCGCTGACCGGGGAGACCAGTTCGACGACGCCCTTGGTGGACGACTCGACGGTCCCGAATGGTTCGTCCTGCTCGACTTCGGAATCCGCCTCGGGGAGTTCGATGGAAACGACCTCGCCCAGGTTCTCCTGAGCGTAGTCCGTGATGCCGATAGTGGCCAGATCGCCGTCCACCCGGACCCAGACGTGTTCTCGGCTGTAAAGCAGATCATCGGGGAAAACTTTCATATCCACCTGTCCTGAATCATATCTCCAGTATTTGCATTGCCTTGGGCATTCCCGAAAGGACGGCGGGCTCGCCGTCCCGGACCAGCGCCAGGTCCTCGATGCGGACGCCCCAGAAACCGGGGATGTACACGCCCGGCTCCACCGTGACCACCATGCCGGCCTCGAGGACATCCTCCGATGTCGCCGCGATCCGCGGGAACTCGTGGATATCGAGCCCGACACCGTGCCCGGTGCCGTGGGAAAAGTACCCGCCGAGCCCCTGCGCCTCGATGCGGGACCGGGCGATCCGGTCGATTTCGCTACAACGCACTCCGGCGCGGACGGCCTTCAGGGCCTCTGCCTGGGCCTCCCGGACGATCCCGTAGACTTCTTTCTGACTCGTGTCGGCCCGGCAGACAAAGACCGTGCAGGTCTCGTCGGAATGATACCCGTCCAGGACGGCTCCGTAGTCGATCGTCAGGGTGTCGCCCCGCTGAATCTCCCGCAGTCCCGGCCGTGCATGGGGCCGCGCCGAATTGCGGCCGGATGCGACGATCGTGGGGAAGGCAACGGCCTCCGCCCCCTCCCGGATCATGGCGGCTTCCAGGTCGGCGGCGATGTCCCGCTCCCGCATGCCGGGCCGGATCCGCTCCAGGACCGAGGCGAGCGCCCGGCTGGCGATTGCGGCTGCCGTCGAGATCCTGTCCAGTTCCTCCTCCGTCTTGACGGCCCGGATCGTGCGGAAAGTTTCCGGCAGGGGCCGGAGCGCCGTCTTTTTCAGGCGGTCCGCGAGCTTCATGTGCGTCTCGACGGTCATGGCCGCCGCCTCGAATCCGACCGTGAACGGCCGGCCGTTCTCAAGTACGCCCGCGAGCCCCTCAATCTTTTCCCGGTATTCCACGACCTCCAGACCGGACGTCTCCTCGCGGGCCTGGGTGGTGTAGCGGCCGTCGACCAGAAGCGCGCAGCGGTCCCGGCCGATGAAGAGTGCCCCGTCGCTCCCCGAGAATCCGGACAGATAGCGGATGTTCTTAAGGTCCAGGACCAGGAGCGCATCGGCGGAAAAATCGGGAAGCCGGTCGAGCATGCGCTCGATCCGGCCGTCCCGCACCTCGAAAGAGGGCAATGCCGAGGTTTGTTCTGCCATGAATAAGCTCTTGTCTTTACGGTGTTTTCAGACGACTGACGGCCCGCTGGTCAGAATTTCGCGAACGCTAACACAGCGCCTGAGGCCTGTCAAGAAGGAAATCCGGTGGCGAGAAAACGGGGAAAATGAGGGTGATTCGAAATCATCCGGAAGCGCCCGTGCCCGCAAAGAGAAGGGCGCTTCCATCGAACATTGTAAGGAAGTTTTTAAGCTGCTGCTTCCATTTACAGATACGAAGAATTCCTAAATCTTCTATATTTGGAATCCAAAAAACTGAATTCACATGATGCTTTAATCCTTAAAACTTCCGTTGTTTCCTGGCCGTCAGGCAGTCTTGCTTTTGAAGAAAACGAAAATTTTCGTTGCCGCTGGCTCTGCAAAAAACCTGGAATGAATGAGCGTGGCCTCATCGCCGTCATTCACCTCGGTAGAGGCCGCATTCACGAAAATTACCAGTGGCTATGTCTCATCCGCCTCTGCACCCTCACCAGTCCTCTCAATCGCGACGGCGCCTGCGGATCCGGCCGAAGTTGCCTGGATGACATCCGAAACGGTCACGTTTATGTTGCCGCTCCCGGCCGTGTAAGTTGCCGTGGCCTTCCCCGAGGCATCGGTGACGCCGTTCACGGTAACGAGGTAGCCGCCGCTGTTGTTGGCGACCAGGGAGAAGTTCACGATCTGGCCGCTGACGGGGACGCTTGATCCTCCTTCCGGGTTGGTGGCGGTCACTGTTGCC
>MTKZ01013309.1_pt1 | contig 49932 bp, 40 predicted proteins | sample 1042781 | NCBI WGS metagenome assembly MTKZ01 (sample SAMN06212207, study PRJNA360539) | anaerobic digester metagenome | biome: Wastewater treatment plant; material: sludge; isolation source: anaerobic digester fed with sludge from wastewater treatment plant | place: Denmark: WWTP Viborg ...
TCAGGTTCAATACCGAGTGGTTCAATATAACCATGCCATGCCTGTCGCACGACGGCAGGAGGCTCTATTTTGCCTCGGACAAGCCCGACGGGGTGGGCGGCCTCGATATCTATTACAGCAACTGGAGGAACGGTTACTGGGAAGACCCGGTTAACCTCGGACCGGAGGTCAACACGGAAGGAAACGAGACCTATCCCTTCATCAGCGAGACAGGTGAACTATTCTTTTCCTCAGACGGAAGGGGAGGACTTGGCGGAAAGGATATATACGTCACCAAACAAAAGGATAACGGCTGGCACACGCCGGTAAGACTGTCGGCGCCGGTGAACTCGGAGTATGACGACTTCGGTATCGTTACCACTGCGGATGTAAGGGAGGGCTATTTTTCCTCAGACCGGGACAAATCAGTGGATATTTACCACTTCACATCGGAGATGCCGCAGGTTTGGTTCGCGGAAGCGCAAAAGGAAAACCAGTACTGTTTCTCGGTATCAGACACGGGAAGGATTGTGGTTGACACGCTCAGCATGCAGTATGTGTGGGACTTCGGTGACAACACGAAGATGACCGGCACGAGGGTGCATCACTGTTTCCCGGGACCCGGGAAATACACTATAGCGCTGGATATCATTGACCGGACGACAGGGAAGCCTTATTTCCGCAAGCAGACCTATGATATTGAGATTGTTGACTATGACCAGCCGTACATTTCCGGACCGGCCTCGGCCATTGCAGGTGAGGCTGTTGACTTTGACGGGATGAAATCGTACCTGCCCGGTTACTCGGTGACAGGATTTTTCTGGGATTTCGGCGACGGTACTCAGAAGACGGGGGCAGGTCCAACACACACCTTTGCCCGTGCAGGGGAGTATGATGTGAGGCTTGGGGTGACTGTCAGGTCTCATTTGACCGGTGATGTACTCAAGCGTGCCGTGACTCGCAAGGTCATGGTTTTTGACAGCCGTTCAGAGAGAGATTCGTGGCTTGTTGCCAGATCTTCTGCTGTTGCGGTTCCTGTCGATCTGAGGCAGTATGAGAATGTGTTGGTCAGGGGTCAGTATTCAGCTGAGGCTGAATTCATGAAGGAGGCCGTATTCCAGGTTGAGATACTCTCATCCAAGACCAGGCTGGAGCTCACGAATCCTTTATTCAGAGGTGTGCCGGTGAAGTACACTATAAAGGAGGTTTATAACCCGGCGACTGGCACTTACAGTTATGTCATTGATCAGCAGATGAGTCTGATGGCTACCTTTCCGGCTTACCGTGAGATAATCCCGGCAGGATTTCGTGATGCCACTGTGAGGCTGCATGTGCTTACTGATCCGGCTGAGCGTGAGCTGAATGTATTGAAGAGGAATTACGGTGTCCTGACCGATACCTACTTTGATGCTCGTAACAGGCTGGTTACCAATGCTTATCTGATGCTTGACCAGGTGGTGATGCTGATGAACAAGTATCCCTCCATGAATCTTGAGATAGGTGTTCACACCGATAATCAGGGTACGGTATACAACTTGGAGCGTCTCTCTCAGACCCGCGCCCAGGTGATTGTTAACTATCTTATTAACAGGGGTATTGCCTCTGGCCGGCTCACCCCGCGCGGTTACGGCAGCGCGAGGCCTGTAGCATCCAACGCCAGCTGGCTTGACCGCCGCCTGAACAGAAGGGTGGAGTTTACGATAGTTAAATAGTTTTCCGGATAGTGACCTCCGGTGGCGCCTGCCGGCCGAACCGTGGAGGTCAGATTGAGTGGTGTCTTATAAGTTATCATTCCGGTTTTTTTTAGCCTGTATATGAACACAAAGGCTGAGATGCCTGTTGTCATTGTTTCAGATATTGCTGCAATGTAGTTTTAAAACCTGTTTTGAACAGTATATGAGGAATACACTGATATTGATTTTACTATCTTTTTCGACGGTCACTTTGTTTTCGCAGGTGCCTCTTATAATTGAAGGCCAGGTGATTGTAGATACGGAGACCGGTGTCTCAAACGGATATAATATTCCGAGAAACCAGGTTACTGCGCTGACATTTCGTAACAACAAGATGACCTCGGTAAACTCCTCGGGTTATATTTTGCAGGCTGGTGATGAGAAGCCGGGACTTAATAGCAATCATCTTGACGGTGCTGTAATAACCGGCAATATGCTTATATGGAACGGCACAGATAAGGACAGCTGGACACATGCTCTTTTCACAGGCTATAACCTGGGTGTAATTATCAAATACAATTACCTTCTCAATACCCCGAATGGAATTCAGAGAAAGTCAGATGGAATGACGGATGAGACAGGTGTTGTAGCCTACAATATCATAAAGAATCCAAAGGTAGGCATTGTTGTTAAGGGTATGAACGGGGTGAGGATATACAACAATACTCTTTATACCGACAAGACCACTGAACAGACCGGAAGGGGTTTGATAGATGTTCATACAAATATTGATGCCGGACTGAATGCACCATCTGCCGGCACGCAAATCTTTAATAATATCTTTTATACAAAACATAATACTTTATGTATTAATGTAATGGACAAGGAGAGCCTGGAGGGATTCAGGTCAGATTACAATATCTTTTATTCCGAATCAGGGTCTCCCGGATTCAATGCAGGAGGTGTTGTCGTGACCTTCGCTGAATGGCAGGCGCTTGGGTATGATCTCAATTCCGTTGTCATCAATCCGCGATTCAATGACTTTACTGACTTTGTCCCGACAGAAAGACTGGATTACGGGACAGATCTTGGTGATAATTTTGCCGAAGGACTGGCAATCAATGCTGAATGGGGTGCTGTAAGTCCAAAAACTGCTATGCAGAATGGCAAATGGCAGGCAGGTGCAAGAATTTATGAGGCTGAAGTGAATGACACAACCGTTTTACCGCCGGGAGAAACAAAAATATATCCCAACCCGGCATTTGGTTTCTTTTATGTACTGACAACTGATGAGAACCGGGCTTACAGTTCGCTCAGGTTATTTGATGCACACGGGCGCCTGGTGCACAATGTTCCCCTGGGATTTAACAGGAAAAACACCATCAATCTTCCGGGTAACATCAGCTCCGGGGTTTATACTGTTTTACTGGAGGCAAACGGGTTGACTGCCTTCCAGAGCAAGCTCATAGTATTGAATTGATAATCAGTTTATTGTTTGATAAACTTCTGGGTCAGGATTATTTCGTTGGACGAGATCATTACTATGTAGATGCCTGATACCAGGTACGAAAGATCGAAATATTTCATGTACTGATCCTGCGACAACTCCTCAACCAGTACGGTGCGTCCCTGGGAATTTACTACAGCCAGTTTATACTCTTCGATATCATCAGGTGCATCATAATCAATTGAAAAGTTACCGTCATTGGGATTTGGATAAATCTTAAAGGAACCTTTTTCCGGTTTAGGGGCTGTCACCGTGAAATCCAGCAGGTTTGATCTGGTGGAAGCATTCATGTTGTCAGTGGCTGTTGCATAGATTGAATAGGAACCTTCCTCAATATCTTTCAGGGTAAAGGTAAAGGAAGGGCTGGTCTGTTCTCCAAGCTTTCTGGTCCCATCATAAAGGATGACCGACTTAACAGTCCCATCCGGATCATGGGCTGTTACCTCTATAATAATGGTGGCAGGTGAAGTGTATGAGCTTCCCTTGGTTGGCGAAGCAATGGATATTACCGGAGGTTGATTTGTCGGCGATGAGTTTGGTGGCGTTGTTGTAGTGGGATTTGAAGCAGGTGTAGTGGCAGGGGCTGCACAGTTGTTTGTAACAGACCGGGAGGTGAATGAGGCTGCCTGAGCGCCTTCAGTAGATTGAACCGGATTGTCAGAGGGCTTGGTATATGACAGGGTAACTATATCACCATGATTAATCCTGTTTGAGAGCGTCAGTGAAACGTTTTTTCCGGATACAGCGACTGAGCTGACTGGTTTTGCGGTGCCGTTCACCGTGACAGAGAATGCAGATGTGGCGGGTATTACCGGGGCAAGGTTAATGTTGTAACCTAGTACAATGACGGCAGGTGCGCTCTCTTCCACGGAGGCGCCTGAAACTGCAGGCACAGGCGGCGTATAGGGATTAGGGTCAGGCATCAGTATTACAGAGGTATATGGCAGCAGGGTGACAGAACCGGAATATTTTTTCCCTGTCACATCAACCATCGGCTGGTTCAGAGTGACAACCTTGTTTGAGGTTGACGGATTATAATGGAAGTCAATCCTGGAGGTGTCGCTGACTGTAACCGCCGATTTTTTTGAGTTGCGGTCCTGGCCTGTAAATGACTGCCAGCCGGCCAGTGTCCTGTATTTGCTCCCGGTTGAAGGTGAAGATGTATGAAAAACATTGCCATCGTCAATCGGCCGTGCATAATGGTTATTATCCGCGGTACCAAATTCATGAATATCATCAGCCAGGCTGAAAAATTTTAATGCAAGCTGTGTGGAACTTTTTGCAATGAAAAGGTTATTCTTCAGGCTATTATTTCTTATGTTGCTGCCGGAATTGTTCTGGAAATACATTCCATACCCGTTATTAAAAGCGGTATTGTTCTCAAGGGTGTTATCATGAGAACGATGAATCATATATCCGGCTTCAGAGCAATTGGCCACTGTATTGTTCGTAATGATTGTTTTGGTAGTGTTAACATCGAGATAGATGCCCCGGGCAATATATCTTCCCGGGTATGGAGTGCCGTCTGTGTTGCCGACCACATTAAGAATAATGTTACCATCTATTTTTCTGGAAATACCCTCAGCAACTGTATAGATAGCTGCTCCATCATTCAGAGTCAGCAGGACATTATTAATAAAATTATTCTGGATAGTAATAATATCTGCCGTTGAAGAAAGTCCAATACCGCAGTAGCCTATATTTTCTATTGTATTGTATTTGATTACACAGTTATTTTTGGCAATAGCAATACCTGAGGCATTTGCACCATTAAAAGCCTGACCGGGTATCACTCCGATGTTTCGGATAATATTGGATGTTATAGTCTCGTTATCTCCCACTGCTCGTATTCCCAGTTGGTTACAATGAGAAATGCTGTTATTGCTGATATTGCTTCTGTTACCGAGTAAATGAATCCCATCCTGTCCTGCAAAACTAAGGGTGGAATTCTTGATTGTCCAATCATTACTGATATAGTTAAGGCAGGTAATCAGGTTTGAGATTGAACCTGCAATGTGAAGTCCGTCAATAGTTATATAATCATACTCCGAAGTATAAATCAGAGTATTGAGTGATGCAACTTTAACTGTCTTATCGGCAGGGGATGATGTGCCAAAATATACATAGATTTTTTTGGCTGCATGATCATGAAACCATTCACCATATTTGGAAAGAGTTCTTAAATCATTCTGAATAAAATATCCATGACCCGGTACGGCATCCTGGACTGTCCCGAGTGACCTATAGGTCAGTTTTGTTCCGGTATGATCAGTTATTATACATCTGTCCAGAGACCAGTCATTTTTTCTGATTACTACTTCAGCCCCTGTCCAGTCAGTGGTTGCAGACAATTCATTATCAGTGATAGAGACATTGGTTGATGCGTTTTCAAAAATATTATAACCATTATCAGGCCATCTGCCCATTGCATATTGCACACCGTCAATAGTTACCATATTGGTCTGTGCTTCTGAATCTATTGCAGCAGAATATATTCCATTGCCTTCTGATATCCAGGATGTTAACGTTGTGAACCCTGTAATTACCGGCTTTTCACCAGTACCATATGCTGATAGTGTAATGGGGGATCCGGAAACTCCGGACCTGGTAATATTTAATGTACCATAAAAGGTATCACCTCTTTTAAAAAGGATCCTGTCACCAGGTTTCAGAGAAGTGAATACTGAGTTTACCTTTGATATAGTAGCCCAGGCGGTAGCGTCAGAGGTCCCCTCGTTCAGATCATTGCCCCCGTTTTTTACATAATAATCGGTGGCTGTAGCTATTGCGCTTAGAGCCAGAAAAATGAGTGAAAAAGTGGTCTTCATAAGAGCTTTTTCGAATGACGAATGCAATTATACTTTTGACTAACATATATTTTGTACGACGAATTACGCTATTTGTTACATACAATACAAACAAAAAGCAAATGTCAAATTAATAATAAAAATCAATACTACGAACACGAATTGTCATTTTTATCAGTTTATTAATAAACTACTGGCCATTCTACATGAGAATTATTAATTCGGAACTGTTTAATTTCTTTCTCCGGTTTATTACAAAGGGGCATGAGAGGAGTGTTAAGGCAAAAAAGAACATTGTAAGCTCGCTTCTGATCAAAGGTGTTAGTATTGCAATCAGTTTTGTTACTCTTCCGTTAACCCTGAATTATGTCGATGCTTCTACCTATGGTGTATGGCTCACAATGAGCTCTATAGTTGGTTGGTTTGTGTTTTTTGATATTGGGCTAACCCAGGGTTTGAGAAACCGTTTTGCGGAAGCAAAAGCAAAAGGAGACGTTAAGCTTGCGAGAATTTATGTAAGTACTACATATGCCATTCTCAGCATGATATTTACATTAGTATGGATTGCTTTCATCATTGCCAACCAATTTATTGACTGGTCGAAAGTTTTGAACGTGTCAGAATCTATTAGACCGGATGTCACGAGCTTAGCTGTAATTGTTTTTACATATTTTTGTATTTCATTTGTCTTTAGGATTATAACAACCATTTTACTGGCTGATCAATTCCCTGCAAAATCTTCATTGATTGACCTTTTTGGACAGATCATTGCCTTGATAATCATTATTATTCTTATAAAAACGACCGAAGGTTCGTTAATTAAACTGGGTTTTGCCTTTTGTGCCTCACCACTTGCTGTTCTGATAGCAGCCAATTTTATTTTTTTTAAAGGTAAATACAAACAATATAGCCCTTCGCTGTCATTTGTAAAATTCTCTTATGCCAGGGATCTGTTCAATCTGGGAGTTAAATTTTTTATCATACAATTAGCTGCAATAATTCAATATCAAACAGCTAATTTTATAATTGCCAGAAATTTCGGTACTGCTGATGTAACAGCTTACAATGTGGTTTATAAGTATTTTGGAATTCCGTATATGTTTTTTAATATTTTTCTTGTTCCATTCTGGTCAGCATCTACAGAAGCTTTTCAAAAAAATGACATTAATTGGATAAAAAATGGAATTAAAAGATATAATCAGTTAAATATACTGATACTTCTTGGCACTATTATTATGTTAATCTTTTCTGGCCCGTTTTATAAAGCATGGCTGGGTGAAGGCAAGGTAGCTGTCCCTCTGTCACTTTCCTTCTGGGGTTTTGTTTACTTTAATGTGATGATGTATGCCGGTAAATATGTTCAATTATTGAATGGGTTAAGCTATTTGCGAATTCAGTTTATATCAAGTATATTAAGCCCTTTTCTTTATTTGGGTGTAGTGATGATTCTGATCAGGAGTTTTCAAATGGGAGTCTGCTCTTTGTTTATCGCTTCTGTGATTGCAAATTTTAATGGATTAATACTGGCTCCTCTGCAGTACCATATGGTTATAAATCATAATAGAAAAGGAATCTGGATAAAATAGGGATTAAATTTTTGGCACTACCATGGTTACCAAAAGGCTTTTAGTTTTTGTCAGTTTGATACTAGCCATTTTGTTTCATTTTCTTTTCTATTTCAATTATTATGGCCCGTCAATCGGTTCCTTGAAGGGTGTACATCAATATTTCCTCGCAATAGGGTCAGCCATAATTATGGTCTTTCTATATTTCACGACATACTGGCGTGCTGATTTGAAGCGGAGCAACCTCTCAATGCTTTTTGATATTCTGATATTATGGTTCTTTATCTCATTGATCAGGAGTATATTAGAGATTAGAGACTTGAGTGGCTTCATTTCATTTATATTTAATAACTATCTGGCTCTTACGTGTTTTCCTTTACTTTTTTTTATTGTAGGAATTAATCCGAATTATTTCCATATGACCAATAGAATATTATTTATATATGTTGTATTGGCATTTCTTTTTTCACTTCCTTTCATCAATTTCTTTGAACTTCAGCTATATTTGGCTTACCCATTGTTTTTTATAATTCTCACCATTCCATTAAGGAGATCAGCTGACAAAATTTTGATTTTGATAATCTCTATTACTGTAATAGTTGTTTCTCTTACCAACCGGGCAGGAATAATACGTATACTGTTTAGTTTTTGTATCGTTGCTGCTTATTTCATAATGCAGAAGGTTCATATTAATAAAAAGCTCCTTTATACGTTAGTGTTTATAGTGCTGATGATTCCCCTGGTATCGTTGTACCTGGGACTTAAAGGACAAAGTATTTTTCAGATGATTCTTGGGGATGACGACACACCTTACAGTCAGCTTAATCCATATGCAGATACAAGAACATTTTTATATTATGAAGTTTTTCAAGATCTTAAGACAAATGACGTTCTACTATTCGGAAAAGGTTTAAATGCAGGATATGATTCGCCCTCATTTCAAACTTACCGAAGGGAAGTAGTTGAGGTTGGATTTCTTCAAATCTTAATGAAAACTGGTATCGTGGGATTCATTCTTTACTTTTCAGTTTTAATTGTTGGAATCTTCAAGTCTATTGGCCATTCAAATAATCTGTTTCTTAAGGCGTTAGGATTCTTGCTGATTGGATATATAATCATGTTCTTCATTGAAAATCAACTGGCATACAACCTGTTAAATATTAGTATCTGGCTGGTTGTAGGTATGTGTTATTCTCCTGTGCTTAGAGGTTTGAATGATAAGGAGATAGGTGTCCTGTTTCACAAAAGCAATAAGAATCACTGATTCTCTAATCTCCAATGTTATGAAAAAGGCTTTAAGGGTTTTATGGTTCACAAATACACCTTCATTAGCTACCGCAAAACTAGGTATGCCTGGCTATTTGGGAGGTTGGATCTCTTCGTTGGAGAAAGAAGTTTCAAAATGCCAGGACATAAAGTTGGGCGTTGCATTTCCCTATATGGAAACATCAAAAGATGAGTTTTTTATTGGAGATACCCAGTATTTCCCTTTGCACTTGTCAATGGATGGTAGGAAAGTTGCCGGATTACTGAAAAGGTGGATACATAGGGTGGACTCGTTGAATAATATTGAAATCTTTAATGATGTTATTAAACAATTCAATCCAGATATTATTCATGTTTTTGGAAGTGAAAAATCGTTTGGACTCATTGGATCTAATTGTAAGATTCCAATGATTTTGCAAATACAGGGTAATCTGTCGGTATATATTGAGAAGTGGTTTTCTGGAATTAATTATTTCGATGTGCTTCGTTATTGCCGAAAGAAATCTTTGTTAAAAGGGTATGGGATCTTTCATTCATATTATCTTTTCAGAAAATGGGCCATTCAAGAGAGAGAAATTTTTAAACATTGTAAGCACATCATAGGTAGAACAGATTGGGACAGAAGGATCTCAAGAATACTATCACCAATGAGTAAATATTATCATTGTGATGAATTATTAAGAGAACCTTTTTATACAAAACAGTGGAAATACTCTGAAAGGAGTGAAAAAATTCTCATTTCGACAATAAGCCCAGTGATATATAAGGGATTAGAAACCATCCTGAAATCAGCCAACCTCATCAAAGGCTTGAAGAAGGTAGAGTTTAAGTGGTACGTGGTTGGTGTTAAGGACAGCGAAGAAATTGTAAAGATTTCAGAGGGTTCAACTGGCCTCAAGTTCTGTAATAATAATGTAATATTCAGGGGCTCATTGCCAGCAGATGAATTAATAGAATATCTGGTAAATAGTGATTGTTATGTTCATCCCTCACACATCGAAAATAGTCCTAATAGTGTGTGTGAGGCGATGTTAATTGGCACCCCGGTTATCGCAACATATGCCGGAGGAACCTCGACTATTGTTCAGAATGGAATTGAAGGTATACTTGTTCAGGATGGAGATCACTACGTTTTGGCAGGTGCAATAATGGAGTTAATTCAATCTCCGGGACAAATGAGAGTCTATTCAGAAAATGCACGTAAAAGAGCCTTGGAAAGGCATAATCCACAAACTGTGGTAAGTAAAATTCTGGATATTTATCATGACGTACTCAAATCGGATTAAAATGTCTTTTCCCAAAGTAATTATTATAGGTGAAACATTCCGGTCAAACGGTGGCGGGGGCATAACAATGATGAATCTTTTTAAAGATTGGCCTTCAGACAATTTGGCTGTTGTAACTGAACTAACCGCGGAAAGTTCCCCAACGTTTCACTGCCGGAAATACTACCAGATTGGCAATCAGGAGAAGAAGATTATATTCCCGCTGTCATGGTTTAAGAAGAAGATACTTTCTGGAGAAGTAATGATCGGAAATAGTGGGAAGGATCAGCCCTGGGCTGAGAAAGAATCATTTGGTTTAAGGTCTTTTCTTAAATTGTTATATTATAAGACAATAATGATTTTGGGCATAAATCATTTAACATATAAAATGCAATTGTCGGAAAAACTACTGCATTGGGTTAAAGACTTTTCTCCTGACATAGTTTATCACCAGCCATTTAATTTTTCGGATATGCAGCTTGCCTACCAGTTGAAATGTGCAATCAATATCCCGATGGTTATACATGTGATGGATGATATTGTTAGTTTTGCGAACAGACCTAACCTGCTCTATTACTACTGGCAGAAAAGAATACATGAACTCTTCAGGAGGCTGATTGATTCTGCATCTGCCTGCCTTAGCATTTCAGATTATATGAGTGTAGAGTATTATAATCGATATAATAAGAATTTTATAGCATTTCGGAATCCTGTCGAATTAGATAAGTGGATGCCACATATGAAAAAGCAGTGGGAACTCAGCGCTCCAATAAGAATAGTGTATACAGGCCGGTTAGTTGTGCCAAACATAAATTCTCTATTATTATTTTGCCGAGCTATTAGTAATGTCAGGAAAAAAGGTCATGATGTAGTGCTTGATATTTATTCCCTGGATGAGAACCATAGCTTTTATCGACGCATCAAGACTCTTGACGGCATCAGTATAATGAAGCCGATTCCTTACTCTCAAATACCTGAGTTAATTAGCAATTATGATATTGCTTTACTTCCAATTGACTTCAATAACCGTGGTATAAGATTTGCCAGATTCTCTATCTCAACAAAAACATCAGAATATCTGATCTCAGGAGTTCCAGTTATATTATTGGCACCTGGTAAAATTGCACTGACTGATTATGCTCGTAGAAACGATTGTATGTACATTATAAGCAATAGCGATTTAAAGAACATTGAGAATAGACTGATGGATCTTATAATCAATCAGCCTTTGAGGGAAGAGATAGCACGAAAAGGGATCAAGGTTGCCAGGATCGACTCAGATGCTTGCAAGGTAAGACGAGAATTCAAATCTCAAATCAAAAGCGCCATTCATTAGAAGAGAATTGATTTTAGCAAATACCTGTCATTGATAGATGATTGTATGATGAGTAAGTAAAATACAGCAAATGAGTGGAATAAGTATAATCATACCAGTTTATAACAGACAGGAATACATTGGCAAAGCTATTCAAAGCGTGTTGAGTCAAAGTTTTGATGGTGAGATTGAATTAATTATTTCTGATGATGGTTCCACAGACAATACTTTGGAGATTGTGAAGTCAATGGGGGAACAAATCGTTGTTGTAAAGAAACCTGACAACGTAGTTAGCACAGGTCCATCAGGAGCAAGGAATAGAGGACTTTTAGTCGCAAAACAACCTTATATTGGTTTTTTGGATTCAGATGATTTCTACCTCGCCGGGCACCTTAAAAAAGCATATGCGGCAATTTCAGGAAATTCCGAGATTGGATTCGTTTTTTGCAGAACTCTTATGTGTCAGGAAAATTCTGGCACAATGCTTTATAAAAAATGGACTACTACAAGGGTTTTCAAGAATGATATTCTCCATCCTGTGGTTTCAAGATCATTTATTGTTACTACAAATGCCTTTTTATTTAGGCGCGATGTGTTTTCACGGGTTGGATGTTTTAATGAAGAATATAGTAATGCAGAGGATAGCGATATGTGGATGAGAATAAGTGAACAATACAAAGGCATGTTTTTAGATTATTATGGGGTAGTTTACAGAGTGAATTATAGCCATGACCAGCTCACCAGAAAAGATAGAATTACTATAAATGAGAGTTCTCTTAAAGTCTTTAAAGATGCCATTGACCGGTATTACACTTTGGGTTTGAAGAGTCAGTTTAGAATCTTCTCATTGAAAAGGTTTTATTATTATTACAAATATGTAAGCCGTAAATACATTTATAGACTCATTGCAATTTCACTTGCCATGAAATATCCTTTTGGATTTTTGCAGCGTATACCTCTATTTTATAATAGCTTAGTATCTAAGAAAAAGAATCGCAACTGGCAAGACCTGACATGGTATATTAAAAATCCTAACAATTCAAATTAGAGTTATCAACTCTGGAGTAGCATAATAAAGATAAAGTATGTTTGAGTAATGTCTTTAAAAAGTACCAAATCTTATCCAAGAGTTCTGATATTCAGCCAGACGTTTAACAAAATTTCAGGTGGGGGGATTACGCTTACAAACTTGTTTTTTGGCTACCCCAGGGAAAACATTGCAGTATTAACTTATCCCTTTATGCTATTACATGCTTCATTTGAATCCTGTATTAATTATTATCAATTAGGGAGAGAAGAATACTTTTGGAGTTTTCCGTTAAATTATATCAAGAAAAAATTTAATTCCGGACCTGTACAAATAGAAAAAAAGAACTCACGGATTACTGCAAATCAACCCTATCTTCGCAATCGGATCGCTACAAATATTTTAAGCCCCTTCTTACGATGGAGTGGGTTGACGCATTGTGTGTCAAGAATAAAGATATCTGATAGATTGAAGAAATGGCTTGAGGAGTATAAGCCAGAGGTATTATACCTGCAGATTTCGAACCGTGAGAGCATATTGTATTCACTTGAACTCATCGAATACCTGAAAATACCGGCTGCTATCCATATGATGGACGACTGGCCTATGACTGTTAGTTCCAGAGGGCCATTCAGAAAATATTGGCACAATAGAATTGACCGGGAGTTTAGAGCACTTCTTGCTAAAACTGACTCATATTTAAGTATAAGCGATGCCATGTCAGAAGAGTATTTAAACCGGTATGGAAAGCAATTCAAAGCTTTTCATAATCCCGTTAATCCTTCTTGGTTTAATAAAGATCCGATAACAAATGAATCAGATAAAGGGTATTTCAAAATACTTTATCTAGGACGCATAGGTATTGCAAATGAGTCCTCGCTGCTGGTATTTTCCGAGTTTATTTCAAATTATATATATAAAGATTACATAATTAAGTTTGACATTTATACAAAAGACATTGATAGTAAGATCGCCAGAAAAATTGGTAACTATAAGGGTGTGAGGGTTAATCTTCCCATTAATCACGAGGATGTTCCCTCCCTGATGACCAGATATCAACTATTGCTTTTGCCGCTGGACTTTACGAGATCAGGATTAAAGTTTTCTCGCCTGTCGATGCCCTCGAAGACGTCGGAATACATGTTGTCAGGTACACCCATTATGGTTATGGCTCCAGCAGAGTCCGCTGTTTCAAAATTCTGTACTTATAATAAATGTGCTCATTGTATAACCTCTGATAAGCATGAAGATTTGACAAAAACGATGAATTACTTAATTGAAAATGCTGATTATAGGAATGATTTGGCAAGTGGTGCCAGACGTCTTGCGAATCAATTATTCAACAGACAAGAAGTCACCAAGAACTTCAGAGATTTTTTGGTTGCCTTGTCTTCCTTCAGGTAAAAAAGAAAACAACAAAGTGCACTTGACCGCACAATAAGAAAAGGGCTCAGGGTATTGTTGATAGCTTGAATTAGTCGATCCTTATAAAACATATATATTGTTGACAACTAGTGATATAAGTTAATATTAATGTTTATCAGATTACAGGCTTTTTGGTAGCTTCGTTAAAAAGCTTGCAAAATGGCAGGCAAAACAGCCTATGAGAAGCTCAATGATAGATCCCGGTTCAGACGACGGACAGCAGTTGAACCGGTTATCGGACATTTCAAGAGTAATAACCGGATGCTAAGGAACTATCTTAAGGGAGTTGAGGGTGCTATGATTAATACTATTATGGCAACCGTTGCCTTCAATATGATGAAAGAATTAAGGCAGATCCCGGATGCCATTTATTTTGGCCTGAATTTATTGACCGGCAGTTGGTCTGTAAAATATGCCACTGTACAAAATTATTGAAAAACAAAACTTGTTGAGGGTCGACGAATTAAATTAAAAAAGATAAAATGAAGAAGAGGATAAAAGCAATACTTAAGAAAAATAGACTTCTACGTACAATTGCAAAAAATATTTTACAATTGCAGGATAGAATTAGAAAACCTATTTCAGGGAAAAATAATGTTGTTATTAATAATGGAGTTTTATTTAAGGTTCGATACGATGTCGTCGGTGATAATAATTTAATTGAAATTGGGAGAAATTCGGTTTTATCAAATATGACGATTTTTATTAGAGGTAATAATCATATTTTAAGAATTGCTGAAAATTGCCTTTACAAAGGTGGAAGCGTTTGGTTTGAAGATAATAATTGTCAAGTAGTAATTGGGCAAAACACCACTATTGAATCTGCACATTTGGCAGTAACTGAGCCTAATAGTAAGATTGTTATTGGAGAAGATTGTTTGTTTTCAGGTGAAATTGTATTAAGAACAGGAGATTCTCATTCTATAATTGACAATGAGACAAAGAAAAGAATCAATTTGGCTCAAAATATTGAAGTTAGTAATCATGTTTGGATTGGTTCACGTTCTACAATTTTAAAAGGTGTTAATATTGGACATAATAGTATAATAGGAACAAATTCTATTGTAACCAGGAACATTCCAAGCCACTCAGTTGCGGTAGGCAATCCAGCAAGGGTAATTAAAAACAATATTGATTGGGTTCGAGAACGAATTTATGAACAATAATTACTGTGGCTAACAACGGTCATAAAATATTGGGGTTTAAGTGGTATGCCAAGCGCATTGCTAGCTGGTAATGTTCTTATCGGTTGAAAGGCTCGCAGTCTCGAACTCCACAACTTTTCATGCCGCGAGACCTATTTTCAATATGATAAACCTTTTGATCCGAGTGAATTTGGACACTTCCGCAAGTGCTTGGGTACCGACGGAGCGGAGAAGGTAGTGAAACTCAGTATCAGTCTGTTTGAGAAGAAAGAAGCAGAAGAGAATGAAGTACTCATTGACACCACGGTTCATGAGAAGAACATTACCTATCCCATAGATGCCAGGCTTCATAAGAAGATCATAGAAGGCTGCTGGAGGATAGCTGAGAAAGAAGGCATAAATGTCACGGTGCAGAATTATTGAAAAACAAGACTTCCTAAGGGTCGACTAATTAATAATAGGGATTACAGGCAAATGACTAGTACAAATACAATCAATATTGCTTTTTCTCGTTTTGATGATAGTAAAGTAAGAAATGAATTCTGAGAATTGCTTTCACGGCAATCAACTTCTAATACTAGAAGGTTTTATGCTTTCTTTATATAAGAAGTATCGCTTAAGCTGTAGTGAATATTGCGAATTATAACTGAGAAAATGAAATGAAAACAACTCCCAAATTAAGGAGAGGAAAACTCTTGTTGGAAATCATAAAGGATCCGGAGCGAAAACCAATACTTAGGATTCTTAAGGAACTGATAATACTTACATTTATTCACAAAGAGTTTCCCGGTCATTATTTTACCAGTTATCTGTTCAAGGAAGGGTCTTCCAATGTTAAGGACTATCTGCCAATAAAACTTGCTGCCAGAATTGTCCCCCGATTAAACGACCAAAGACTGAAAGAGGTTCTGGATAATAAGTTATACTTTGATCTGTTCTACAGGCAATTCAATATTGAAATACCGCTTGTAGTAATGTATAATCATGGGAAAAACTTCTGTCGCGGAAGCGAAGTGTTTCAGATTAATTCGGTAGAAGAGTTTAACCAGAGGTTAAAAGAGTTATTCGAGCTATACTCTTCTTTGACTTCAATTATTGTGAAGAAGATATACGCAAGTTCAAAAGGAGCTGATATTTATAAGATCAGAAAAGAGGAAGTATTGAGTAATCATCATAGCATCAGGGACATTTACCTTAAGATTATTCAGTCAGAGTTTATCTTCCAGGAAACTATAATCCAGCATGCTAAATTGAATGCTCTTAATCCGTCTTCAGTAAATACGATCAGAATAGATACCCTCTTGGATGATGAAGGTAAAGTGAATGTCCTATCTGCATATATCAGAATGAGCCTACGCAATCATTTTGTAGATAATATTGGTAGTGGTGGGTGCATGGTCGGAGTCGATTTGAAAACTGGTGAGCTGCAAAAATATGCTCGCTCAGATTTTAATTATGATGGGGCTAAGCTTTTTACCCGGCATCCAATGACAGGAACTGTATTTGAAGGATTTATGCTGCCATATATCAATGAAATAAAAGATCTGGTCACAAGAGCTGCTTTATTGGTACCTGGCTTAAGAATAATTGGATGGGACGTAGCAATATCAGAAGCAGGTCCTGTAATTATTGAAGGTAATTCTGATTATGGCATTAGAGGCAATGATATAGCATATGGAGGGTATCTGGCTCATCCTGTGTTGAGAAAAGTCCTGGAAGAAATCCATAAATAACAATTGTAATTCTGTTATGACATCGGATAGAATCAACTTGTTTGTTCTCATAAGAGATTATCCTGTTGGGTTGGCAGTCACAAAGAAGATACATAATTTGATACATTATCTGCACCAGCTTAATATTGAAATCAGTGTATTGTCATATAGGAGCAAATTTAAACAGCCCGACTACAAGATTGATAATAATGATATTCCCTATGTCAGTATTGGGAATGATCTGAAGCTGTTACATCTGCATAAAACAATATCTTACTTTGCTAAGGGGCTGAAGAATATCAATGCCGGAAAACAAAGAGGACACAAAAATGTCTTCTTTTGCATAGGACCACTGAATGTAGAAAATATTCTATTTGTTTTATGGGCAAAACTATTGCATTATAAGATATTATTCGATATAAATGAAGACTATTCCCTTTTCGAAGATGATGTCAAACTAATCTCCAGGTTAAAGATTAAAACTACAAATAGACTTGACATTCTGACTTACAAATGGGCAGATGCTTTTACCGTTGTCTCCAGTCATCTTAGAAATAAGTATAGGACACTTACGAATAAGCCGGTAATATTGATTCCTGTAACTGCAGCAAAGAACTTCAATCCTGAGAAGGTGCTTCATAGAAAAGGATTAAAAGTAGTCTATGCAGGCACATTCGACCTCAAAGATGGAGTAAAGATGATAATTGAAGGATTTCTAATGTTCAACAGGGATTATAGGGATGCTGAGTTGATCATGGCAGGGAAGAGCGACCAGCAAAGTAAGTATCAAAATGAGTATAAGGAATGTAAGGATGTTGTATTTAAGGGATATATGCCTGACGCGCAGTTTTATGAATTGTTAAGAAATGCAGATGTACTCTGTATGTGCAGAACCAATTCGGGTTTTTCAAATGCCGGATTCCCATTCAAATTGGGAGAGTATCTGGCAACTGGAAATCCGGTCATATCAACCAAAGCAAGTGATGTCTGTGATTATCTTTCTTCGGATGATGTTTATTTTGTAGATTTTGAAAGTCCTGAAGGAATTGCAGATACCTTGAAAAACATTGCAGAAGATACCGGGAAGGCAAGAAGAATTGGATTAAATGGGTTCAGTAAATATCAATTGCATTTCTCTCCTGAGTCAAACGGTAAAATATTGATTGATTTACTGATAAACCTATAGTTAATCCAGATTCGCACTTTTAATTGGTTTAATATAATGTGGTATTATTAGCATCAAAGATAACTGATGAATCAAGCAAGTATATTAATAGGTGGAGACCTGGGACCAACGAAGTCAAATTATTCTCATTTTTCGTCTGGAACAATCGAAGAAATAATCGATCAGAAACTTCTTGATATTCTTAGGTCTGCTGATATCCGGATATTTAACCTCGAAGTCCCTTTGATTCAAAAGAGTAATCCAATAAAAAAGGACGGACCGGTTCTGAGTGCTCCCGCATCAACTATTCAGGGCATTAAAAAGCTTGATCCTACACTCTTTACCCTGGCAAATAACCACATTATGGATCATGGCAAAGAGGGGTTGCATAGTACCATTGAACAACTCTCGCAACAAAGAATAGAATATGTAGGTGCGGGAGAAAACCTGAACGTTGCATCCCGTCCGGTAATACTGGATAAACAGGGCCATAGAATAGGGCTGTACGCATGCGCCGAGCATGAATTCTCAATAGCAGGCAAAAATCACCACGGAGCCAATCCTATCGATTTGCTTGAAATATCCGGTCATATATCCAATCTGAAGTCTGTTTGTGATCAGGTTCTAGTCCTGTTTCATGGTGGAAAGGAATACTACAGATATCCAACACCTGAATTGCAGAAAATATGCAGAAAGATGGTAAGTAGTGGTGCTGACCTTGTAATTTGTCAGCATAGCCATTGCATAGGTGCTTACGAAAAGTACGGTGATGGTATTATCGTATACGGACAGGGAAACTTCCTCTTCGACAGACATAATGATGAGTTCTACCAGACAGGTCTGCTCGTTAATTGGAGGCTTGGAAATAAAACAGAAATTGATTTCATCCCTATACAGAAAAATGGAAATGGGGTTAAGATGCCTAAGCCTGATTATGGTGCCAGAATCCTGGCTGGCTTTTATGAGCGATCAGAAGAAATTAAGGACCATAAATTTGTTGAACGCCAATTTGATGAGTACTGCCTTGCGAATGGCCAATACTATCTTGCTACGCTCGCCGGTTTGGGAAAAACAATCAGAAGGATCGATAAAGTACTAAACCGTCCTTTAACCCGGCTTATTTACTCAAAACGAAAGTTGAACACAATTCAAAACCATTTCGAATGTGAAACACACAGGGAAATAATGGTTCGATACATAAAGCTGCTTAAGGAACGTTAATACTGAAAGCAGAAGTTTTTGATATTCTTTTATAATTGTTGACGTCCTATGAAAAAGCTTATTATTCTGACTGATGAATACTCAGCATTTCTTGTCTCCAAAGCAGATTTCAGAAATTTTACCTCCATGGATGTTCTGAAAATCAGCCAATGGTTCGGAGAGAGGGACTACAATGTAAGAGTATGCAAATTCAGTGAGTTGGATCTGTCCGTTAACTATCGGGACTACTTTTTCTTATACCAGACATCTGAAGCGCCTGGCGCCTTTTACAAGAGGTATATTGAAGACCTGATCTATTTTCTGGAGAAACAGGGAGCTGTTATGATGCCATGTCATGAATACCTGAAAGCTCATCACAACAAAGTTTTCATGGAGTTCATGAGATTAAGATTCAATGATGATTCTCTTAAAACAATTAAAAGCACCTGTTACGGATCATGGGTGGATGCACTGACTTATGACAAAGGCTTTCCTGCCGTAATTAAACCTGCTTCAAGTTCAGCAGGCGTTGGTGTTTATCTGGCACACAACAGAAAAGAATACAAAAAATATATAAAAAAAACCGGACGTATCATTATTGCCTCCGGACTGAAAGATCTGGTTCTAACCTCCTTCAAAAACCTTGTTAAGAAGATTATCAAGTTTCTTTATCCTTCACGCAAAGGTTATGTGCAGCTGGATACGTCACCTGTAAGCAGTGCGCTTGTGGTGCAGAACTTTATACCAGGTCTCGATGGTGACTATAGGGTACTGTACTTTGGTGGCCGGTACTATTGTATGTACAGGAAAAATCGTCCGAACGATTTCAGGGCCAGCGGCAGCGGGATGTTTTTTCAGGTGCCTGACGATGAATTGGAAGGTATTCTTGACTTTGCCCGCAATCTAGCACTTGAAATTGACTTTCCTTTAATCGGGATGGATATTGGATTTGATGGTAAATCTTATCATCTTATTGAATTTCAAATGATTAATTTTGGCACATCGGCTCTTCAAAGATCAAAATTCTGGCACGAATATCAGAACGGGAAGTGGGTCAAGTTCGAAGGCAAATCCAACCTGGAGGAAGAATTCTCAAGGTCATTTGATGCTTTCATTAACCGGTATCAGCATAAAGATTAGAAGTCAGTAATAATGATTAAGAGGCTGAATATATGTGTCCTGATAAATGATGTTCAAGTACCACTATGGATTTATAAAACCATAGAAAACCTTACCCTGTCAGAATTTGCATTTGTTACGCTAATTGTCAGCCGGGCGCCTGCAGATGATACAAAGGAACATCCTATATCCAAGGGAAGCGCCTTCCTCATAAGATTATTTGAATCCATAGACCGGTTATTATTCCGAAGCAAGCATTATTCTCACCAGGATACTCTTATTGCATCTCTGAAAGGCGTAGAATCTGTTATCATTCTTAATAATTCAGCCGGCCTTGACCAGGAGACAATCAAGACAGATGCCATATCAGATCTCAACCCGGACGTGATAATTCTATTTGGCCGGCATATTATTAATAACACTATTTGGGGTATTCCAAAATACGGTATATGGACTTTTTCACTTAATGATTGCAAAACCAGTGGCATGCCGGCTCAGGGATTTTGGGAAGTCATTAAACATGAGCCTCTCACAGACATGTGGCTTGAGATTTTAACGGATGACCATTCACAAAATAGCTTTATCTACTTTTCCCGCGAGTCAACATACCACTATTCCGTAACTGAAAACAGAAATAGGCTATTCGGGCGTGCCACAGTCGTCCTGCCAAGGTTAATTAAAGGCCTGTCCAGATACGGTGAAAGTTACCTGAATCAAATGATGGAAAGATATAAAGCCTTCATTCCGGCTACAGGCAGATCTGCCCGCTCTGTGTCATTTCCAACAGTTCTCAGGGATTTGGTGACACATCTGAGATTTGTCTTCCGTCTGGGTATATATAAAGTTTTCCATACTGATGCATTCAGCTGGCAATTGAGAACAAACATCATCAGTGACAATAATCCTTATTGGAATAACTTCAGTACATATAATACAATTCATCCTGCGCACGGACTATTTTGGGCAGATCCCTTCATTATTGCCGATGAAAGCAAATACTATGTTTTTGTCGAAGAATTTATCTATAAAACCAATAAGGCTCATTTATCAGTTCTTCAATTAGACAGTGATGGCAAGCTTCTTGATTCTCGAAAGATACTGGAGAGGCCTTACCATTTATCATATCCATTTGTTTTTAAAATAGATGGTATCTATTATATGATACCGGAAACAAACCAGAACAAAACAATAGAACTTTATAAATGCTCTGAATTTCCATATAAATGGAAATTCGAGAAATATATTATGGAAAACATAAGTGCTACTGATACCACATTGTTCCATTATGAAAACAAGTGGTGGTTGTTCACAACAATAGACCAAACCAGGGGCATTTCCAGTTGCAGCACTGAATTGTTTCTTTTTTATAGTGATGATCCTTTACAGGGAAATTGGGTTAGCCATCCGCAGAACCCGATAGTTTCTGATGAAAGCAGAGCACGATGTGCGGGCAGATTATTTATTCACAATGGTAAAATCTGCCGTCCGTCACAAGATTGCTCAATAAGGTATGGCAGGGGATTAAATATTAATCATGTAACAAAACTTAATGAGCAGGAATATAATGAAGTTCTGATTGAAGAAATTAAACCTGACTGGGATTCCAAGCTAAAAGGATTACACACCATTAATAATGATAAAGGCATGGTCATTATTGATACATACAAATACCACAGGCGACTATCTCTGTGATCCCGGGAGGTTTGGTATTTTAGCAATCATCTTTTAAGAAGATAGGTGCCACCTGAAATGAAAACTATACATCGAGCATGTTGTCAATAGTAATTTTTTGTAAAACACTGGCAAAAGGCGGAGCGGAGAAGCAGGCTCTTATGCTCGCTAAACTGTTGGTAGAAAAAGGATTTAAAGTTGTAGTTGTAAGCTGGAATAAGAACCAGGTAGATCCTCAAAACAAAAAGATTCTAACTGATAATGCACTTAAGTATTATGGACTTCATGGACCACAACTGATGAGATTTGTGCAATTCAACCGAATCTTAAAAAGAGAAGATGCAGTAATTGTATTTTCATATCTTACGCTGGCCAATTGTATTGCTGGTTTCAGCAAAGCATTTAATAAGGGTTTGGTGACTTTGGGCGGTGTACGTTCTGAAAAACTGCCTGTTTGGAAGTTCCTTTCTGAGAGATTTGTTCACAATCACCTCAATAACGCTACAATCTTCAATAATTTTTCAGCAAAGAAGAAATTTGAACGACATGGCTTCGATCCAGATAAAGGACATGTAATTCACAATGCAATTAAAACTCATACAGCTACTGTGCCTTTTCGAAATGGGAATGAAATAACCATTATTACAGTTGCCCGTTTTGTAAAAGCAAAGGACTTTGAAACTTCATTGCTTGCTCTCAGTAAATTGATAGCCAGAAATCCCGATCAATCAATCAGGTATATTATTATAGGATATGGTCCTGAGGAGTTTCGGATCAGAGCATTAATCACATCGCTTGCCCTTAATGATAAGGTAGACATTGTAATAAATCCGCCCAATGTGAGGGACTATCTTAAAGGTTCATGTATTTATCTTAGTACCTCCCTCTTTGAAGGTCTTTCTAACTCCCTGATGGAGGCTATGATTGAAGGCCTGCCTATTGTGGCTACAAATGTGGGAGATAACAGTTTCCTGGTAATAAATGGCTATAATGGATATCTCATGCCTGTAAGAGATGTCGAACAGATAACTTTAAGGCTGGAAACACTTGTAAGGTCTGCTGAACTCAGGCATACTTTTGGTGTGAATAGTTTAAAGCTGATATCTGAGGGTTTCAATGAGGAAAAACTACTATCCGGTTATTGTGAATTAATTGGTCAATATACAACCAATTTGTTTCCGAGACAGGGGTGACCCTGCAGACAATAATATTAATCATGAATAGCTGTCTGTAGAATCTTTTAACCATTATTTCCATTAAAAATGTATTTGACTGAGTGTTTTGCACGAGCCTGGAATGAGATTTGTTCGTAGCTGTAATATTCAAATGATATTTAAGTTATAAAAGTGTCCAGTAGTTAACTTATAGATGAGAATAGGCGTAATCGGAACACGAGGAATTCCTGATATTCAGGGGGGAATTGAAACGCATTGTCAGGAACTTTACACAAGGTTGGCTGAAATAGAGGGAAATCAAGTCACGATTTACCGGCGCACACCTTACCTTGATAAGGAGAAAAAAAATGCCAGGTTGAAGAATATACGGTTTATTGACATCAAAGTCCCTCAAAACAAATCTTTGGAAACATTTTTACATTCTCTGTTTTCCTCGGTTCATGCTTTATTCCAAAAATATGATATTGTCCACTATCATAACACTGGCCCAGGTTTTTTTATACCAATTGTAAAATTATCAGGGGCAAAAGTTGTATTTACCTATCATAATGTTAGTTACACTCAAAAAAAATGGAATAAATTCGCCAGGCACTTTTTGACAATTTCTGAAAGGGTAAGCCTTACCTGGTCAGATTATATTATATTTATTTCTGATGTAATAAAGTCTGAAATGCAGGAGAGATATAAAATCTCTGAGAAAAGATCGAAAATTTTGTTTAATGGCGTGAAGGTTCAAGAAAAAGCTTCTGAATCAACTTACCTCAAGGAACTGGGTTTGGTAGAGAATGAATACATTCTTAGTGTTGGAAGGTTTATGGAAGAAAAGGGCTTTGATTATTTAATAAGAGCATATAAAGCAACCGGAATGAATGGGATTAAACTAGTTCTGGCCGGTGATACTGATTATCCTACTGATTATTCCAGAAAACTCAAAAAACTGGCTGAAGAGAATGATATTATTCTGCCCGGTTTCGTTAAAGGCGACCGGTTAAAGCAGCTATACTCTTATGCACGGCTCTTTGTTATTCCCTCTTATTCGGAAGGTCTGCCAATAGCACTGCTGGAAGCGATGAGCTATGATCTGGACGTTCTGGCAAGCGATATCCCGGCTAATTCAGAAATCAGTCTTGACCCAAATGACTATTTCCGGACAGGAGATGAAAAAGCTCTTACAAGTGCAATACTCAGGAAACTATCAGAAAAAAAACAGAGATCATTCGGTTCACTGCTGGCTGAAAAGTATAATTGGGATAAGATTACGGAAGAAACAAATGAAATTTATCAAACATTAATATCATAGCAAATGAAAATCAAAGCAGGAATAATTGGTCTTGGCAAAATGGGTTTATCCCATGCCGCGATCGTAAATCCTCACCCGGCTGTTGATCTTGTCGGAGTATGTGACACTTCGTCATTAGTATTGGAAGCATTCAAAAAATTTAGCAAGATCAGGGTATATGATGACTATAAAAAGCTGATTGATACCGAGAAGCCAGATTTCCTTATAGTGGCCTCCCCAACAAAGTTTCACTATGAAATGGTTAGTTATGCTCTGGACCACGGTATTCACACCTTTTGTGAAAAGCCTTTCAGTCTGACTACCCGTGAAGGACGTGAACTGGTTAATAAAGCAACAGAGAAAGGATTGGTCAACCAGGTGGGATTTCATAACCACTTTATTGGCACATTCAGGGAAATGAAAAGGCTGCTTAAGGCAGGCATTCTGGGTGAACTCGTACACTTTATGGGTGAAGCTTATGGTCCTGTGGTGGTTCGTGAAAAGGGAGAGACCTGGCGCTCTGACCCTAAAGAAGGAGGGGGATGTTTGTTTGACTATGCTTCTCATGTTATAAACCTGATTCAGGAGATAATCGGTAAACCGGTCAAGGCCAGCGGGTCTCAGTTAAAAAAGATATATTCAAAGAAGGTGGAAGATGCTGTCTATTCCATCCTGACACTGGATAACGGAATAAGTGGTGTACTTTCCGTGAACTGGAGCGATGAGACGTATAGAAAAATGTCGACATCACTAATGGTCATGGGAAAGAAAGGCAAAATCATCTGTGATGCAACAGAGTTAAAGATATACCTTAAGGAGGCAAATGCAAAAGAAAACCTGGGGAAAGGCTGGACGATAAAATATATTACTGATCTGGCAATTCCGGTCGCTTTCTATCTGAGAGGTGAGGAGTACAGCGCCCAGATAGACCATTTTGTTCAATGTGTCAGTATTAAGCAACAAACAGAGATCAACTCTTTTGCACAGGCACTTGAGACTGACGAGACAATAGATTTAATAATTGAAGATTCAAAGAGATAAACATGCAGATGGAAAAGGTACTGTTCGGTGACAACCAGTTTTTTGCTGTGAACCACCTGTCAGACGAGAAGTCAAGGGCACAGGCGATACGTTTTAAGGATGACTCATCAATTATCAGGGTGCTCGATCAGGCTATTGAGACAGGCATTAATACGTTCATGTGTACAACCCACGACCGCATTGGCAACATATGCAACCATTTACGTGCCAATCCTGAAAAATACTGGAATTTTAAGATTTACCCCTGCATGCCATATGCACATAAGTATGCGAATGCGGTCACTGAGCTGGGCATAATTGGTACGGTTAAACAATATGTGCCAGGTAATTTTTTGAGTACATTCACTAAAGGGGGAGTAGCCTACCTGAATAAGGACTTCATCAAACTGATGGAGATATTTATTGATGCCGAGATGAAGATGTTCAAGGGTATAAGTACACCCGTCATTTTTATCCAGAATGTTGTTGTCGATCTGATTCTTGGTTTAGGCCTGAATGTGGTTTTTAAAGAATATGATGTATACATCAGGAAAAAGTATAATGCAGAGCCTGGTTATATAACCATGAATATGCCGGCTTTGCTGGATGCTCTGAATTCGGTTGGCATACATAACCCGATTATAGCCAGTTCTATCAACAAAATAGGTTTCAGGATGTCTGGTGGACAAGAGATATATGAAAGGTATCTGAATGAAAAAACATTCAGGCCGATCGCCATGCAGGTTCTCGCGGCAGGTGCCCTGAGGCCAGGGGAAGCAATTGAATATCTGGCCAGATTCCCGAAAATTGAGTCGGTCTTGTTTGGTGCATCATCGAAAGTTCATATTCAGGAGACAAAGGAGCTTATAGAAAAGTTTATGGGTTGATCACACTGCGACAATTGATAGAGAAAGTACAGCGAAGACGTTGTTTATGAAAGAGGTCTTTATCATATCTACTGGAGAAATAGTAAATGGCAAGACTGCCGGAGCAAGGCGTATGCTAAATATTGCCAGCTCATTGGCAGCAGTTAACGTCAATGTATTTCTTTGTTCATTGTCAGCAGTTAACCAGGCTCCGGTAGAAATTCCAGAGATAAAGCATGGAGTCTATTTCATGAAGAGTATTAATCCTGCCGGCGAAACGGGCCTTAATACGCTAAGGTTCGTACGAACGGTGAACAGCTTCATGACCAAGAGGGAATCTGAGATTGTGATATTCCTGTACCCGACAGTATTTGTTCTTAAAGATTTTTTCTATCTGGTATATTTCAAATTACTGAAGAGACGACGGTTTTTCTGTGAAATAAATGAACTTCGTGCAGCTTCTGCTTTCTCTGGTACCCCACCCGAAAGACCACTTGCATGGCTTTTATACTGGCTGAAGTCATCATTTGGATATGTTAAGTATAAACTGAATGAGTTTCAGGTGCTTTTTTATGACGGTATAGTTGTGATTTCTACCAGTCTCGAAAGTTTTTTTTCACATTACACAAGCAGAATACTTAAAATACCGATCTTATGTGATTCTGACCTCATTGATGATTTTACACATCCCCGGTTTTCTCCAGACTCTCCTTTCAAAATTTGTTTCGCAGGCTATATCAGTTTTGAAAAGGAGGGATTTGACATTCTGTTAGAAGCACTTTTCAAGGTGAATCAGGATTACAGGACAGAATTGTTCCTTTACGGCATACTTGAGGATACAGACAGGATTAAGCTGGAAAAGCTTTCTGCCGAATATAATCTTCATGATAAAGTTTTTTACATGGGGAATATTGAGCCTGAAAGATTGCAGGATGAATTCAGAAAATATAACCTTTTAATTCTGCCACGCCCTCTTAAAAAAAGGACAAAGTATGGGTTCTCCACAAAACTATCCGAATACCTTGTTTCAGGAATTCCGGTTCTGGTTACTGATGTCAGCGATAATGCTTTATATATCAGGGATGGGTTCAATGGTTACATAATAACACCGGGATCTGCATCTGTAATGGCAGATAAAATCCTTGAAATCATAAGGGATTACAATTGGGAGGCTAAGATTCTGGTAGAGAATGCGTATCAAACAGTGAGAGAGAAATTTGATTACAGGTTGTTCTCATATGACTATGTGAATTTCTTTTGGTCAGAAGAAAGGAAACAGATAAAGTGAAGATACTTTTCGTCATAGATACTCTGGGTCCGGGAGGTAAAGAAAGACGACTAACGGAACTTCTGAAAGCTCTGAACAAGCATCATGAAATCTGTTTTGAGCTTGTGGTCATGAGTGAGAGTATTCATTACACGGAAGTACATGAGATGGGAATTAAATTTCACAAAATCATAAGAAAGACCAAAAGAGATCTGACTGTTTATAAAAAGCTTTATGATCTCCTTCGGCATTATAATCCTGATATAGTACATTGTTGGGACAGTATGACAGCTGTTTATATGGCTCCGCTTGCCAGAATTCTGAAAATCAAGTTAATAAATGGCATGGTGATAGATGTGCCATCAGGGATCAAAGTTTTAAATAAACACTGGATTAGAGGAAGGTTGACCTTCCCTATGTCCAGGGTTATCGTTGCCAATTCGAACGCGGGTCTGAAAGCCTATTGCGTCCCTGCAGATAAAGGAGTAGTAATTCATAATGGCTTTAATTTCAGCAGGCTGGAAGGAATTACTCCATGTCAGGAGATTATTGAAGAGTTGAATATATCAACTAACCTGATAGTGGGAATGGTTGCCACTTTCTGGGAGCGGAAAGACTATGCCACTTTTTACAAAGCAGCACACATTTTGTTGAAAAAGAGGAGTGACGTTACATTTCTTGCAGTAGGTTCAAATACTGATTCTGAAGAGTCATTGAAATTGTTGGATAGTGAATTCATTCAATATTTCAGGTTGCTTGGCAAAAGCACTAATGTTGAATCATTAATCAATATAATGGATATAGGAGTGCTAGCAACCTTTACTGAAGGTATATCCAATGCTGTACTGGAATACATGGCTCTTGCTAAACCTGTTGTAGCAACTGGCGGAAGCGGAACTGAAGAGTTAGTGGAAGATGGTATAACAGGATTTCTTGTTAGAACTTCTGATCCGCTTCAATTGGCAGAGAAATTAGAGATACTCCTCAATAATGAAGTATTGAGAAAAGAAATGGGATTAGCAGGGCATGAACGAGTAGGCAAACACTTTTCTATTAATCGGATGGTCACTGAATACGTCAATTTATATAAACTCATTGCTTGATAGCAATAACATTGAGTAAAGAACTGACAATGGCAGAAGTAAAAAGGATATTGATTATTGACTTCACAAATTATGAAGATTATCCTGTCGGGGGGTATCTTTCTTTTGCCAGGAATCTAATGTTCTCATTCGGACCATCATTGGCTCTTGTAGGCATTACCACCTCTAATGAGGATCCTGTGGGCAGATGGTACAGAAAGACCATAGATGGCACTTTTTATGACTTTTTTGCCATTGCCAGGTATAATAAGGCAAAAACTAAGCATGTAATTCCTGACAGACTTGCAAGCTATTGTCTGGTAAAAAAATACTTAAGCAAGATACAGGAAATAGAGATAAACAATGTCTTTCTGCAAAGACAGGAGATGCTTCTGGCAGTTGGCAACAGATTTGAGAATATCTGTTTTTGTTTCGCCGGACTGGAAAATCCACTTTCGATATCCAAATACAGGTATGCTCATTTTTTTTCCACACAGTTTGAAAGGATTTTTTTTAAACAAATAAAAAAGATTGATACAATCTTAGCTTCGGGTGACAGTAATGCAATCAGGGAAATGATTGTGAGAAGCAAGGGTGTGTTGCATGCAGATCAGATAACAATGTTCCCAAGCCGGATTAATACGGATATCTTTAAGTTGCTTGACAGAAATGAGATCAGACAGAAGCTGGGTTTTTCACCAGGTACGACTATCATTGTTACAACAGGCAGATTGGCTCCTTTAAAAGGATGGAAATTCATGATAGATAGTTTCAAACTGTTCAGGAGTAAAATATCATCAGACACACTCTTGTTTTTTATTGGAGAAGGGGAGGATTATGATTCAATTTTGGAGTATATTTCAGATAATAATTTGGCAGAACACGTTATCCTGGCCGGGAAAAAAAGCCAGGTTGATGTAGCTTTGTTTTTGAATGCAGCAGATCTCTTTATAATGGGATCTTATAAAGAGGGTTGGTCGACATCTCTGATGGAAGCAATAGCATGTGGGGTTCCCGCGTGTGTGACAGATTTCAGTTCGGCTTCAGAGATTATTATAGAAGGAGAAAATGGATTTGTCGTAAAAGAACGTAGAGAGGATCTCTTTGTTGAAGCCATGGTGAAATCTGTGAAACTTCCAAGACCTGTGAGAAATGACATTGTTTTAAGATTTGCCGCGGACAAACTAAAGGAAGATTTATTAAAACATTGGCCATTATTATGAAGAAGATTCTACGAAAGATACTGCAAATATACCAGGTCTATTTCAAATGGAGGAAGTATTCATTTGGCAAGAATCTTCATGTTGGAAGGGGTGTGATTATGTGGGCCAGAAATGGAATATCAATCGGAGACAATTTTTATATGGGAAAGTATTCGCAAATAGAATGTGATGCTATAATAGGTAACGATGTAATGTTTGCAAATTTTGTTTCACTTGTTGGCAAATATGATCATAATTATACTCAGGTTGGTGTGGCCATGCGGCATGCGAGCAGAATAAGAGATGATAATTACAACTGGAAAGGGATTAACCAGAAAGTAGTAATTGAAGATGATGTTTGGGTAGGTCATGGAGCTATTATTCTAACGGGAGTTACAATTGGCAAGGGAAGCATTATTGCTGCAGGTTCAGTGGTAACATGTAATGTTGAACCTTATTCGATTTACGGTGGCAATCCGGCCAGAAAAATCAAGGACAGGTTTTTAACAGAAGAGGATAAGGCTGAGCACATAAGACTATGTTCTCTGAAGCAGGTACATGTTGAGGAGAAGAATAATGATAACAGAAACTAATATTTCTTATAATGTCATCATATGTTAAAGAAATCGATTCCCGGGAAGATATTGAAGAGGTAAACATCTTTAATATCAGGATTAATCCGCTGAGAAGATCTGAATTTCTTGCAATTATTGAAAGTGCTATCAGGAACAGGCGGCAGCTTGCTCAATTTGGGGTCAATTCCGCAACAATAAATGACATTGTCCGGAATGATGAATTCAGGAATACTATCAATAGTGCTGATCTCGTGCATATTGACGGCATGTCTGTGGTCTGGGCCTTGCGGTCATTTGGATATGCTGTACCTGAAAGGGTAGCAACTCCCGATCTTGCAGATGATATACTTGCTATGGCAAATCGCGAACGGATGAGTATTTTCCTGTTTGGTGCGCAGGAGAATATCCTTTCGGAATGCAGGAATAATATTGAAAAGAAATTTCCAAAAATCGTAATCGCCGGAAGTCGTAATGGTTATTACAGGCCTGAAGAGGAGAAAGACATATTTGACCTTATAAACAAGACTAACCCTGACATTCTGTTTCTCGGGATGTCCTCACCAAAAAAGGAGCTCTTTTTCGAAAGCTACAGGCATAAACTGAATGCAAGGTATATACTTGGTGTAGGGGGTTATTTCGATATCATATCAGGTCATATCAGGCGAGCCCCGCAATGGATGCAGGATACCGGCCTTGAATGGTTGTTCAGACTCATCCAGGAACCAAGGAGGCTTTGGAAAAGATACCTGATCGGAATATTCCAGTTCTTCTGCCTGGTAACAAAGGAAAAATTCAGGAGAGCTTTTAAACGTAAAGGAAAATAGATGGTTATTGATCACATTTCATTCGCTGTAAAGAATCTGGAAGAGGGCATCAGCTACTGGAACCGTGTTTTCGGGTACAGACAGTTGACCAACATAGTGGTCAATTCTCTTCAAAAGGTAAAAGTTGTATTTCTTGATAAAGAAGATAGTATCCCTGTGAAATTGATTGAACCGGTAGAGGGGAATCTGTCGTTGCAAAACTTTGTGAACAGGGGCGGAGGATTTCATCACATATGTTTCAAATGTTCGGATATAAATGAAAAACTTAACGAGTTATCTGACAAAGGTCTATTGGTGTTAGTCTCACCCCAGCCCGGGGAAGCATTTAATAACCATGAAATAGCATTTTTACTTGCACGGTACGGACTTAATATTGAATTAATTGACACAGAAGAAAGACATGGATTATTATAGATCCGAAAAAAATACTACAACAAGGTTAAACCAGTATATCAAACGATTATAAATATTTCATAAAACAAGGTGAGTAATAACAGTGACTGCTGCCAGGTGATTGTTGACCCACGGGCAAGAATAGTCTATGCTTCATATTACATTCAGGGGATTGTTGATTTGTTTGGAGCGCAGAAGGTTTGTTTCCGGATCTCCCCTTTTAAACTGTTGGTGAAGAAATATGACAATCTTGCCTTTGATGAATTCTTTGCATTTATTATTATCAGAAATGGACAAAGAATAAAGATTGTTATTGACTATAAGGATAACTATACTATAAACTATGAAATTTACGACTGGTGTGATGTATATGGGAAGGTCAATCTGAACCCCAAATATACTGACTTGCTCGATTATAAAAAGATAATAAATATTGGACCGGGATTTGGTATCAGGATCATGGGAAATTTTGCGACAATCCTTAATGCCATGTCTAATTTTATCAAATCATACAGGTATTCAGATATAGAATATTATCCTTTTTTCTATGGTTATTATTGGCAGACAAAAAGACTTCCAATATCAGACTTTACTCATAGTCCGACTGATGGCAAATATGTTTTTTTTGTATCAACACTCTGGAATCATGATAATTGCATTAGGAGCACCAATATCCTTCGAGCTGCTTTTATAGAAGAATGTAAAAATGCGGGATTAAACTTTGAAGGAGGTTTATATGCCAGGCCATCAAATAGGGAATATAATAAATATAAACATCTGGTATATTCAAAGTTTATTTCTTTCCCATCGTACATCAGTATGACTAAAAAGTCTTCAGTTGTTTTCAATACTCCTACAGTATTCAATTGTCATGGATGGAAACTGGGTGAATATTTTGCATTGGGTAAAGCCATAATTTCGACACCCCTGATAAACAAAATGCCGGTTGATCTGGAACACGGAAAGAATATACACTTCATTGAGGATGCATCAGAAATGAAAGATGCGATTGATAAGATTCTAAGCGATCACAAGTATCGGGCAACTCTTGAAGAAGGAGCCCTTGAATACTACAATAAATATCTGAGTCCTGAAATTGTAATAAAAAGAATACTACAACATCCAGCCTGCAATCCCTGGTAGTGTTGCAATCAGTCCGTCCACGGAGGAGGGGATTACTCACATTCAATGGTAGCACTGGACCTTGCAGCTAAATCAAACCAGAAAACAATGTCTTTTTCGATCCTTCTGCAAGAAGGAATAACCCCATCGATCATCACTTTATTTGCCCTGACAGCAAGTGATAACCCATTGACAGGGAAGTCATTGAGATTATATAATTTGATTGTGCCGTCAGGATTACATGAATACGATACATTCTCTATTAATCTCCAGTAATCCAAAAGTTCCTTCACGGTTGTATTATAAAGGTTTCTATTGTTTTGGCTATCTTCCATGTAAGCAAGAATCTGGTCAAAATACGGGTTGATCTCAAGCCTTCCGTTTTGTTCTGCCAGGACATCAAGCCCTCTTACGTAATACCCGTGATTCAGAAAAACCCCCCAGTTTGAAATCAGTTCATCAATTTGTCTTTTCTCATTTTCCAGCTGTTTGTCAGCATCTTTTAATGATAGTTTTTGATAATCTTTTGTATAATCAGTCACCCAGGAGTATAATCCTTGTGTGTATGTAGGATGTTGCCAATAAAGTGGAGTTGGGAAACTTTCACCTTTTTCTGGCATGAGGGAATTTAATTCTATTTCGTTTGATATCTTGTGAGTGACTAACTCTCTGAGTGCCTGGAAGTAATTAATACTATTCAACCTATAGGCTGACAGGTGATTATTCCATAAAGCCTTAGATGCATTTCTGAGTCTGAACTTTTTTAACTCGTTTTTTGTTGAGAGTCGTTGCATCAGATGTTTCATTTCCATAGCAGGATTCCAGAAATACCGCGTATCAAATTCATGCCATAAATCACCTGCATAATATTCAGATTCCGGAGACAGTCCATCACAAACAAAACATTCCCGGTTATCTTTACCAGAATACATTCCATGATCTATCCATGACCGTGTATCATAACGGTCTTTCATGTAACTTATAGCTTCTTCAAGTGTTACCCTGTCCGAATTATGATCTTCCGGGGTATGCAGACAGATATCATATTTCCCTTTGAGGTGCAATTGATCAAGAAATTCAGTCATCATGTTCCTACCGGACGCTGGTTCAGTTTTTTTATCTGAGAGTTTGCCATTATAATCGATGTACATTACACTTTTTGTTACAGGTATATTGTGTCCCGCAAAACCTCTGGAAGCAAAACGGATGTCTTTGATAGTATCTGATCCATAATAAACTGCATAATGAGATTCAATTCTTTCACCACCATCAGCGTGTTCAGTAAAAACATGTCCGGCAAGAAAACCTGAAGGTACCAGCATAAACCTGGGAATATATTCCGGAGTATTTCCAATATAGAATTTAACTGAGTTTATCCTTCTATCGTTGCTGCTATATTTTGAGGGTGAAAGGTCAATCCATCTGCCACCACCGTCAGCCTGGAATGGTATATGAACATATGGATGGTCTTCAAAATAATCAAGATTAATAAATAAAATATTATTAGTGGTGTTTAACTGTAGGGATGATACAGCTGTGTTGTGATATATTAGTGCGGACTTTGATCCATGTCCAAACCTCACACCTTGTTTGTCAAGCCAATATTCTGCCTCGAATTTTTCATTGTCAGTTTTTCTGTTTTTTCGGTAAATCTCTGATACTGGGATAGCAAAAGCTGCTACCAGGGCTTCTCGTTTTACTATGACATCAGAATAGTATTCTGTGGAAATACTGATTTCAAACTCTGGAAAGTTACTTCTGGCTTTAAGCATAATATTGACAATAGTCTCTGATGCTCCTTCACCCCGAATTGAAATTGTACTATCATTCTCCTTTCTAACTTCTGTATCACGAAATCCCAAACTTGGTTGATGGTCTTCGTAATCTGAAAAAAATGTTAAATCAGACATGATTACTTCATTGTCAGGTGTTTTAACTGTTACTTTACCTGATGAATTGACCTCTAAAGCATAATACAGACTTTTTATAGTATATGTTACTGTCTTTTCTTGATTCTGAATAATATCCGAATTATATACAGAAATATCAGGCAGATAACTGATCGCTTGTCTGGTTATACGATAACCAGCCATAAGCCATAAATTGAGGAGGAGAATTCCTGTTATGGCCAACACCATCAGGATTAAGAACATCTTCTTAGCGTTCATATCAACCACTCTTTTGTTTGCATATAGTATATAACCAATCCATTGAATTCGATAGTAGCTTTTCCGGTCAGTCAAATGGGGTGATCTCAGGATCACCTTTTTTATTATAACCCGAAATGCTTCCTGATAGCTTTAGATTTTTCTTTGGGGGCGAGATCTCTTATCTCAAGGAAATTTGGGTTTTGCATATAGAGAAGTCTCTGCATGCTCATAGAAAGCACCACTTTTGCCGGATTTCCTACGATAACAGAATTCTCAGGGAAATGCCCTCGTACTGTACTTCCTGCTCCTATGATTGTGTTATCACCAATGCTTGTATTTGGCAATATAGTGCAGTTATTACCAATGAAAACATTATTACCGACTTTTATTTTGCCAAATACATCTGCATTTTTCATCTCTTCCCTGAAACACCATATAGCACCGTCATGTGTAATGAAGTCGGTCCCGGCTGCAATGGCAACATGATTTCCGATCTCAATAAGATATGGTTCTGTTGAAAAATTCACATTATTGATAAAACAATTATCACCAATCTTCATCCCCTGTCTGCGCCAGTATCTGATTCTTGTACTACTGCCTGCTTTGGCAATGAAGGCTAATGTGAGCCGATTGATTATATACCTTAGAGTCATCGTTTTGAGGTAGTATTGGAGAAAACGGGTTAATCAACTCTTGATTCAAACACATCAATTATAAACTGTCCGAAAAGAGGAGCCACACGTTTTGCAAATCCGGCATTCGGATGTGAATTATCAGGTGAGACAGCATTCTTTTCTGCCAGGTAAAGTCCTCCCTCTGTTTCATATGAATAGAAATCCCATACAAATATATTATCTCCTTTTATGTCCCAATCATTTATTACCCAGTCGCGAAATTCACGAGTACGGAGAGCTTCATCTTCGGTCATGAGCTTTTGGGTGTTGACAGCAGGCGTCCAGACAATGAACTTGTTGTCAGGAAACTGATGCATCTTTTCTCTAAGTGCATCATATTGCAGCTTATAGTTTTCAAGGCTTTTAATCTCCGATTCAATATCTGGTGTACCCGAGTCTGGCTGAACTCTGCTGACAGGGAAGCAATGCTTGAAGATAATCAGGTTATATTCCCCGGTCAGAGTTTCCAGTGTGGCTTCTTCCAGATAAGGTTCTTTTCCTGCATTTTTTACCCAGATATTGTAATAATCAAAGGGGTAGTTTTTCCAGCCATATGGTTCCCCCTTTGGATAAAACTTCTCCTTTATTTGATAGGTTGTTTTATTCTCATTGTTATATCTCTCAAAAAACTTTTGAACGTCACCTTTGTTTGTGATCTTGTAAATGTAATTGTTTGTTTTTCCAAGCCAAACCGAATATCCGGTACTGTGATGAAGAAATATTGCTTTATTCATAGTGTTAATGTTTTCAGCACATCCCGCCAGGGCGATAAAAGATATAATAAGTAACGTTTTTTTCATAGTATCCAGATCAGTTTTTAACGCTGATAAAGATATTACTATTTGCCTAAGAATTCTGACTCAGTTTGTCAATCATATTTATAATGAGTGAGGCTATCCTTCATGGATAGCCTCACTCATTCAAAACTTATTATGTTTTTACCGGTTCTTCACACATCTGACAGATTTCCCGGCCTGCTTATAAGCTCCGCTCCGGAATGCTTTGTCATTATCGCCATCAAGTCTGCGGTACATTGCTATATCATCACTAATCCCGGTAGAAGACCAGAAATATGTGAGCCCTCCAACCCCCTCTGAGATTCCTGTAATATATGACCTGTAACCTGCAGGAAGAGCCGCGAAGCCACTAGTGTTGCTGCCATTCTCACCTTCTGCCCATCCTGTGTTTTTCTTGAGCTTATCACCCTCATTTGTTCCACGCCAATCAGATTTGGCTGCCTCTTCAGCCGTCATACCAAGACTCATTTCCATGGCTGAAAATTCTCCATCTGTTGGCACATGCCAACCTGTAGGACAAAGCTTATCCGTCTCCACTGCAAACCAATTATATAGTGCTCCATACAGGGGCGCGTTGGTTGCCGAATCATTCTGAGCATAGCAATACGCATCATCAGTAAGGGCTTTCCAGGCGTCATTATCAGTTACACGTGGGATAGCGGCTTCGTCGTTATACTTGGTGGTCTTAAGGTTCTCAGCCATCCAGACCTGATCTCCAATCTTTACAGTATTGTAGACATTCCCCTCAATGTCGGTTACCGGTGTTATAAAGCTATATTCCAGACCATAGGAGGTGCCTGAACTGTTGGTTGCATAAGCACGGTAATAGTAAACAGTTCCGTCTGCCAGTCCGGTTATATTACTGGTGAATGTTCCCTTGCCTGTACCGTCAGTGGTTTTATTGACTGTGGGATTTGGAGAGGTGCCCCAGCAGACTCCTCTGGCAGTTATATTGCCCCCGCCATCATCGGTAATGTTTCCACCCGCGACAGCCGATGTTGATGTCACATTTGATACTTCGGTGGTTGTCAGCACAGCACTTGTTACCGCATTCGTGGTAAAGGAAAGTTCATTACCATAAGCCGTTCCCACTTCGTTAGTGGCGTATGCACGTACATAGTAGGTTGTCCCTTCCGATAGTCCAACAATATTGCTGGTAAAATTGGCTGAACCTTTACCATCACTTGTCTTAGAATCAGCAATAGTTGGATTGGTTGAGGTACTCCAGCATACACCTTTTGCTGTGATCTCTTCGCCTCCGTCAGTGATAATGGTTCCACCGGAAACGGCTGATGTGAGGCCAACATCACTTATTTCCACAGTGGTCAATTCCGGGATTGTTGATTTTTTACATCCCTGGAACAACCCCATTGTCGCAATAAAGCATACTATTACAAAAAAACTTAAACTCTTTTTCATGTTTTTGTATTTATAGTTTAACTTATTTCTTATGATTTATACTGAATAATTTCGATTTTGTTGCCTGTAAAAAGCAAAAACATCAATTAGAGTTTTTTATACATCTTATGTATTTGCCCCCTTTCTTTGATGTTCCTGACCTGTACACGTTCGAATTTGGTCCATCAAGACGTCTATACCATCCATATAATTCATTGAGTTCTGAACTCCACCAGTAGGTAATCTCTCCAATGCCGTTAAAAGCCCCGTTTTTTGCCCACCGATACCCCCCAGGTAATCCAGAAAAGCCACTACTGTTTGTTCCATTTTCATCTTTAGCCCAGCCTGTAGTGCTCTTCATCTTTGAACCCTCATCTGTTCCTCTCCATTCTGTTCCATAAGCCTGAGCCTGAGTCATACCCAAACTCATTTCCAATATCATAAAGTCATTATCTGACGGTACATGCCAGCCTGAAGGACAGAGTTTTCCGGTTTCAACAGTGTACCAGTTGTAAAGAGCACCATAGATATTCTTGTATTGTATCTCATGATTTAACCAGCAGTAAGCTGGTGTTTCGAGGTGTACCCATGTTGAATCGTCTTCAATAAGGGGAAGTGCCGAATTGTCATTAAACTTTGTTGTTTTCAGGTTTTCTTTCATCCATACCTGATTTCCAATGCAAACAGTACCATAAATATTGCCTTCAATATCTAAAACCTTTGTGCTGAAGACAACCTGCTCACCGTAAGCTGTTCCTCCTTCGTTTTTCGCATAAGCTCTTGCATAATACCTGCTCCCTGATGAAAGGCCGGTTAGTGTGCAGGTATAAGTGTCCGTTCCGGCGCTGACAGAAGCATGAGAATCATCCAGGTCAGGATCAGGTGCCTGACTCCAGCATATACCCTTTTCTGTGACAGGGGCACCTCCGCTATTAATTACTGTACCGGCACATACGGCACTGTTGAGTGTTATGTCCGTCACCTGCCCTGTAGTTACTGATGGCGTTGCAATTCCTGTTTTGAATGTCACCTCGTTGCCATAAGCTATACCAACTCTGTTTTCAGCAAAAGCCCTGACATAATACTCAGTATTCGGTTCCAGTTCGCTTATGACACAGGAAAATTTTCCGGGACCCGTGCCTGATGGTTTAAAATTATCAGAAAGTGTGGGCATGGTAACGGTTCCCCAGCAAATACCACGTGCAGTTATTTCTGCTCCCCCGTCTTCTGTTACATTGCCGCTTATAGTGGCAGAATTGGTGGTGATCTCAATCGCTTCATCCGTGGTTAACACCGGAAGTGTAGGGTCTTTTTTACAACTGCTCATAAGCAGTGTACCCGTAAGAATATATGCTATAAGAAATAATTCCTGTAGTCTCTGGTTGGCTGACATAATAATTAAATGATTAAAACTACTTACCAAACGCATTATTCATTAAATAAGTATTTTGAAAAGAGGAGTTGATTAAAAAGCACTGCAAATTAAGGGCCAATGATGCTTTCTGGAAGAAAATTTTCCCGGGTTGAAATTGATGTAGTCATATAATAGCCTACAGATCAGATTAAAAAAAAGGGAATATATTACAAACTGCAAATCGTCAGAACCTAATAAATAACGAACCTTTTGGCCGTAAGTATCCTGTCCCCTTCTGTAATATGCATAATGTAAATGCCGGGAACTACACCTGAAATGTCAACCTGCCTGGATGTCTCCTCATCTGAAATCGCGATTGAAAATACTGTTCTGCCACTAAGGCTGAGAATAGTAAGCCGTTTTTCGATCAGGGAGTCGGTAAAGGGATTAAACCCAACTGTAAAAACACCATTATTAGGAGATGGGTAAAGATTTGCAAGGTCCGGCAATTCACGTTTCAGACTGAATGATATTGTCACAGGGGCTGATGTGGTGGTGGCATTCAGGTTGTCCCAGGCTACAGCTGTTATCTCGTATACTCCGGCCGTATCACATTGAAAGGTAAAGGAAAAAGGGTACACAGAGCTCTCCCCGATCTTTACTCCCCCCGCCATGAACTCAACTTTGGTAATTGAACCGTCGGGGTCTGAAGCATCGACAGTGAGTGTAACCTTTGCAGGAGCTTCCAGGGATACATTATTAATTGGTGATACGATTGCAATTGATGGTGCCAGGTTGACTGCACTGACAGCTTTCTCAACAACTATCCTGACAGCTGAAGAGACTGTCCTGGCTCCCAAATTATCAGTAGCTGCAGCAGTGATTGAATATGAACCTTCATTAACCTCTTTCCATGTAAAAGACCATGGTTCCGAAGTGCGCTCACCAAGCCTGGTTGTACCATTATAAAACTCCACTCTGACAACTTTCCCGTCACGATCAGAGGCAGATGCATCAATGGTAACAGTGGCAGGTGCGATGAACGTGGTGCTTTTCGTAGGAGAAGAGATGTCTATAAGTGGTGGCGAATTGACCGGGGCAGCTATATTGTTGGTCACTGTCTTTGCCGGAAATGATTCTGCCTGCCCTCCCGCAGCTGTCTGTAAAGGGTTTGTTGAAGGTTTGGTGTAGGCTATGGTAACAGCATCGCCATATACCACCGGGCTTGCCAGTGTCAGAGTCACCTTAGTGCCGGAGACTGCAACAGAGCTGACTGTTCTGGCAGTAGAATTAACTTTTACAGCAAAAGCCGAGGCAGCCGGTACAATGCTGGCCAGTGACATGTTATATGTCAATACCATGGCTGAGGGTGATGCATTTTCAACAGCCACGCTGACAAGCACCGGCAGGGGAGGAGCAACATTATTGGTTACATTCCGTGCGCTGAATGATTCTGCCTGCCCTCCCGCAGCTGTCTGTAAAGGGTTTGTTGAAGGTTTGGTGTAGGCTATGGTAACAGCATCGCCATATACCACCGGGCTTGCCAGTGTCAGAGTCACCTTAGTGCCGGAGACTGCAACCGAGCTGACTGTTCTGGCAGTAGAATTAACTTTTACAGCAAAAGCCGAGGCAGCCGGTACAATACTGGCCAGTGACATGTTATATGTCAATACCATGGCAGAGGGCGATGCATTTTCAACAACCACACCGACAAGCACCGGCAGGGGAGGAACAACATTATTGGTTACATTCCGCGCACTGAATGATTCCGCCTGCCCTCCTGCAGCTGTCTGTAAAGGGTTTGTTGATGGTTTGGTGTAGGCTATGGTAACAGCATCGCCATATACCACCGGGCCTGCCAGTGTCAGAGTCACCTTAGTGCCGGAGACTGCAACAGAGCTGACTGTTCTGGCAGTAGAATTAACTTTTACAGCAAAAGCCGAGGCAGCCGGTACAATACTGGCCAGTGACATGTTATATGTCAATACCATGGCAGAGGGCGATGCATTTTCAACAACCACGCTGGCAAGCACCGGCAGGGGAGGAGCAACATTATTGGTTATATTCCGTGCACTGAATGATTCTGCCTGCCCTCCTGCAGCTGTCTGTAAAGGATTTGTTGATGGTTTGGTGTAGGCTATGGTAACAGCGTCGCCATGTACCACCTGGCTTGCCAGTGTCAGAGTCACCTTAGTGCCGGAGACTGAAACAGCACTGACACTTCTGGATATGCCGTTCACTGTCACACTGAAGGAAGATGTTGGGGGCAGTATGTTTGCTAGAGCCAGGCTGAATGTCATTTCAAGCCTGGCCGGAGTGGCATTGTCAATTAATGAACCCAGGTATTCAGGAACAGGTGCAGGTTCTTCCACTTCCTTGTAAATAACAGCCCCCACCTGCCACCTGCCGTTCTGGGTTGCTGTGGCAGGGCTCGTGGTTCCCCATTTTGCATCAACAGACAGCCCTGTGGCAAATGCCTGACCCAGATCAGTACCATAATCAAGCCGTGCCGCAGGAACAAAGCTTACCAGGTCTTTAAAATCTGGATTTATAACTCTTGAATGAGTGTCATATCCCATTGCCTGCCATTCAGAAAAGGTCTTCAATGAGCCGTCAACCATGAAAACGGGAGTGCCTGATTCACAGTAATAAATATTGTAATCGCATTCAAAACCGGAAAGACAGGATGATGTTATACTTATATTTTTGAGCCTGTTCTTCGTATAAAATACATTGTTGTATATTTTGGTGCCTTTTGCACACCCTGCCGGTGTAACATCAGGGTTTTCATATATATCAATAAAAGACCTGTTGGTTTGGGCAGTTGTCAGTGAGCTGTAGAAGGTATTGTTAAAAATCCTGACACCGTTCATGCCCTTTATTACAACTCCGACTCCTGGATTCTTTACAATATTATATGATACAACTCCTGAAACATCTGTCATCCCATTTGACTTGCGGATGATAGCCATGGGCACCTTGTTCAGATAGTTGTATTTTACCTGTACATTGATATTGTATCCGGTAAAGATCCCGTGAGGGATGATTCCGATTTCCGGTGTTCCGTTCCAGGTGAGCATGTTCCCTGTAATAACAGCACCGTCAAGATTATTGTTATAAGCTCCGGGGACCTCATCACCGGCCGAAAGGAGGTAGCCATAACGGTTTACGGAGGTTATGGCATTGTTCCTGAAAGTAAGGGTTGTAGGTTTCGTTCGGGCAATATTCACCCCGTACCATGTATCGTCCTGGTTCGTGTATGTCTTCCCCTCAATGGTCAGGATAGTCTGACCGGAAAGCACAGCAGTGGCAAGCAGGAGAAAGGCAGTAAAGGTGTACTTCATATTTTGACGAAAGTTGACAAATATACTATTTCTTTTGACCAATACTTAATTTTTAACGACGAATGGACGGTTTTGTTACACTCCTGACATGTCGTGAAAAGTTCACGGCGGAATTATGACATTGATTTTAAGTGTTTTATAATAAGTCAAGGTTTTGATTACGTTCGTCAAAATCCTCTGTATTTTGACCAATTGCACTTCTTCGTTTGTTAATAAGGCAAATAGCGCAATTGAGCAATCGAAAAGGGGTGATTTATAGGTTGGGAAGGCACATATTTTGGGGTTATTAAGGTCAACCAAACTTGACGGAACGCGTTTCTTTGACTAAATTCACACTGCGGAAGATATGTGTATCTCATTGTCCGACCAGGCACCTTCTTTTCAGGCAACAGGTTTAAAAAAAACAAGCTAATTGCAATTCCATGCATTTATAGGCGTTTACAAAAGAAGGACACTGGGACTGACGGGGCGGAAGCATACCCGGACGTGAACAAAGGGCACTTTTCAGAGATGAGATTGCCGGATAGAAGGTGTTTGATTGTCAGATTATTTAGAGGACATTGGAAGGAGAGTAATGGCGTTTGTTTACCCATCATGGATTCTGAAACTGAGGAGGAGAGCACTTGACCTTTTTAACAGGTATTCTGCTCCCAGATGGCTGGTATTAACAGCAGATCTCACCCTCGTATTCCTGGCATTTATAGCTGCTTATCTCCTGAGATTCAACTTCAGTATCCCCGGGGAATGGCTGGATGTCTTTATATGGCAGGGCTTGATTGCCACGGCAGTCTACGCGCTCTTCTGTCTTATCTTCAAGTCATATACCGGTCTTCTGCGACATGCCACCCTCACTGATATTACACTGGTATTTATTGTTACCAGTTGCTCAGCACTGGTTCTGGTTATTTCCTCTTTCTTTGGTGAGCGGATGTACCAGGATAATTTATTGGTAATACCCCATTCAATCATCCTGATACATTATGTAGTTGTATCAATTATCCTTTTTGCCGGACGGATTATTATTAAGATGATCTTCCGTTTTGCCACCGGCACATCTGTCAATAAAAAACGGGTCCTGGTTTATGGCGCCGGAGAGTTGGGGTTTGTTGTCAAGAGGGTTATAATGAGTGACTCTCGTTACGGGTTTCATGTGTCAGGCTTCATTGATGACGATAAAAACAAACAGGGAAAGAAAATCAATGGCATAGTTGTCTATGGCCCGTCTGCACTAAGTGAGGCATTCATTGAGAAAAACAGGATAGAGAGTCTGGTGTTTGCCATTAAGGCACTCAGCGTTGACAAAAAGAGCAGTATAATCCGTAAAGCAGTCAATCTGGGTCTTGAGGTGCTCGATACTCCCGAAGTGGATAAATGGGTTTCAGGACAGTTGAGGTTGCCACAGCTAAGACGCGTTGACCTTGAAGACCTTCTCGGGCGTGACCCCATAAAGCTTAATATCAACCTGATAAAGAAAGGCCTTGCGGACAAAACAATAATGATTACCGGTGCGGCCGGTTCAATAGGATCGGAGATTGCCCGCCAGCTGACAAGTTTCCATTGTGAGAAGGTCATTCTGGTTGATCAGGCTGAAACTCCCCTTTTCTTCCTGCAGAATGAGCTTAAGGAAAAATTTCTTGATATCAGGTTCCGCATACTCCCGGCTGATGTGACCAACAAAGCGCGGATGGAACAGATATTCAAAGAATACCGTCCGCACATCGTCTTCCACGCAGCAGCCTATAAGCACGTCTCCCTTATGGAGGAGAATCCGCACGAAGCCATTCGCGTTAATGTCGGCGGCACCCGGACAGTCACAGACCTGTCTGTCAGGTATGGTGCAGAGAAGTTCGTAATGATATCAACCGATAAATCGGTTAATCCTTCCAGCGTGATGGGCGCCTCAAAGCGTTTGTGCGAGCATGTTGTACAATCAGTTGCCCAGGAAGCCGGACATAATACACAGTTTATAATCACCCGCTTTGGTAATGTTATTGGCTCCAACGGCTCCGTCATTCCTATCTTTGCGAGACAGATAGAAAATGGTGGCCCGGTAACAGTGACCCATCCCGAGGTGTACCGGTATTTCATGACCATCCCTGAAGCCTGTCAGCTGGTGCTTGAAGCAGGATTCATGGGGCAGGGAGGAGAGATTTTTGTCTTCGATATGGGGCAGCAGGTCAAGATTGCTGATCTGGCAAAAGCCATGATAAAGCTTTCAGGATTCATTCCGGATAAGGATATTCGTATTGAATATATTGGTTTGCGGCCCGGAGAGAAGCTTTATGAGGAGTTGGTGACCGATCATGAAAAAACCCTCCCCACCCACCATGAAAAGATCAGGAAAGCACTTGTTGAGGAGATCAATGGTGAACTGGTACTGGAGAAAATTGACACCCTCCTCAGGGATCTCTATTCCCTTTCAAACATGGAGGTGGTGCATCTGATGAAAGAATTGATTCCCGAGTACCATACTACAAACGGCAAATTCAAGTTAAATCAGAAAGCGGTGTAGCCGGTTTTGCCTTTATTGAGGCAAAACAGCAGCACCCGGGAATTTCAAAAAATAATGGAATGGACTTTAACGGAAAGTGTTTATTGATAACCGGCGGAACCGGTTCATTTGGGAATGCCGTTCTGCGACGCTTTCTCGATACTGACATCCGGGAAATAAGGATTTTCAGTCGTGATGAGAAGAAGCAGGACGATATGCGTCAGTTCTACAAAAACTCCAAGATAAAATATTTTATTGGCGATGTGCGTGATCGGCTGAGCATTGACAGTGCAATGAACGGGGTAGATTACGTCTTTCATGCTGCAGCGCTGAAGCAGGTCCCGTCATGTGAGTTTTTTCCCGTTGAGGCAGTCCGGACCAATGTTCTCGGATGCGGAAACGTGCTTGACTCGGCTTACCACCACCATGTCAGAAAGGTTATTGTACTCAGTACAGACAAGGCGGTCTATCCCATAAACGCGATGGGCATGACCAAGGCTCTGAGTGAGAAGGTTATGGTAGCACAGTCGCGCAACCTGAACGACAGCGGGACCGTATTCTGCGGGACAAGGTATGGTAACGTCATGGCCTCACGCGGTTCTGTGATCCCATTGTTTGTCAGCCAGATAAAGGCAGGGCTGCCTGTCACCGTGACTGATCCGAATATGACCAGGTTCATGATGAGCCTTGAAAGCGCAGTTGATCTTGTGCTTTTTGCATTTGAGAATGGTGAAAACGGAGATATTTTCGTCAAGAAATCACCCGCAACCACTATAGGGACTCTGGCTCATGCAATCCGCGAGTTGTATAAGTCGGAGTGTGAAATAAAGCTGATTGGCTCACGTCATGGTGAAAAGCTTTATGAGACCCTCGTCAATCGTGAAGAGATGGTCAAGGCTATTGATATGGGCGGCTTTTATCGTATTCCTGCTGACACCCGTGACCTGAACTATAACAAGTATTTTACCGAGGGTACAGAGGCTGTCTCGCAGATTGAGGAGTACCACTCGCACAACAGCAAACGTCTTAACCTTGATGAGACAAAGGAGTTGCTTCTCTCACTGCGGTTCATCCGGAAGGATGTGCTTGACGAAAATCCTGAGAGGGTTTATGAGCCGTAGCAGTTTGTTCCGGCTTACGGCGCAGGGCTTTTTGGAGTCTTGCATTGTCATATAACTACAGGTTTATACCTGAAACAATGAAGTATAAAAATTTTCGGCTCACACTTCTGATTTGCATTCTTACTGTAGGAAGTGCTGCCGGACAAGACGGTCTTTACACTATTTCACTTCAGGGCCTGGGTGGTTACACCACCCCGGACGTTGTTCCCTTTTGGCTGAGAGCGAATCAGTATGGTAGTATCCCGTTAAGTGGAGCCTCTCTGAGTCTGACAGGTTCCGCGCGAAAAGAATATGATTCTGGAAAGGGAAAGCTCTTTGACTGGGGCGCTTCCTTTGAAGGACGGGCCAACCTGGGGCAGGGATCAAACCTGATATTAATAGAAGGTTACGGCAAGGTGCGCCTGGGCATTTTTGAACTGCGCGGCGGACGTTCGAAAAAGATCACCGGTCTTTGTGATACCACCCTGACCTCCGGCTCCTGGGCAGTATCAGGCACAAGTCTTGGAATCCCTGAGGTAGAATTGTCTGTCAGGGATTTCTGGACCATTCCCTGGTTTGGAGGGTTGTTTGCCTTCAAAGGGAACTTTTCGCATGGGTGGATGGGTGATGTGCAAATGCAGAAGGAGTACACTTCAAGAGATACTGTACTTCTAAATACATATCTTCATCAAAAATCTCTCTACATCAGACTTGGCAAACCCGAATGGAGGGTAAAGTTACTGGGTGGATTTAACCATCAGGCTTTGTGGGGAAGTGAACAGGAGTATTACCATGAGGATTTCGTATTATCACCTTTCAAAACCTATTTATATATCCTAACAGGCAAAAAGTACAATAATGGATTGATCAGGGAAGTCCGGCTTGGTAATCATCTCGGCTCGATTGATATAGGATTTGAATATTATTTTGAAAACTTTAAGATTTTATTATATAGACAGAATTTTTATGATGCAGGTGCCTTAGCTCACTTAGCAAATATTCAGGATGGATTGAATGGTTTTGTTTTTGAAAATAAAGACACTGCTTGTAAAAATGCGTTTCTGAAAAAGTTGAATTTAGAATTCCTTTACTCTAAAAACCAGGCTGGCGAGCCATGGTCTCCACAAACAGGATCCCCCTATGAGGCTTATTATAATCATAGTCAATATATAAATGGTTGGTCATATAATGAGGTTGGGATTGGATCACCCTTGATTGGCACCAGGGCTTTCATCAGGGAAGACCTTCCAAATGATCCTAAAGACTATTTCATTAATAACCGTGTGGTAGCTTTACATGTCGGTCTCGAAGGAGCTTTTAACAAAATAGATTACCTGCTAAAAGCCACCTGGTCAAAAAATTATGGCACCTATCGTACTACTGATGAAGAGCAATCTACCGGAATACCAGATCCTGGCTCATATGGTCTTTTTGGTGAGCAAAAGCAGTTTTCACCTTTTCTTCAGTTAAGCAGAGAAATAAGCACCAATGCTGGTCTCAGATTGATAGGTGCTGCTGATTTCGGCAAGTTATACTACAACTCTTCCGGTTTATTTCTCGCATTCTTTTATACATTTAGAAAATAATCATTGACTAAAAAGAGCATTTAGTCCTCTGCCAGATAACCTGGGAGGGGAGACAATATAGATTTTAATATGATTAAAGTAGGAATAACAGGTCAGCCCGGCTTTATCGGAACTCATCTTTACAACTGACCTTATTAACAAAGCCAATCCTGATATCTTGCTACTCGGCATGTCCTCGCCAAAGAAAGAGCTCTTTTTTGAAAGCTACAGGCATAGGCTGGAGGCAAGGTACATACTCGGGGTAGGTGGTTATTTTGATATTATGTCAGGTCTGATCAGGAGAGCCCCGCGATGGATGCAGGATACGGGCCTTGAATGGCTGTTCAGACTGATGCAGGAGCCAAGAAGGCTCTGGAAGAGGTACCTGATCGGAATATTCCAGTTCTTCTGGTTGGTAACAAAGGAGAAATTCAGGAGAGCTTTTAACCGCAAGAAGGAATAGATGGTTATTGATCACATTTCATTTGCCGTCAAGGATCTGGAAGAGGGCATCAGCTATTGGAACCGTGTTTTCGGTTACAGTCAGTTAACCGGAATTGTGGTCAATTCCCGTCAGCTTGTAAGGGTTGTTTTTCTTTCAAAGGAAGGCAGTATTACTATTAAGCTAATAGAACCCACCGCAGGCAATCTATCATTGCAAAACTTCGTAAACAGAGGAGGGGGATTTCATCACGTTTGCTTTCGATGCAAGGATATTACTACAACTGTGGCTGAATTGAATTCAAAGGGACTACTTACCCTGGTTTCGCCTCAACCGGGAGAAGCATTCAATAACCATAACATAGCTTTCTTATTGGGCAAATATGGCCTAAATATTGAACTGATTGATACAGTAGAGAAGGCGGAGATGATTAAAAGCTCGTTAGGGTAAATCGATAAGCGCCGAGGGTGAAATCAAATCATAACTGGTTGTTCTTGTCTAACGAACTAATCAAGGTGAGGAATTATCTATGCCTTAATGTCATATTTCTATTTGGCTGTAAACTTTTTACACAATAATTATCTCTTAAAGAAGTTTTAAAATTTACAACAAGATCTTTAGATAAAGACAATTTATAAATCATTGGCATTTTACCTGCTTAAGCATCAGTTAAAACTACTAATTTCTTAGATAATGATGAGTCTTTCAGCAGCACGGGACAAACTGTTTCTTGATAAAACGGAGAATACTCTGGTTCAACTTTTCAGATACACATTTGTTGGGGGATTCGCTTTCGTTGTGGATTTTGGAACCTTATTCTTACTTACTGAAATCTTCCACATACATTATCTACTATCTGCCGCTATGGCTTTTATTCTGGGTTTAATAACAAATTATTTCTTAAGTATTAAGTGGGTTTTCAGTATAAGGTCTATCGAAAATAAGAAAATTGAATTTTTACTCTTCAGTATTATCGGTCTGATTGGTTTGGGATTGAACGAGCTTTTATTATGGATATTTACAGATCTTATTCTAATTCATTACCTACTTTCCAAAATTATTACTGCCATATTTGTTTACCTCTGGAATTTCATCGGCAGAAAGTATCTGCTATTTAATAATAAATAAACCACTTTATGCCAAAAACAGCCATTATCATTGGTGCTGGGCCAGCAGGCCTTACAGCCGCATTTGAGCTTGTAAACAGAACTGATATAAAACCTATAATACTTGAGCAAACCACTGATATTGGTGGTATCTCCAAGACTGTTAACTACAAGGGGAATAGGATGGATATAGGGGGCCATAGATTCTTTTCAAAATCTGATGTGATAATGAATTGGTGGCAATCTATTATGCCCTTGCAGGGTTCTGTGGCAAAGGATGAAATATTGAAGGAGATACATTATCATAAAAAGTCTACCCAGGTTAAATTGATTCCAAACGGACCTGATCCTGAGGTTACGGATAGGGTAATGCTCATCAGAAACAGGCTTTCACGTATTTTCTATTTAAGAAAATTCTTCGATTATCCAGTAACTTTAAACGGTAGGACAATTTCAAATCTTGGCCTCATTCGAATTTTTAAAATTGGCGTATCATATCTAAGAATTAAGATATTTCCTGTGAAGCATATTGAAACACTGGAAGATTTCTTTATCAGCAGATTCGGCAAAGAGCTTTATAAAACATTTTTTAAAGATTATACGGAGAAAGTCTGGGGGGTTCCATGTAATGAAATCGCAGCAGATTGGGGGGCTCAGAGGATAAAGGAGCTGTCAATATCGAGAGCGATTCTTCATGCTATCAGGTCATTTTTCAAGAAGGATTCAACAATTGAGCAAAAAGATACTGATACAAGCCTAATAGAACAGTTCATGTACCCCAAATATGGTCCTGGGCACATGTGGGAAACTGTAGCCACCCTTATTGAGGAAAAGGGAGGAGAGATCATTAAAAATGCAAAAGTGA
>MTKZ01080733.1_pt2 | contig 49740 bp, 60 predicted proteins | sample 1042781 | NCBI WGS metagenome assembly MTKZ01 (sample SAMN06212207, study PRJNA360539) | anaerobic digester metagenome | biome: Wastewater treatment plant; material: sludge; isolation source: anaerobic digester fed with sludge from wastewater treatment plant | place: Denmark: WWTP Viborg ...
TTCTTAGGAAGAAGTCTTAACAAATATGTTGAAGCAGCAATAAAAGTAAATCAATGCCCATTCAAAAATAAAATAGAAATAATCAAATATAGGAGACAAATAAATTCTTTTTTAAAAAGAGTAGAATCTAACAGAGAAAAATATTTGATTGTATGTACAGGACATCAAGGAGAAAAAGGTTCTATATTAGATAGAGTTGTTCATGGACAAACCCCATTTAAATTTAGAACAGGAGATAATCTTATTTTTTCTTCTAGTATTATACCTGCTTCTGTTAATATCAATGCGCGTGAAAAGATGGATAACAAGTTGAGAAAACAGGGAGTAAGATTGCAAACAGATGTTCATGTTTCAGGACACGGAGGTAGAGAAGATTTAAGAGATTTGTTGGGAATGTTAAAACCAGAACATTTAATTCCAGCTCATGGTACATTAAAACAGGAAGCCCCATTAATTGATTTAGCAAAAGAGATGGGATATAAATTTCAAGAAAACTCGCACTTATCTTCAAATGGTAAGGTAATAAAGATTTAAAGATGGCAAAGGTAAATGAAGAAATAGTTGGAGGATTAATATCTGCTCTATCAAGAAAAGAAACACTTGAAAAAGCAATGATGACTTTTTATAATGCAGGATATGAAAAAGAAGAAATTGAAGATTCTGCAAAAGATGTTTATAATAAGTTAGGCTCAAAAGCAATGGGTATTAATGGCTCATTGCAGGAAGCTCTGGATGATATTGCAAATAAAGCAGGTGTTACTAAAAAAGAAAAACCTAAGGAAGAAGAATCCTCAGAAGAAGTTTCTCCAGACCCTAGTTTAAACATTAAACATATACCAGAAAAGAAACCTGAAACAAAACCAGAATCAATTCAAGATTCATCTATAAAAGAAGATATTTCAAGTAATAAACAAGTTTCAATTTATGGTTCAGATGATTCTCCTTCTAATTATCAGAATCCAGATGAATTAACTAAAAAAATAGAAGAAGCAATAAAAGGATTAAGGCCAGTAAATATTCCATCAAAAATAGAAATAGTTAATAGGAGTGAATTTTCTAAATCTCCAACAGTTGTTCAGCATGTTTCAGGTTATGCAGAACCTCAAATAAAACCAGCAAGCAAGGCTGTAACTTATATGTTAATATTTATCCTTATAATTCTTTTAGGAGCATTAGTTGCAGTTTTCTTGTTTAAAGACGAATTAATACAATTGTTTAATGAATTAGGTTTAGGATAAATTAATAATATGCTTCTTTTTTAATAAGAAATGGCTTCAATATACCAACCAGCTGAAGATTCTTATCTAATGTCAAGAATATTAAAAGAACAATTACCAGAATTATTAAATAAAAATCCTGATTTAAGATTCCTAGAAATAGGAGCTGGCTCAGGAATACATCTTCAAACAGCAAGTAGATTAGGGGTTAAAAAAGAAAATATTTTCTCTTCAGATATAAACAAAAATTCTGTTAATCATTGTAATCTTCTTGGATTTAATTGTATATATTCAGATTTATTTGAGAATATTGAAGGAAAATTTGATTTGATAATTTTCAATCCTCCGTATCTTCCTCAAGATTCAAATGAACCAGAAGATTCATCTCTTGCAACAACAGGAGGGGTTAAAGGGAATGAGATTATTCTAAGATTTTTAAATGATGCAAAATTTCACCTTGAAAAAAACGGAAAAATATTTTTAATCACAAGCAGTTTATCTGAAGATATTAATTTCCAAGATTTAGGGTATGTTGAAAAAGAATTAGGCTGTGAAAAATTATTTTTTGAAAGATTATGTATCTGGGAATTGAAAATTATCTGATATTCTTTTCAAAAACATCTCTTTTTTCTCTATAGAATATTCCTAAAGGAATCTTTGTTTTTCTGTTTATACCATTATAATCAAATTCCTGTGCTCTTTTCATAGCAGCTTCAAAGCTTTTCTCATTATGCTTTTTTTCTTTCAACATATATGTGTATTTTTTATAATTTGTATTAGGATGGAAAATTAAGCATGGCTGTATAACTTCAATAAATGCAAATCCCTTGTGCTTAAATGCTTCTTCAAGAACTTCTTCTATTTGTTTTGCATCTGCATAAACTCTTGCAACAAAAGTAGCTCCAGCAGAAAGCATTAATTTTATTGGATTAATTGGAGGAACTCTAACTCCACGAGGATTTGTTTTATCTTTGAATCCTACTTCTGTTACAGGGGTTGGTTGCCCTACTGTTAAAGCAAATACTTGATTATTATGAACCAAATATTTTATATCGCTATTATATCTTGCAGCATGAATTAAATGTTCCATACCTTCTGCATAAGCATCTCCATCTCCAGAGAATGCAATTACATTCAGATTTGGACTTGCAACTTTTACTCCTAATGCTGTTGGAAGAGCTCTTCCATGAAGAGAATTTATTCCATTTAAATTAATATAATCAAATATTTTAGCATGACATCCTATTCCTGTAACTATTGCATAATTTTTCTTGTCTCCATCATTTTTTATTTTTTTACTTAAGAAATTTTTAACACCTGCAAGTATCTGAAAGTTCCAGCATCCTGGACACCAAGTTGGCTTTGTATTTGTGTTTAAATTTGCTGACATTTTATTTTAAAACTTAACACCTCCCATAAATTCTTTCCATCTTGGAATTATAATTGAAACTGCTCCTATAAGCAAAGCAAGCATAATTCCAACTTCATTATGTTCTTGAGCAATTATTCTTTGTAAACTTACAATTATTATTAATGCTCCTGAAAATATAAAATAAGGAATTCTCCAAGATTTTTTCTGGTCAATAAAAAACCAGAGTATATACAATAAAAGAATTGTAAATAAAACATGGTAGGATGCATCATATAATATGTTTCCCTCAGATAAATACATTGGTAAATACTTAAAAAATATTAGCCCAATTACCATTAAAATTGCAGTATAAGAAATCCAAATTAATTGCTGTTCAGTTTTTGTATTTAATTTTTTATTTTCTTGATTTTTTACTTTTTGTTTTTTTGCTGTTTCTTTTGTTTTTTTGCTTCTTGCTTTATTTTTTTTCATTTTCTGTTTTCTAATTTTTTTATCTTTTTATTTAAGTGTTTAATAACTTTAGGACGAGCTTTTTCCCACTCTTCTTTTAATAAACCATAAACAATATCATCATGAATTTTTTTAGTTGGTTTACATATTGACTCTTTTCTTAAAACACCTTCTTTTTGGTATCCCATTCTTTCTTGTGTTTTTTGTGAGGCTTTATTTTCTTTAAAAACTTTTGATTTTAGTTTCCTTAATTTTAATTTATGAAATACAAAATCATTTACTGCAATTTTAGCCTCAGTTATATATCCTTTTTTTTGATACCTTTCATTTATCCATGAACCTGTTTCTGCAGTTCCCTGATCTTTTTTATAATCATTTAAATCAATTGCACCAATAACTTTTTTCTCTTTTCTTAATTCAATAAAAAATTTATAAGATTTTTTATCTTTCTTTTTTTTAGAACATCTATTCAAATATTCTAAAGCATCTTTTTTAGTGTATGGATAGGGTATGGTAAGAGTATTTTTTGAGATATTTAGATTATTTAACCCATCTACTAAATCTTTCCAATCTCCAATTCTTGGTTCTCTCAAAGTCAATCTTTTTGTTTCTATTTTCATATTAACCTCTTTTCTATTTCTTTTCTTAATTCATCTGCAAGAAAAGGACGTCCATCATATCTTAATATTTTATTTTTATCTTGTATAAACATACCAGTGTGTTTTGAGATAACTCCTGCTAATTGTCCTGTTGAAGAATTCTCTACAAGAATTATATTTTTCCTCAGAAGATTTTCTTTTATTCCGTCTGAAAAAGGTTCAAGATATTTTACATGTAAAAATTCAACATCTAAATCCTTTATTGCATCAAGTATAGCTCCTTTAGTTGACCCCCAGCTTACAACTACATTCATAGAATCTGTTTCACCATAAACAGAAAATCTTGGGAATTTTTCAACCTCTTTTTTTATTTCCTGAGTTTTTCTTAATCTCCTATCTACATTTGCTTTTATTATCTGAGCATTTTCTGTAGCACTTCCAATATTGTCTTTCTCATAACTATTATACCTTATAAGTTGTGTTGTATTTTCTACTTTTTTTATAGAAGATTCTTCTTCAAGTGTGTAATAACTTTCAGCAAGATGTTTATCTCCAAGAATTATAGAAGGTATTTTGAATTTTTGAGATAAATAAAATGCTTCATTTGTTATTTCCTGTGCTTCTTTTGGGTCTCCTGGTGCAGCAACTGTTCTTGGAAATTCTCCATGTCCAAAATTCAATGCCATATTCAAATCTCCTTGAGAAGTGTAAGTCGCAACACCTGTTCCAGGACCAGGTCTTTGTGCTAAATAAACAACAATAGGTATTTCTGCAACACCCGCCATACTTAATCCCTCAGTCATTAAATCAAATCCTCCTCCAGAAGTTCCAACCATAACATTTTTTCCTAATGCTGCACTCCCTAACCCTGCATTAACAACAGCAATTTCATTTTCTAATTCTATTACCTTTACACCATCAACTGGAGCTAACTCACTAAGTATAGGTGTTGCAGGAGTCATCGGATATGCATAATAAATATCTATCCCTGAATTTAAAGCCCCATTACATATTCCAATATTTCCATTTATGAAATAACTCTCTTTTTTTACTGTTCTTATTTTGCATACATTTCTTGTTTCTTCATCATATCCTCTTTTTGCATTTGCAAGATTTTCATTGAAATTTTTCTCTAGCTTTCTCAATCCTTCTTCAAGAAGTTTAAAATCCATACATAATAATTTGAAAATTCTCCCAGCATAATACATATTTTCCTTAGAATCTTTAAGCAATATTCCTCCTGTTTTCAAGTTTTTTTTATGGAGTTCTTCTGTTTTGCTATCTAAACAAACTAAAATATCTATCTTTGAATCATTACTAGATACAGGTTCATCTGAAAAAGTAATTACATTAAAGTTGTGTCCTCCTCTTATAAGCGATTGATAATCTCTCGAATAAAAAGCATAATTTCCACTTTTTATAATAGCATCACCTATAATTTGGGTTAAAATATTTGGACCTTGTCCTGCTTCACCCCCTATAAGTATATTATATCTCACTTTGTACCTCTTTATCGCAATTAATTTTATATATAGTAATAGTTTTGAGCTGTTATAAACTTTTTTGTATAAAAATAGTTAAAAATATTCATTAAATTAATACTAAAATGGTAAGGTTTGCACACGACGACTTTAGGAGGAGTCTGCTAAAATGGTAAGGTTTGCACACGACGACTTTAGGAGGAGTCTGCTAAAATGGTAAGGTTTGCGCACATAGCAGATGTACATCTTGGAGGATGGAAACAACAACCAATGCAGAATTTAAACTTTGAGTCATTCAAAGAGGCTGTGAATATATGCATAACTTCTAAATTAGATTTTGTGCTGTTTTCAGGAGATTTATTTGATTCAGCATACCCTCCAATAGAGATACTGAAAGAAACTTTTGCACAATTTAAAAGACTTAAAGATGCAGGAATACCTTGTTTCACAATAGCAGGTTCTCATGATTATTCTGTATCTGGTAAAACTTTTCTAGATGTTCTGGAGAAAGCAGGATTTTGTAAAAATGTATATAATGCAGAAGAAAAAGAAAATTCAATAACTCTAAATCCTGTTATTTACGGAAATGTTGCAATATATGGATATCCAGGTAGAAAATCTGGTTTAGAAATAGCAGATTTGAAAAAAGTTAAATTCAATGATGCTCCTGGTTTATACAAAATATTTATGCTTCACACAACAATAGACAGAGTTGTAGGAACACTCCCAATTGAATCAATTAATCCAGATAGACTTCCTCATGCAGATTATTATGCTCTTGGACATATTCATGTTTTTTACAGCGATAGAGGATTTGTTTATCCAGGTCCACTATTCCCAAACAATTTCAAAGAACTTGAAGATTTAAAGCAAGGTTCTTTTGTAATTGTTGATACCGAATCTAATTCAAGATTACAAAGAATAAAATTGCCAACAAAGCAAATAGAACACATGGTTATTGAAATAGAAGATGCATTAACAGGAACAGAAAAAATAATTTATGAATTAAATAAAAGAAACCTTAAAGATAAAATAATTCTTCTTAGGGTCTATGGTGAATTAAAAAGAGGAAAATCTTCTGATATAAAATTTTCTAAGATTGAAGAATTTGTTAAAGGCAAAGAAGCTTATTTTTTATTAAGAAATACTCATGATTTAATTTCCGAAGAACAGGAACTAGACCTTAAACTACCTGAAAAAGATTCAGAGAATATAGAAGAAGAAACAATAAAGGTTTATTCTGAAGAAAACCCTTCTTCTTTCAATAAAATAATTCCAGAATTAATGAATGCACTCTCAATAGAAAAACAAGAAGGAGAAACAACAGAAACTTTCAATAACAGGATACTTCAAGGAACTAAAAAGTTCTTTAAATTTCCTAATTAATTAAAATGAAATTAAAACGAATAATATTAAAAAATATAAGAAGCTATGAGTATCAGGAAATAACTTTTCCAGAAGGTTCAGTCCTTCTTTCAGGAGATATTGGCTCAGGTAAAACTTCAATACTTTTGGCAATAGAATTTGCATTATTTGGTTTACAACCTGGACAAAAAGGTTCTTCTCTCTTACGCAATGGGCAAGTTAATGGAGGAGTTGAAATAGAATTTGAAGTTGACAATAAAACAATAATTATTGAGAGAACCTTAAAAAAAACAAAATCTATTTCTCAAGATTACTGTTCAATTTCAATAGATGGAGATAAAAAAGAAATTTCAGTTACAGAACTAAAAAGTAAAGTCCTTGAAATATTAAACTACCCGAAAGAATTTTCAAAGAAACAGAATATACTTTACAAGTTCACAGTTTATACTCCACAAGAAGAAATGAAGCAAATCATTCTTGAGGATTCAGAGACAAGAATAAATACTTTAAGACATGTTTTTGGAATAGATAAATACAAAAAAATACTTGAAAACGCTTCTGTGTTAATTGCTAAAGTAAGAGAAGAAAAAAGAATAAAGGATGCTATAACTTCAAATCTTGAACATGATAAATTACACATAGAAACCAAAGAAAAAGAACTTTCAGAAAAATCATTTAGCATACTTTCATTTGAAGATGATTTAAAGAAAAAATCTGAAAAAAGAAAAATTATTCAGGAAGAAAAAGAAGAGATATTTAGAAAAATAGATGAAAAGAGAAAGCTTCAGCAGGAAATCGAAAAAACAATATTTCTTAGATCAACTAAAGAAGACACTATTTCAAGCAATTCACGCATGATGACTCAGCTTAAATCTCAGATTCAGGAACTAAAAGATTTAGATTATGATGAAAAAGAAATAGAAAAATTGGAAAAAGATATTTCTGAATTAAAATTAAAGAAACAAGAGTTAAATGAACAAAATATACACATTACAAGTTTAATCCATTCTCTTAATTCTAAAAATTCTGATAATGAAAAAGTAAAAGAAAAACTTAAACATCTTGAAGTCTGTCCAACATGTCTTCAGGAAGTTGACCCAGTATACAAATCAAATGTTGTTAATCAAATGGATTCAGACACTTCTGCAAATAATAATTTGATAAAAGAAAACACAGAGAAAAAAGAAGCTATAAGGGACCAAATGCTTAAACTTGATTATGACTCTTCAATAAAAGAAAAAAGAATTCACGAATTAAGAATATTGAAAGTAAGATTACGTGAACTTGATGATAAACAAAGACATCTAACAACACTGGAAAAAACAAATCTTGCTTTAACTAAAGATTTAGAGATGCTTGACAGCCAAATAAATCTCCTTAAATCAAGTGTTTTTGAACTTAACAAATATGATAATATTAATGATGCAAAGCAAAGAGAGCTTAATGAAGCTTTGAGAGAAGAAAAACTAGCAGAAATAAAAGTTGCAGAGCTGAAAAGAGAAATAGAAGTATTTTCAAGACAAATAAATGAGATGAAGGAGCGTGTAAAAAAGACAGAAGAAATAAAACAACAAGCTCATTATCTTTCTGATTTAGAAGAATGGCTTTCAAAGAAATTTATACCAATAATTCTTGTTGTTGAAAAAAATGTTTTCACTAAACTGAAAATAGAATTCTCTAAACTTTTTTCTAAATGGTTCTCTATGTTAGTGTCAGATAGTTTTAATGTAAGATTAAGTGAAGATTTTACACCAATAATAGAACAACAGGATTATGAAATAGATTATGCTTATCTTTCAGGAGGAGAGAGGACAGCTATTGCCCTTGCATATAGACTTGCACTAAATCAAGTAATTAATTCTTTTTTGAGTAAAATAAAAACAAGAGATTTAGTTATACTTGACGAACCAACAGATGGTTTTTCAGAACAGCAATTAGATAAGATGAGAGAGGTTTTAGATGAATTGAATGTTTCCCAGTTAATAATTGTAAGTCATGAACAGAAGATTGAAAGCTTTGTGGATAATGTAATAAAATTCAAGAAAGAAAACGGGAGAAGCATTATTGAAACTAAATAAAATTAACAATATCTTGCTTTTTCCACAACCAAAAATTTATAAACTTTATATGCATATGAAATGCATATTAAATACACAGTATATACATATTAAATAAATGCAAGGAGAGAGCATGGAAAACAAGACGATTTCTGCCAGAGTAGAATTAAATGATTACACTAACAGAGTTTTAGGAGTTATAAAAATGAAATTTGGATTAAAAGATAAATCTGAGGCATTGAATAAATTTATTGAACTTTATGGAGACGATGTAATAGAAAGAGAGGCAAAAGATGAATATATTAAAAATGTAATAAGAATATCTGAGAATCATCTTAAGAAGTATGGAAAAAGAAAAATGACTCTACAAGAATTAAACAAACTCTGCGAGGAGTAAATGTTTGATTTTGATATTTCTGATGAATTGAAACTTATTATTATGAAATTAGTAAAAAAAGACAAGAAAAAAGTAGAAATTATAAACAAAAAGATTAAGGAAATAATAAATTGTGATAATGTTTCTATAAACCACTACAAGAATTTAAGGTATGATTTAAAGGAATTTAAAAGAGTGCATATTGACAAGAATTTTGTTTTAATATTCAAGGTAGATTTAACTAATAACTTTATTTTATTTGTGGACTTTGACCATCATGATAGAGTGTATAAATAAATCCTCAGATATTAACAATTTTTCCACAACCAAAAAATTTATAAAATCATCAATTTTACATATAATATAAATTCTGAATTGATTTTATCGGAAAATCTAAAATGGATGAAGAATTAAAAAAATCAATGTTAAAGACAGGTACGACAATATTAGGAATTGTTTGTAAAGACGGTATTGTTATGGCTTCTGACAGACAAGTTTCTGCAGGAAACCTGGTTGTAAGCAAAAATTATGCAAAGACAATAAAGGTAAATGATTATCTTCTTGTTTCTTTCACAGGCATGGTTTCTGATGCTCAGAGAGTTGTAAAAATTTTACCAGCAGAATTAAAACTTAAGGAACTTAGGGCTAAATCAAGACCTACTGTTGAACAGGCAGCAAACTTACTTTCAAGTATACTATATTCTGGAATAAGGCAACCTTCAATGATTCCAATGCAAGTTGGAAATTTAATAGGAGGTTTCAATGAAGATGGAACAATAGAACTCTACACTGTTGAACCAGCAGGAAGTGTTGTTAAAGTAGAAGATTATGATGCAAACTTTGGTTCAGGTATGCCTTATGTTTTAGGATTATTAGAAAGACAATACAAAAAGGACTTAACTATTAAAGAAGGAGTTGAACTTGCAAAAGAGGCCTTAAAATCTTCAACTCAAAGAGACATGGGTTCAGGATATGGAATTGATGTGTTTACAATAACAAAAGAGGGAATTAAAAAAGTCGTTGAACAACAGATTCTTCCGGAATATATAGACGAGAAGAAATAAATTTACATATATTTTTAAAATGGAAATTTTAGATAGAATTACAGAAAAATTACATGGAAAAGTTAAAGAAGCTAATTTTGAAGGAGCAAATATAGTTCTATATACTGATAATGAGAAATTTTTCAAAGAAGGAGAAGGTCAGATAAAAAAGATAGTTGATGAAATAAAAAAAAGAATAGAACTTCGTGCAGATCAGAAAATTTTATCTCCAAAAGAAACAACAGAGAAAAAAATAAGAGAAATAGTTCCAGAAGAAGCAGAAATAACAGAAATTTTATTTGATGCTCCAAGAAGCATAGTTGTTATAGAAGCTAAAAAACCAGGATTAGTTATTGGAAAAGGAGGTTCTATACTTGAGGATATTAGAAAAGAAACTCTCTGGGTTCCACAGGTTCAGCGTTCTCCTGCAATAAGAAGCAAGATAACAGAAAATATCAGAGAAGTTCTTTATGATAACAATAATTACAGAAGAAAATTCCTTAATGATATAGGTGAAAAAATTTACAAGGGATGGAATCCAGATAAAATAGAAGAGTGGGTAAGATTGAGTTTCTTAGGAAGTGGAAGACAAGTTGGAAGAAGCTGTTTGCTTTTGCAGACCCCTAATTCAAATATTCTTTTAGATTGTGGAATTGATGTGGCTTCTTCAGGAAATGATAAATTCCCTTATTTTAATATTCCAGAATTTGATATCTCTCAATTAGATGCAATTATATTGAGTCATGCACACTTAGACCATTCAGGATTACTTCCTTATCTTTACAAGATGGGATATCGTGGACCTGTATATATGACTGCTCCTACAAGAGACATTGCAGCTCTTCTTGCTTTGGATTTTATAGGTGTTGCTTACAAACAAGCTGCTGCTCCTTTATTTAGTTCAGCAGATATAAAAGAGATGGTAAAACACAGTATTTGTTTGAATTACAATGAAGTAACTGATGTTATNNACGAAGTAACTGATGTTACACCAGATATAAGAATAACTCTCTACAATGCAGGACATGTATTGGGTTCTGCACAAGTTCATATCAATATAGGAAATGGTTTGCATAATTTTGTATATACAGGAGATATGAAATACGGCAAGACAAGACTTTTAGACCCTGCTGTAAACAAATATACAAGAGTAGAATCAATTCAAGTAGAATCTACTTATGGAAGCAAAGAAGATATTCTTCCTCCAAGAAAAGATACTGAAAAGAAATTTATTGAAATGGTAAGAGAGACAATTGAAAAAGGAGGAAAAGTTCTTCTACCAGAATTAGGTTTAGGTCATGCTCAGGAAACTCTTTTAAGAGTTGAAGAAGCTATACGAACAGGAGAACTTCCAAAAATACCTATGTATATTGATGGTATGATTTGGGATATTAATGCTATTCACACAGCTTATCCTGATTTTTTAAGTGCAAATATCCGTTCTTCAATTTTCCAAGATAAAAATCCATTTGTTTCAGATATTTTTGTAAGAGTTGCTTCACCTCAAGAAAGAAAACAAGTTATTGAAGGAGGTCCTTGCATAGTTATTGCAACTTCAGGTATGCTTGTTGGAGGAGCTTCTGTTGAATATTTCAGATACTTTGCAGACAATCCAAATAACCTTATTATATTGAGTTCATATCAAGGTCCAGGTTCACTTGGAAGAAAATTACAAGATGGTGAAAAAGTAGTCTCTGTTGAAGGAGAGAGAGGAATGCAGGAAATAAAAGTAAATATGAGAGTAGAATTATTAAGTGGTTTAACTCCTCACTCAGGAAGAAATGAATTAATGTCTTTCTTCAATAACATGTATCCAAAACCAAAAAGAATACTTATCAATCATGGAGAAGTTTCAAAGTCTTTGGATTTAGCTTCTTCATTATACAAAGTTCATAGGGTAGAAACAACTGTTCCAAGAAATCTTGAAATTGTTAGATTGAGATGATTTTATATTTCTTATTATATCTTAAATAAGATAACTATACAAATTATTATAAATTAGATATACCTAATATAAATATGGCTTCAAGAATAAGAGAATATTTTGAAAGACATTATAGTTTTTTAAAAGGTTTAGCTAGTATAGGTGTTTCTGGAATCTATCAGCCTAAATTACCCTCTTGGATGGAAGAGGGATTAACTCCTCAAGAGCAGGATTATCTTGCAACAAAAGAGGATTGGGAAAAAGTAGGAAGTGGTTTAGAAAAAGCAATGAAAAACACAGAATTAAACAAAGAGTAATATTATTTTTTATCCTTATTCATTTCTTTCCACTCTTTTTTTGTTAATGCCATTTTGTATTCATCTCTTCCTGTTTCAGGTTCTTTTAATTCTTCAGTTATCTTAAATCCCATTTTTTGGTAAAGGTTTGAAGCAGGATTGTTCTTATACACATCTAAATTTATTTGAGATACATGTATTGAATTAAAAGCATAATCTATCATTAATTTAAGTGCTTCTTTCCCAAATCCTTTTCCTCTATCTCCAATCATTATTCCTATTTCAGGTCCTTTCTTAAAATCTGGACTATCAACTAAATTAATATCTCCTACAGGTTTTCCTGTTTCATTATCATATATTCCAAGAGTTAAATTTGAGATGTCTTCTCTCCACTCATTATGCATCTGAATAATCTCTTGAATACTCATGTCTTCTTCCTCTCCAATACCATCTATAATTTCTATTTGTCTTAACCACTGATAATATTTTTCATAGAATTCATCCTCTACAATTGGTCTTAATGTTATTTTTTCCCCAATAAGAACAGGAAAAGTTTTTTTGTTTTTTTTGTGATATCTTGCTATCTCTTTTGCCACCTATATTCTTGTTATTTAAACTTTAAAAACCCTAATATCTTGTATAATACATGAAACACAACCTCAAAGTAACACTCATAATTCTTGCTATGTTTGTTGTAACTCAATTTATTGGTTTATATGTTGTGAATCATTACTCAGTTAATGGACATGAACTTCCCTATGGGATGGAAGTTCCTGAAGCAGAACAGGAAACAGATTTTTACACCTCTTTTTTGCCTTCAATAGTAATTGCTTTTATATTTGCAATACTCTTACTCATACTTCTCACAAAGTTTAATTTTAATTTTATTTTAAAACTGTGGTTTTTTGCAGTTATTCTTATAGCAATAGGAATCTTCCTAAACACCTTTTTTCCAAATGAAAAATACTTTCCATATATTGCATTAATCTTTGCACTCCCATTAGCAATATTAAAAATATTTAAAAGAGATTTTTTAGTTCACAATGCAACAGAACTTGTTATTTACCCTGCTATAGCTGCAGTCTTTGTTCCTCTTTTAAATATATGGACAGTAATAATCTTATTAGTATTAATTTCTATATATGATATGTGGGCAGTCTGGCGTTCAGGAGTTATGCAAAAGATGGCTAATTATCAGATAAGTGAACTTAAGATTTTCTCTGGTTTCTTTATCCCGTATGTTTCCAAGAAAGTTAGAATGGAGATAAAGAAAACTCCTAAATCAGAATTAAAGAAAAAGAAGATTAAAGTAAATATGGCTATTTTAGGAGGAGGAGATGTTGTTTTCCCAATAATAACTTCAGGAGTAGTTCTTGCTAACTTTGGAGCAGTTCCTGCAATATTTGTAATCCTTGGAGCAACACTAGGACTTAGTTATCTTTTGTTCTTTGCAGAGAAAAAGAAATTCTATCCTGCAATGCCTTTCATAACTGCAGGTATTTTCCTAAGTATTTTAATTTCTTGGGCATTAAAGTTAATCACCTTCTAATCTTCTCTTTTTTTCATTTCTTTTAAAAGTTCTTCATTCTGCTTTTTTATTATATACTCTATTGTTTCCTTATTTGTTGGTTCAAGAAAATAACCAGTTTGGGATATTTCCAGAAAAGCATCTTCATGCACTAATTCATATAAATTACACCCATATTGAGGATTATATCTCATAGCTTTATATGGGTTAAATGTTATTTCTCTTCCATCTACACTTTTTATATATCCTACTATCGTGCCACTTCCAGTAATATTCACAAAAAACCATCTACCGCAGGATTTTTCAAGTCTACTTCTCCTTTTATCCATTCCAAACTTATTTTGACCCATAAATATCCCACCAGTAAACGATTTATAAATCTTTATATTGTAACTACTTATGAAATACAACATGTAGAAATATTTATAAACCCCTAAAGAATAGTAACTTTATGAAAAATTTAGGTTATTTACCCTATCACAGAATAAGGAAGGAAAGCACCAATTCCTTAGAATACCACGATCATTTAATTGATCTTGTATGTCTTGGAAGATGGAGATTAGAAGATGAGGCAGATATGAAACTTGAAGCAGGTTTAGCATACAGCCCTTCTACAATAAAAGAAAAAGCAAGAGTAATGAATAATTTAGCTGTTCTAAAAGGATATGATGCTTATTTGGAAAGTATTTTACCTAAATTTAAGAAAAGTCTTATGGGAGCATTACTTAATTAAAATGAACACACAAAAAGAAAACAAGAATTTGGAAGAGAAGGTTGATGATATTATCAAAACAATATCTCTTAGAAATAAATTAAAATCAATAGAAAATCAAAGAAAAGAAGTAAAATTAGAAGATATAAATAATATTTTACAAAGATATAACACAATAGTTGAATATTTTGCAGAAAATAGAGACAGAGTAGAAAGCAACAGAACATACCTTGTAGAAGTAATGTATGGTTTATCAAAATGTATTGTTCCTGTGGTGTATAATGATAGTCAATTAAAGGAAAAAGATTCTAATTTTATCTTAATCAAGAAACTATCTAATGAAATAAAAGATATGCTTAATATTAAATCAGAATATAAAGGTGGAACAGGAACAGGTGTAGGAGGTTCAATTTAAAATGGAAGAAAACAATTCTAATTATAAAACAAGAAGAAGTCATATTGAGAATATAGCTTCAAATTACACTTTCAAGGTATCTCTTTCAGATAAACCTGCAAATTATGTTTCTATAAAAAATATTCCAGCATCTATGGAAGAAGCAGTTTCTTGTTCTAATTTTTGGGGAGATGTTTTAAATGAATTTCATAAAGATATTAATAAAATAGACTTTTTTTATGAGTCTAAGTCAGAAGAAGTGAAGTATAATCAAGTTAGCCCACAAGCAATTCTTATGGTTGATAAACCTAAGAGTTTAATTAAGATGATTACAAATGAAAAAGAATGGAAAAGACTAAATGAAGTTTCAAAAGAGACAGATGATTTTAGTGTTCCATATGTTTTCTCACTTAAGAATCTATGTTACCGTGTAAATATTCCTTTAGAATGTATAAATGGAGTTACTTTCAACCAAACTGATTTTTTGAATGAGGATTATAAAAGTCCTAAAGAAAACAGTTCAGAAACAGGTGTAGGAGGTTTAATTTAAGATGTTAGTTAAACAGGAATTAATCAATAAAATCAAAGATTATTTTGATTTGAATGTTTATGAAACAAAAGTATGGCTTGCTTTAATTGGAAAAGGCTCAGCTTCTGCAGGTGAAATTGCAGAGCTTTCAGGAGTTCCAAGAAGTAGAACTTATGATGTTTTAGAAACACTTGAAAAAAAAGGTTTTGCAATAGTTAAACTTGGTAAACCTGTTAAATATTTGGGTGTAAAACCAAGAATGATTCTTGACAAACTTAGAAATAATGTAAGAAGTGAAGCAGAAGAAAGAATACAAAGTCTTTCAAATATAAAAGACACAGAAGAATTTGCTCAACTCGAAGAAATTTACAAAGGTGGAGTAGACCCTGTTAAAAGAGAAGATGTTTCTGCTGCAATAAAAGGAAGGTCTAATATTTCAAATTATTTAAGAGAAATAATAAGAAATGCTAAAAGAGAAGTATTAATATGTGCAAGTGCAAGAGATATACTTTCAAAAACAAAATTATTCCAACAAACTTTTAATGTTTTGAAAAAAGAAAACATCAAGATAAGACTCTGCCTTTCAGGAGAAGACAATTTAATAAAGAAAGCAGAAAATGAATTTGGAATAAAAATAAAGAAAGTTGATGTTATTGCTAAATTCTTTATTATAGACAGAGAAGAAATTTTATTCTATTTATCTAAACCAGACAGCAAAGAAGAATCAGCAATCTGGCTTAATTCAGAATTCTTTTCAGCATATTTTGCTTCATTGTTTGAATTAGCTTTTGGCGTAGATAAAAAGGAGAAAAAGTAAAATGGAAGAACAACAAAATTACAATAAAAAACCAAAATATTCAGATAACCTAAAAAGATACCCTTTGGGAGAAGGAAATTGGCTTATGGGAATTCCAAATCCACAAGGATTTCATTGTTGGGGAGAAATTGCTGGAAAACACATTGATCTTAAAGGTGAGAATCTTCAAGAAGTAGAAAAAGAATTATACAATGTTCTTGAAAAACTAAAAATAGATTATTTGAATAAGGCAAGCAAATCAGAAGAAATTGCTCTTAGAATAAAAGAAAATGGTCTTGAAAAGACTTCTAAATATTTAGGAGGAAAAAAATAAAATGCAAGAAAAACTAGTTTACACTGCGAAAGAAAGAATTCCAGGGCAAAACAACTTTGTAAGGATAAATGAGTCTGTAGGTGTTGTATTGAAAAGACTTGGATGGAAAGTCCTAAACAGCACTTATTTGCTTTCAGAAGGCCTACCTGTTGAAGCATATGGATATTATGTTCTTCCAGGTATAGGAGTTATAAAAACAGTTTTAACTTCAGAAGATTCAGAATACAACTTTCATGTTTGTATTTTAGGATTTGAAGAAGAAAGGCAAGAGTATCACAGACTTAAGATGTATCTTGAAGATACTTTGAGAAAAGTTTTACACTGATTAATTTACAGAATGGCAGCTTGGAATAATTTGGACATAGGAAGGATAATTGTTTATAGAAATAATAGTGGCGAAAATAAGAAAATAGCAATATGTAATTATGATAAAGAGAAAAACCACATATTAGAGATTTTGGAGTACCCAATTTTTTTAACTTCTAAGTTAAATGTAATGGGTTTAAATAAAAATCAGGAAGTTAAAAGTGAAGATTATCTTGAAAGACTTGGAGATTGGTGTGCATCAGGAAATGTTTCTTCAGAAGAAAGAAGCGTATTAGAGAAATTAGCTGGTTTTTCTAAGAATCTTCAAATATAATTAAACTCTTTTATGTACATTTCGTTTATTATCTTTGTATTTTTAGTTTTCCATTTATCTAAAAATCCTTTTAAATTAAAATTAATCTTCTCTTTAGCATAGAGTCTTCCTGCTTTTTCATAAACTTCTTTATGTTCTTTTCTGAAATTATCACAGTTATTTTTATCTTTTAAATAAGGTCCAGGATAAATTATCTCTTTCTTTTCCTCTGCTATAAAAAAGGAATCCGCATAATCTTTATTGGAATATTCAAATCCTCTTTTTTTCACAATAAAAAATCTGCTTATTTCTTTTGTTAAATATTCATAAAATTTGAGGAGTTTGCTACCTGCTACATCTCCTTCAGGTTTGCTTGTGCTAGTTTTAATTCTAATAAAGTCCTTTCCTCTTTTAATTGAATATTGCCTCACTTTATTGAAATCTATTGTTTTCAATTCAAACTTGTTTATAGAGGGATTTTCAAGGAATTCTTTGCAGGATTTCTGAAACATTTCAAAGGTTTCTTTACTTAATGCAGCTAAAACATTTCTTTGTTTGTATGTTGGGTCTATGAGGATAATAGGAGAATTCAGCTTAGAGCTGTTTAAATCCATTAAAACATCTTTTTTATTCTTAAACTGCTTTTCTATATCAATTATTAATTTCTCTTTTTTGATGTTTAGCTTAGCCATAGCATTTATGAATTTTTCAAATCCCTTGTAATAATAAACGAGTAATTCCAATGAATATCCAGAAAAACCATGTATATATGATTCTGCTCCATAACATCTATTTGCGTAACAAAAAGCCTTTGCAATTTTTATCTCATCTAGTATATTTTTCTTTTTAACTCTCCTGTTAATGTATTTAACATGAAGATAGGATAAATCAGTTATATTTTCGTGTTCTTTAGGATTTTTTATTTTTCTAACTGGAATTAATTCTATAAAAAAATCTTCAGAACAGTCTACTCTAAAATAATCTCTGGAACCATGAACAACACTTATTGTTCTTGATTTATCTATTAATTTTCTGGTTATATCTGAAATTTCTGTGTTTTTGTATTTTTTATCATATCTTATAAAAACATCTACATCATATCTGTCTTTTTTTATAACAGTTTTTTTTGCAAAACTCCCTCCAACAAAAATCTCTGCATCTATTTTGTATTTCTTTATGTTTGATTTTATTTCTTTACAGAAAGAATCAACACCTTTTTTTATTCTCTTTAAATCTTCTTCAGGAGGTCTTATTTTTTCAGTTATCTCTTTTAGAATTTTTTTTACTCTTTTTGTTTTCATTAGGGTTTTTTATCTCCTTTATATTCTTTACACTTCTTTGTAGAGTTGAAGCTAAATCAATAATATATTTTCCTTCTTCAAGTTTGTATATTAAAGGTCTTTTTTTATTGAAGACATTGACTATGTCTATTTCAAATTTACCATCTCCCAAAACTCTGACAGATTCTAAATCCAGTATAACAGGTGTTTCCTCGTCGGTTATTCCAACCATCTCTCTTATATCTTTCTCTATTACACTCTTTTCTGTTTCAGGTATTTCTATTGTTTTATTCTTTATCTGTTCTAATTGTTCTTGTTTTATGTAAAAAAAGAATTTCCCTCCGCAATTGTTGCATCCAGTCAACAATTCTTTGCTTCCTAAGGGTATTATTTTAGAACATTTGACGCATTGGTGTGGCATAGGACATAAAATTAAGAGAAGTTTATAAAATTAATGCATCATATTCGGTTTATGTTCTATGAAAGATTGACGATTTAAGTCGTATAGATATATCTATTTTATTCAGTTTCCAAGTTTTTCCTAGATTAAAATGATTTACCCTCTACATCTATTTTTATGTATTGTAGAGGGTAAGTTTATAAAACATAATAGGAGAAAAATTTATTTCTATAACATCCTCTTTAATAATTTCACTTACTTAAAAGCAATTCAATCTTCTTTGGATTTCTTTTAATCTCTTTAACTATTGTTGCAGGTCCTATTATTGTTATTGCCCCTAAATCTCCTTTACTTAATGCTTTAATTAAGCTACTTCTCATTCTATCAAGAATACTCATATCTCCACCACCTTCTATTACTGCAAGCTCAATACCTTTGAAATCTTTTACATGTCCAATCATTGCCATAGTATCTCCAATAAGTCTTGCTTCTTCTTCAGACCTAAGTCTCCCTTGTATTAACAATATATTATTTCCTAAAACTATATTGAGAATCCTTCTTATCCTTTCATGACTATTTAAGTCCCTTATTTCAGAATAAGGAAGAAACTGTATAGAAAATCCCTTTATCTTTCCTAGTTTTTTATCACCCTTTGCCATCTTATTATGTTATGTAAAATTATTTTTTAAATGTTTTTTGCCAATTTAAATATTGATTCGTAAAATTCTTCAAAGTTCTCACCACTTCTTGCACTAACTCCAACTACATCATATTCTGGGAAAGCTGCTTCTATTTTTTTTAAGTCAGATTTCTTTAAATCTATTTTATTGCCTACAATTAATACAGGTATTTTTCTAGCAACTAAATTACCCACTATAGTTATATTTACTTGATTATAAGGGTTCTCTGTTGAATCTAGGACTATTACAACAACATCCATATCATCTAACCACTTTATACTCTCAATAACCCCTTGTGTAGCTTCTTTTGCTCTCTCTTTAGCTTCTTTTTTCTTCATATTATACTTCAAGAATTCTTCATAATCTATTTTTGTAGCAATACCCGGAGTATCAATCATCTTAAACATTAGAGTTTTACCCTTGTATTTTATTTCAACTTTCTCTTTAAATTGAACATTTCTTGTTTCATGCGGAACTTTACTCACACTTCCTATTTCTTGTCCTGTAAAGTCTTTGCATATTCTGTTAGCTAAACTCGTTTTTCCTGCATTTGGAGGCCCATAGAATCCTAATTTTATTTCTTTTTTATTCTTGAAAAGACTATTAAATATCTTTTTAAAAAAATTCTTGAATATTTTTATTGCCATATTATATGTTTTATTCAGATAGGTTTATTAAATTTTTGTTACTATTTCTTTTTAGGTTTTTTCTCTTGCTCTTGAGAACCTATATTGAGTGGAGGATGTATTAGTCCAGCAATTTTTTTGCCTTCATACTTCTGCAATGCATAATTTACTTGTTCTTTTGTCCATCCTGCTTTTTTAAGATTTTTTATTATATCATCTCTAGACATTCCTTTTCTTTTTGCACCTTGAATATATACCATTATATTGTAAAGGTTGTTCTTTGTTTTGAAAAGATAAGTTTCATATTTTTTTCTATACCATATCTGTAAAAGAATATAAGAGATTGCACTGATTAAAACTAAGATTATAACTATAAGAACAAAAAGAGCCCATTTCTTAGGTTTTTGCCATCTTTCATAATCTCCTATTTTAGAAGGGGTTAATCTACCTATTGAAGGGGAAATAAACACAGGAACATCCAAGAAATTTATGTTTGAAGTTGTTGAGAAGCTTACTGTATTATAAACATCCTTTAAATTAAGATAAAGATACCCATTATATTCTTTAACAGGAAGAGTTTCATCTTCAAACACAACATTTTCTAAATTTCCTATAATCATATAGGCTTCCTCATCCATCTTTGATTTGTCAAAATTGAAGGTGTAAACACCCATTGTTTCTTGGTCACCTATTCCATAATAAGCAGTTATTTCTTTGAATGTAACAGTTGTCTTTAATTTTTCATTGTTCCATATATAAACAGCATCAATATATTCATTTTCCTTACCTAAAAATTCTCCTCCATCTATTTGTGCTAGAATATGAAGATTTATTGCTTCTCTGTCAGGATAAAATACCATAGAGTTCACACTGGCTGTTTTACTTATTCTTTTTGGTATTCTTATTTCAGTTATATTCCCAAATAAATTTTCATATTCACTTGGAGAAGCCTCTGTATATCCTTCTTTTATTGACCATAATCTTTCTTCAATTTGGTTTATCTTGAAATATTCGTTCAATATTTTTTGTGTAGGAATATCATATTTACTTATCTCATGTTTTGAAATATTCAAATCAGAATACTTTATTGCAAGTGCATTTTCTATATCTTTTCCTCTAGAACTAATTTCCAACACTTTTTCAAACAATTTTTGACCATCAATTTCTAATTTATAAGTTATATTTCCTTCTGTTGCAGGCATCTGAAAGTTTGATCCACTAATATAAAATAATTGGGGAGCAGAATTGATTGTAGTATTAGTTGAATCGTAAGGGATAGTGTGATATTCACTGTTGTAAGATTGACTTAATAATGTAGACAATGAAACACTATTTCCCAAAGAATCATTAAATGTGGAGTTTAAAGATTGATTAAAAAAGCTTATATTTAATGTTGCTTGAAGACATTCTGAAGGCTCATATTTGTTTTTTATTACACTCCCTTGCTCTGATACTTGAAATGAAGCAGAAGCTAATCCAAATAAAACAACTACAAATACAAAAATAAAAATGTTTTTACACCTCATCATTATTATAATAAAACCTTTTTTATAAACCTTTTTAATTTGTTATTTTCTTTTACTCTTCGATGATTTTCTTGAACTTTTAGAAACAACTTTCTTTCTTTTTGTTAAATAGTGGTATGCTAAGTAAATTAATGCAACCAAGATTAATACTGCTATTACTTGATAGACTCCAAAGAATGGAAGTTGTACTAATGCAGGACATCTTATTGATTCAGGCTCTCTTCCAGCTTTACATGCTTCTGATTTTTTCTCAGGGTCATATCTATAGATTCTATTTCCTAAAACATCCATTTCTTCTATAAATTGATTTTCCTCTCCCCATGAAGGTATCTCAGTAAATTCATTTTCTGGAGGGAATATCCAAGTACCTACAAAAGTACGTGTTATAAATTCTCTTCCATCACACATCTCATCTCCTTGAGGATCCCAATGACACTCTCCAACTTCAGGCCTTCCTTTTGTAGATAATTTACAATCAGGATATGAACATTCATCTCCATCAATAGTATTTCCATCATCGCATTCTTCTCCTTCTTCTAACACTCCATTTCCACATTGATGTGGAGTACAATCGCTGAAATCATATCTACATTCATTCTCATGTCCAGGAGGATAACAGCTAATTACACTTCCATCGTCGTCATATAAATCAAAGTTTGAACATTCAGGACTCTTTAACTGTAATAATGCTCCATCACACACTTCTCCTTCTTCTATATTGCCGTTTCCACAAACTGCTCCAGCTTTTAAATCCCTACATCCAGGGTAAGAACATTCATCTCCATCAATAGTATTTCCATCATCGCATTCTTCTCCTTCTTCCCTTACACCATTTCCACAAACTGGACCAGGACCACAATCACTGAAATCATAAGTACACTCTTCTGGTTCTCCACTAGCATAACATTTTACTTCTCCAGATGTATATGCATCAAATATCGTACAAGAATTATCTCTTAATTGTAATAGTGTTCCATCACAAACTTCATCTCCTTCAAGGACATTATTTCCACAATTAGCACAATTATTTTTTATACTTTGTCTAGGTCCACAAGTTTTAGAATCACTATTCCAACTACATCCACATTCAACTATTGTCCAACAACGAGTTGATGGATTGTAAGTGCTTGTTCCACAAGTTGCATCTTCATTGTCTGCTATATTACAGAAAGATTCATCGTTATTACACATCTCTTCATCAGTATAATGAGAACATAAGCTTATTCCAACACACATTATCGGGTCAAATACCTTCAATAATAAGGGGTCATCATATCCATTGTTTGAACTTGTTGCTGAAATACTCTCACCTTGAACACTTGCTCTAAAATAATATTCTGGAGGGTCTGATTGTCCGCCATCATTATCTGGCATATAAAATGCAGTCCAAGTAGCTGAAGTTGTTGCTTCTCCATCAGGGAAAGTTATAGGAGAAGGGTTAGTTCCTCCATGCAAAGTTATATCATCATCTGGATTTAATGCTCCGTCTTTTTCAAATATCTCAAAGTTAATTGTTTTTCCACCACAATTTGAACCTATTATATTTAAGTCAACTGGGTTTCCAGCAACTACTCTATTTACACTCCAACTTGCATCTTTTAAATCACATTTAATAGTACATAATCCATTTGATTCACAAACCTGAGGAGCAGTACATCCACAATCAGCCACACATCCGTTACAATCTTCTCCTGCAGAATCTCCACATATTCCATTTCCACAATAAGGAACACAAGAACCTACTTCACAACGAGTTGCTCCTGTACATCCGCAATCAGCTGCACAATTTCCACAGTTTTCAGTTCCATCACAAACCCCATTTCCACAATAAGTTTGACAAACACCACCATTACATTGTTCTAATACACCACATTGACAATCTCCAGGACATGTTGCACATGTTTCTGCACTAATATCTCCACAAATACCATTATTATTACATGTTGCAGGAGGACAATCTCCAGGACATGTTGCTGTTGTTTCAGTTCCATCACAAACCCCATTTCCACAATAAGTTTGACAAACACCACCATTACATTGTTCTAATGCACCACATTTACAATCAGCAGGACAATTTCCACAATTTTCACCTGCCCCACAAACCCCATTTCCACAAGGAACAAATTGATGTACTCTTAATAATAATGGGTCATTATCTGCAGTATTTGAACTTGTAGCAGTTTCAGAATATCCAGAAACACTTGCTCTAAAATAATATTCTGGAGGGTCTGATTGTCCGCCATCATTATCTGGAATATAAACAGAATTCCAAATTACATAAGCACTTGTTCCACTTGAAGGGAATGTAATTGTTGGAGGTCCAGGCGTAACAGGGTCATCTGGGTTTGCAAACCCATCTTTTTCAAATATAGAAAATGAAATTGTTTTACCTGCACAATTTGTTCCAGAAGCACTTGTAATTTGTAATCTTACAGGAGTTCCAGACGCAATACTTGAACCAACAGGAGTTGAATAATTCCATGTTGCAGTGTTTAAATCACATAATGGAACACACACTCCAGCTGAACATTCTTGATTTGAATTACATCCGCAATCAGCTGCACAATTTCCACAATCTTCACCTACTCCACAAACCCCATTTCCACAAGTTACTCTCTGATTAACTTTCAATAATAAGGGGTCATCATATCCATTGTTTGAACTTGTTATTGATTCAGAATATCCAGAAACACTTGCTCTAAAATAATATTCTGGAGGGTCTGATTGTCCGCCATCAGTATCTGGAGTATAAACAGAATTCCAAATTACATAAGCACTTGTTCCACTTGAAGGGAATGTTATTGAAGATGCACCAGGTGTAACAGGGTCATCTGGATTTAATGCTCCGTCTTTTTCAAATATCTCAAAGTTAATTGTTTTACCTGCACAATTTGTTCCAGAAGCACTTGTAATTTGTAATCTTACAGGCTGACCTTCTGTTGCAGTTGTTCTATTCCATGTTGCACCTGTTAAATCACATAATGGAACACATGCTCCAGCCGAACATTCCTGATTTGAACCACATTTACAATCAGCTGCACAATTTCCACAGTTTTCAGTTCCATCACAAACTCCATTTCCACAATAAGTTACACACCTACCTGATTCACAACGAGTTGCTCCTGTACATCCGCAATCAGCTGCACAATTTCCACAATCTTCACCTGTTCCACAAACCCCATCTCCACAAGTCACACGTTGACGCACTCTCAATAATAATGGGTCATTGTCTGCAGTGTTTGAACTTGTTATTGATTCAGAATATCCAGAAACACTTGCTCTAAAATAATATTCTGGAGGGTCTGATTGTCCGCCATCAGTATCTGGAGTATAAACAGAATTCCAAAGTAAATATGCGTTTGTTCCACTTGAAGGGAATGTGATTGATGAAGGGCTAATTGAAACAGAATCATCTGGATTTAATGCTCCGTCTTTTTCAAATACTGCAAAGTTAATTGTTTTACCTGCACAGTTTGTTCCAAGAATATTTAATCTAACAGGAGTTCCAGATACAATACTTGAACCAACAGGAGTTGAATAATTCCAACTTGCACTTGTTAAATCACATAAATTAACACAGGTTCCAGCTGAACATTCTTGATTTGAACTGCATTTGCAATCTTGTTCACAATTCAAACAATTCTCTCCACTCTCACATTCTCCATCTCCGCAATAGATTGGATTAACTGTTATTGTATTACTTGTATAAGTTTTTCCATTTACAGTTGTTCTGAAAAATATATCTGAACTTCCAGAACCTAGAGCATTAAGGAAACTAGATGATATTGGATAAGTAGAATTAATTTCTCCTCCAGGAGTTTTAGATGAAACAATTGAGCTGTTTGTTGCTCTTGAACTTGAACCCTCATAGATTGTGAATGTTGGACCAGAACCAGAAGGTAAACATAAGTCATCATAAATTGTCATCTTCAATAATTGTCCATGTCTTATAGCCCCACCTGAAAAAGGATTACCATTCAAGAACCATGCATATCTTGGATTTGTTCTATAACAACAACTTGGACCTGCTGGATTACAAGCTGTACAAGTATAACCTGATTCTATACTCATTGTACTTGAACATCCATCACCATTATTCAAATTACCATCATCACACGCTTCACCTGCTTCACATCTTCCGTTTCCTGGAGTAGGTCCACTCAATGTATCATTACAACATATTTTAGTTGAATATGAGCCTGTGCCAGTGAATTGAGCAAGATGAGCATTTGTTGTTGCAGAAAGAGAAACCATTGGGATTGTATATGTAGAAGGACAAGAAGCAGAAGTTACAAATGTACATTGAAATTTTCCAAAGCAAATATTTGTAGAATATCCTCCTCCCATTGTTTCTAGAGTTTGAGCATGAGCATTTGTTGTAGAAGATAATTTTAACACATAATTATTAATATTACTATCACAAGTATGCATTGAAGCATTATCTGTTGCAGTATAATATTTCATACCTACACAACATAAAGCATATTGATAATTTCCTGCTCCATTATATGATGCTCCATGAGCATTTGTTTGAGCAGATAATTTCATAACTGTATTAACTGCAGGACAAGAAGAAGCTAATCTAACATCACAGGTTGTTGAAGAAATAAAACTTATTGAGAAAATTACAAATGCAATTACAAACACAAAAATAACTAAACCTCTTTTACTATCCATTATAATAATATAGCAAACTCCCTTTTATAAATCTTTTTCTATACTGTGATTTTATAAAAATTAATTATTTTCTATTTTTTATTATCTTTGAATTTGGGTTCTCATTATTTATCCATTCTAGTTTACCCACCCCATTATCCACATTAAATATTATAATAGGAACACTAGTTGATTGTTCTCCATTTCTGTTTTTTGGAGGTCCTCTTATATAAATCCAGCAGTTTTTGGTTAAATGATATTGCCCAGGTTTAACATTTATAGTATCTGTTTGAGGTTCAATAAAACACCAATCTTCAAATTTTGTAATATCATCTCCTGTTAAAATAGCATTCATATTATGTGCAATTGTACCATGTACAGCTACAAAATAAACAGGTAATCCATATTTTCCATTATCTTTGTAAGTTCCCCCATAATAATAAATTGAATCTAAATCAAATCCAGAATATCTTGTTTCTCCAGGAAAACCATGAAAATTAGTCATAAGTTGACCTGAAAATTCAGTGCATACCCATGATGGAGAAAGACTCCTGTAGGGTATTGTATTTGTCCAATCTTCTAATAATTTTTCTTGAACATATGCATCTCTTTGTGCTTTTGTTGTTAATAAATCATATGCAGCCCCATTTGGATTTGTAGATACAAATGGATTTACAATCCATTCATAAGGTCCTTGGGTTATATTTCCCTTAAAAATAATTTCTTCAAGCCCCTCATTTGCATCCCTAACATTTAATTTTATCTTGTATTCCCCTAATTTATTCCAAAAAGATTTTATCTTTAAATTATAATTATTTAATGTTGGCCTGGTTTTTCCTTCTACAGAACTTACACTATTTATTGATACAGGATTATCTTCAGGATTTTTATCACTTATTTTTCCAGTTAAATCTAAAACAATTTCACTCTCTTCTTCAAAATTTGTATTTAATCCACTTAAATTTAATGCAGGTTTATAATTAGGTATTGTAACATTTGTTTTCTTTTCTAAATCTCCAGATTTAATTATAAATTCATAATCTCCTTTTGTTAATTTATCTGGGTCATATTTGAAAGTTTTTTGATAATCAGGTTCTGTTTGAGAATTATCTGTTATAGATTGCTTAAAAAACAAATTTCCATTTTTATTTACTGTAAGTTCTGCATTTGGTCTTTTCTTGAGTGTTGCAGAATAAACTATTTCATTTCCATTTGATAAAACTGCAGATTGTTCTATTCCTTCTGTTAGAGTTAATTCTAATTGACTTGCAGGAGTTTTATTACTTTGATTTTTAGAATCAATTACTTCTCCATATATATCAATTTTACCCTCATTTGTGAAAGTTCTTGTTATATCAATAGGGGTGTTGCTTTTCACACTCTCATCCCCTATATATAATATATACTGCTTAATATCCTCAACTCCATCAGGGTCTTGTCCTGTAACTCTCATCCTTACATCAACAGGAATTTCCCCATAAGCAGGATTAACATTAAGTTTTGCTGTAGGCGGAGCATTATCAGGTTCACAACCTGGCAAAACACTCATTAATGCTATTGGGATAGAATATGCCAGATTCTTCATATTTTTCCATACTTTATTTCCCATATTACGACTACACAGTTACACTATTTAAATGTTATTATATGCCTTTTTACTCATTTATTTGGCCCTTATATTATTATATATACTATTTCGGGTGTTTAAATATTTGTATTCTTTTCTAAAAACAAAAATGGCTCTGAAAAACAGAGCCAAAAAAGCAAAGTAATTTTAATCCGACTTACGAAGTTCTTCTAAGATTTTTTTGGCTTTAGATATCATTTCTTCCTCACTCTCTTCAAATATTCCTGTCCAGATATTATATAAAAATCCTACTGCATTTTCAATATATTCTGGGATTGGTTGAGATGAAATATAATCATTAGCCACAGTTAAAGAAGAATATTTACCATCCAACTCTTTAATCCTACCTAGATTTTTAGAATCAGAGGGATCTTCAATGAACCTAGTGTAAATTTTTAAAAGTTTCTTTTTTAATTCTGGTTCATTATATTCTACAACCATCTTATCTTCTTCCAGTTCTGTCACATTCGTTTAAATATCTTTGTTTTTTAAAAAATTACATAATAAAACACATAATCAATAATCATATTCCCTTTGATTTTATTGCGACTTTTTTGAAACAACTTTTAACTCTCTTTCAACTTCATCAAGAGTGTATAACATATCACCATACTCACTTGTTCCAGTTCCTAAAGAATCTTGAAGTCCATAATCTCCAAGCCTAAAGAGAAAACCATACACTTCAGGATTTAGTTTGTAATATTTTTCATCTATGTTTATAACCATACTCCACCCATCTCCTATGTCTGTTTCCTCTCTTTTCCCTTCTTTAACTTCTTTTATCAGCTTTGCTACAAAATTTAAAAGATATTTATTAATATCTTTTTTTGGAACTTTCTTGTTGATTAAGTCATCCCATTCCTTTGGGTAAGATTCTTTTAATGTCATTTTAACTACAGCTCTTGATTACTATTGAATAAATAAATTATTCTTCTTCTGGAAATTGAAAGTGCTTAGCTACTATTTTCAAAATTTTATCTCTAGGAATAGAGGTATCAAATCTTACAGTAAAAAAATCTTCTGATTTTTCTGCTGATAAATGAACTTTTAGTTTTGGATTTAGATAAAGAAAAATATACTCTCTATCTTCAAGAGTCGCATCTATGTTTGCTCTTATAGAGTTATCTTTAAAACCAAACTCTATTAGGCAATTTACTATTGACTCCCAATGTCCTTCATTTTCGTCTATTTTGAAAGTATCCAATCTTCCATTAGGATAACTTTCACTACTCATTCCCAAAATTTTAGGTTTCATTTTATTAAGATCTGCTTCCACTATCTAAATCTATTATCCCCTATTTACTTAAAACAAACTCAATTATTTATCTACTTTTCTAAAAACAAAAATGGCTCCAGAAGGAGCCATTAAAGAAATTATTCTTCTTCTGGAAATTGAAAAGAGAAGCAACGGTATCATTGGTGTTTTTGGCAGCTATGCGAGTTTTTCAGAGACAAAAACTTCTGATATTGATTTGTTTGTTATTGGAGATATTCAAGAAGTTAAGGATTTAGAAAGAATGTATAACATTAAGTTGAATATTGTAAAATTAGATAAAAATAAATTTAAGTCCAAAGACCATTTTATAAATGAAATAATTCAGAATCATATAATAATTAAAGGAATTGAAGAGTATATTGAATTAATATGGTAAGTATTAAATGGTGTTGTAAATCTCATTTATTACTATGATTACATATAACCGCACCATTTATAAGTTTTGTAATAATTCAGTATATAATGAGAACAAAGACAAAAGACAAAAAAATCTTTGATTATTCTATAGATGCAGATTCAGAAACACTCCATCAATTCAAAGATTGCTATTCTGAGGATTTTGTAACAGCTGCAGCTCTAATGCCAGATGCCCACAAAGGATATTCAGCTCCAATAGGGGCAGTCCTTATAACTAAAGGAAAAATAGTTCCGGCTTGGGTAGGATATGATATTGGTTGTGGATTAATAGCTGTAAGAATAAAAGGAAAAGACATTTTAAAGAAAATTCAGGATAACAAACAAAAAATCTATTCAGAGGTTATGAGAACAATTCCAATGGGTGTAGGAGAATATCAAAATCCTAAAAACCTCTCTGAAAAAACTAAACAAGAATTCAAGAAATTAATTGAAAAATTCCAAAAAGGCCCATACGACAAAGACATTCTTCATTTTTTGAAAAATACTTCACTTAAACATTTAGGAACTTTAGGAGGAGGAAATCATTTTATTGAAATAGGGTTTTACAAAAAAGAAGTTTGGTTAATAATACATTCAGGAAGCAGAGGAATAGGACATAGAGTTGCAAAAAGATACATGATAAAAGCTTCAAACAGCAAAGACAATTTTGAAAGAACTTTTCCATTAGATGTAAACTCTCAACTAGGTAAAGAATATCTGAATATTCTTGATTTTGGATTAGAATATGCTTTACTTAACAGATTAGAGATAAGTTATAAAGTAATTGAGTCATTAGAAAAAGTTTTAAATGAAAAATTAACAACAGAACTCTGGGTAAATAAGAACCACAATCATGCAATCTATGAAAAAGGATATTATATTCATAGAAAAGGTGCAACTCCTGCAAAAAAACAAGAGAAAGGAATAATTCCAGGTAATATGAGAGACGGTTCTTTTTTAGTTCAGGGTTTAGGAAATCCCAAATTCTTAAATTCTTCTTCACACGGTGCAGGAAGAGCCTTGAGTAGAAAAGACGCTAAAAGAAAAATATCTTTAGATGATTTCAAAAAATCAATGCAAGGAATTCAAGGAACAATCTCCGAAAAAACTCTTGATGAATCTCCAATGGCTTACAAAGATATAAACAAAATTATGGAAGCTCAGAAAAAATCAATTAAAATAATAAAATACATTAAACCTCTAATTAATTGGAAAGGATAATTATCTAACACAAAACATCTTTATTTGCCTAGGAGAATATGTGTTTAAATCTGCAGAAATTATACCCGATTTAGCATAAACTTCTTTTTTAGAAACATCTTTAAGAGAACAAGGATTATTTATCTCACATATCTGAGCACTACACTCCATATCTTTTGGAGCAAGTTCTTCTATTCTTTCTTTAACTCCTGAAAGTCCAGAAGTTTCAAAATCTTCCCATTCCACAGGGTCTGCAACATTCACAGATAATATCGCTGCTCTTAATTCTTCATTTAATTGAATATCTCTTATTATTGAAGTTTGTATTATTGAGATTCTTTCCTGCAATTCATTTCTTGGTGAAGAATTTGTTTTTGAAACAACAACCAAAACACTTGTTAGCAAAACTATTGCTATGAATGCTTCTAATAATCTTACCCATCCTCTTTTGTTTTTTTTAATTCTTGAATTTACCATATTGTTGTTCTTAAATAACCCTGAACAATTTCATAATCTTTATTTACATATTCAATTGGAGTCTCTCTCACATAAATGCTTGTTGAAATATTGCTTTTTAATTCAGGGTGCTCTTTTTCAATTATTGTTCCATTTGATAAAACAATTCCATATGTAAAATCTATCTTCTCTCCCCCTCCAACACCTAACTCTTCTTTTAATTGCTCATATTCTTTATTTAAAGAAGTGTAAACCTTTTCTTCTAATACATATCTGTTATTTTTTACTAACCCTACATTTGGTGTAGCAGGTGTGCACGTTGCTCCACTATCTGCTATCAAATCAAATTCCTCAGAATAATAAATTTTAAAGAAAGTATCTTTACTATCTATTGAAAAGCTGTTTCCTTCCATATGTGCTCCAACACTATCTCCAGAAGAATTTTTGACAACAACTCTTCCATCTATATCCTGTCCATCAAGAAAATTTCCTAGATTAACACAATTTCCAGTAACTGAAGAAATTGTCACACTTATCACTTTTACATCAGCTGAAATTTCTTTTTCCAGTATTTTATACTCTAAATTATCTAATAGATTTGTTTTATCTTCTTGTTTTATTATAGCAGGTTTTGAAGCAACAAACAGAAAAACTACAAATGTTATAAATATCACAAATGAAATTATAACTTCAACATGTGTTCCTTTTTTATTCATTCTTTCCTCTTTTTTATAAAATAATTAGATAAATGAAGTTTTTAAAACTAATTTTTCCAATCAACTTCAATATCATCTGTTCTCTCAGAAGCATTAATGTCCAAATCCTTGAGATTTTCTTTTTTGAAAACATTTGATTTTGCTTTAAACATTATCTCTCCTAGAAATGCAATCATAGCCCCATTATCCACCAATAAACTTTTTTCAGGACAAAAGAATTTTACTCCATCTTCTCTTTCATCACACATTATCCTGCACATTTCCTGCAAACGAGAATTGCATGCAACTCCTCCTCCTAATAAAAGTTCTTTTTTTCCAGTATGCGCCAAAGCCCTCTCAGCAGTCTCTACGAGCATAGCAAAAACAGTTTCCTGAAGAGAATAAGCTAAATCTTCTTTTGAATATTTTCCTGATTCAACTTTTTGTTTCAGGTTAGTTAATATTCCAGAGAGTGCAATATCCATTCCTTTCACTTTATAAGGCAATTCAATATAATTTTTTCCTTTTTTAGCTAATTTCTCAACTACAGGACCTCCAGGAAATCCTATTCCAGAATACCTTGCAAAATTATCAATAAAATTTCCAACACCTATATCTAATGTTTCACCAAAAACTCTGTATTTTCCAGAAGCATAAGCTATTATCTGAGTGTTAGCACCTGAAGTGTAAAGCATCACAGGATCTTTGGCTCCAGTTATTTTTCCTATCTCAAGATGTGCAACACAATGATTCACTCCAACAACTGGCTTGTTTAATTTCAATGAAATTTCTTTTGCTTTTCTTAATCCAACTAAAAGACAGGGTGCTAAACCTGGTCCTTGTGAAAATGCAATAGCATCTATATCTTCTTCTTCTATATCTGCTGTTTCAAGTGCTTTTTCATACAATCCCTGAAAAACTCTTTCATGGTGCTTTGCACTCTCAGATGGAATTATTCCTCCTTGTTCTGTTGTATACATATCACGCACATTTGCAAGTATTTTTTCATTCTCTACAATACCTATTCCAAGAGTGTGTGCAGTTGATTCAATTCCTAAAATAACTGTCATTAAAAAAAAAGATAGAATTAGTATATAAAATTAATTAAAAAATAATTTGAAAGTAAAAATAAAAAGCATTAAGCAACTTTATCTTTTTTTCTTTTTAGTTGTTTTTTTAGCTGCTTTCTTTTTCTTCTTTCCGCCTCTAGCCATTTTAGCTTCACATACATTTCCCTTTCCGTCTACATAGTAAAGATATCCTGGCTTTCTTTTTACAACATTTTTAACCAAAACGGTTCCCATTTTTTAACCTCCTTTTTTGTGAGTATGATTTATCATAGTTGATATTCTTTTTAAATCTTTCTTCGACGGGAAATAATCATCTAAGAATAGTTACTCTTTTTAAATAAAATTTTTATTTCTTTTTTATATTTTTTATTTAAAGGTATTTCAACAAGTTTGTAAAAACGTTTTTTTGGAACTATCGACGGTAAAAAAGGTTTTACAATCTTCTTTTCAATTATCTTATTTTTATCATCTAACCATACAGCTCCAAATTTAAAAAATACAAAAAAAGAATGAATCCTCATTCTTGTAGGTTTTGAAAATTCAAAAAGCATTGCAGGACAATTTTCTCTTGAACGAAACATTAACCCTATAGCTTTGCCAAACTCAGATAATTTTTTTACATCTTTAATTTTTATATTCTTAGACTTATCTTTTATTATCACCTGCATTTTATATTCAACAAATAGTAATTTATAATTTTAACTTTTATCTTTTACTTAACATTAATTGAACCATCCACTCTTCTTTTCAAATTTATCTCTTCCTTCTTTCTTAGAGAGATATGTTCTATACATAAGATTTACATTCTTTTCAGTTACATGATTATGATGCCTGAATCCTCCTCCAAATGTCTGAGGTATGTGCATTAATTCATGTATAATTGTTTTCATCTGGTCTTCTTTGCTTAGTTTATCAAATCTTGCAGATAAAAATTCAAGAGCATAATATGCCTTTACCCCTATAGCTTTTTGCATTAATTTACCGAGAGCATGACATCTTGCAATTGTCCCCTTTGTAGAACTCCCATAACTTCTGTAACACTTAACCCTTTCCATTACTATATGAGGAAAAAGAGTTTTAGAAATATCTTCTGCAATTATTTGTAAATCAGGGGCCTCTTCATATCTCATTTTCACTCTCCAATGTGAAAATTCCATTTACCATCTTTTTCTATATTTATCAGAGAAATATTCTCTCTCCTTACACCAAGTTTATTTGATAGAAGTCCTTTTATGAATTTCTCACTCTCATCTGTCTGCGGTTCTGGAATATACAATATGTATTTACCAGGCATAACTTTTTCAAATTTAGGGTAAGTTGAATTAAACCTCACTTTTATTGATATTTTCATATTCTTTTCACACTACTCTCCTTTTTAAGAATTTTTATTAACAATCTATTATATACCTACATTAACTCAATTCAATAATCTTATCTCTTGAAGTAAATCCACTAGTAATTTTAACATCTTTTTTAAAATGCTTTTTCAAGATTTTAATTAGTTCTTTATTTGCTTTACCATCAATAGGTTTTTCTTTTATCCAAACTTCATAGGACTTATCTTTCTCAACTTCCTTTATTTTCTCTTGAGAAGAATTAGGATGAAGTTTGATTTTTACTTTCATTTTCTACCTAGTAACAATCTCTAAACCATCTCTATGTTTTAATTTGTGTTCTTTACCCCAAGCCATTTTTGTTCTAGCATCTATGGCTTTTATGAAATTCTTTCCAAAATCAGTATGAAGAGAATATGCAAAATCAAGAGCAGTTGTTCCAGGAGGCATTAAGAAACAATCAGGAAGTATATTTCCCTTACTGTCTCCAAGCTTGTTTGCAGATGCAGGAAATATTGCAATATATTTAAGGAAATCAAATACTGCAGAATTAAGAACTTGTTGAACTCCTGTTCCATATTCAAATTTATCTAAAACATTTTGTTTTATTTTTTCAAGTGCTTCTTTCTGTTTTGGATTAAGCTCCTTTAATATTTTAAATTCTCTTTCTCCAGGAATATACTCAATTAAACCAGCTTTAGTAGCTTGTCTTAAAGCTAATTCAGAATCTGCACTGCAAGGTATAACCAAATAATCTTTGTATTTTTCTTTTATCTTCTTGTAATTTTTTTCTCCATTTTCCATATCTACTTTATTTGCAGCAATAATCATTGGCTTACTTTCTTTTCTTAATTCTGCTGCAAAGTTTATTGTCTGTTCTTCACTCCAACTAGTTGGCTTTTCAGGAAGATTCATTCTTAATAAAACATCCTTAACATTGTCCTCTTTAACTTTTAATCCAGAAAATTGTTTAGCAACAGCTTCAGAGAATTTAGCTTTAGACATTTCAGTTGTCCTTGCAAAAGTTTTCCAGACTTTCATAAGGATATTACAAAACCATTTATTTAATTCATCTTCAAGTAATTCTATATCCTCTAAAGGATTATAGCTTGCATCAAATACTTGTTTTCCTTCTGAATCAGTTGTGCCTGAAACATCAACTATATGTATAAATACATCTGCTCCTCTTAAATCATCTAAAAATTGATTTCCCAATCCCTTCCCTTCACTCGCACCCTTCACAAGTCCAGCAACATCCATTAAATCAATTGGAACAAACCTTTGATGATTTATACAGAATCCATGATTTGGATTGCATTGAGTATTGAATTCTTTGTCAAGACACTCAACCCTAACATACCCTATACCGTGATTGGGCTTTATTGTAGTGAAAGGATAAGAAGCAATTTCAACTTCTGCTAGAGTAGATGCTTTAAAAAAAGTACTCTTTCCTACTGAAGGTTTACCCACTAAACCAATTAACATATTATCTTAATCGTCTAAATTTAACTGTCTATAAACTAATTTTAATTGAGCTATTAATTCTTGAATTGTTCCATTATTTAAAAGAGCATAATCTGCCATTTCCATACATTTTTTGACTTGTTGCCCATTCTGACTGTTTTCTTTAAAATCTCTTTTATCTGCTTTAAGAAATTCCTTAAATGTTTTAGGGTCACTCTCCTTTGCCCTGTTTTGAGCATTTTTCCACCTTATCCTTAAATCAGCATCAATTGAAATTAAGATAAATTTACTTTTGAAAACTTTTCTCAGTTCTTCAACTTCTCCAGAATTTCTTATTCCATCTATAACATAGTTTTTTTTCTTTTTAATTTTCTTTATAACCCTTTTAGCAAGAACAGAAGAACCTTCTTCTTTTCTCATAAGATTTCCTAAATCCTGTAAAGATTTTCTTTCCAGAGGAAGTCCTCGTTTATTTGCCTCTTCTCTTACTTCATTAGATAAAGACAAATATTCAAATCCCTTTGCCCTAAAGAAATCAGAAGCAACACCTTTTCCTCCTGCAATTCTTCCTGTAAGTCCAATAATCATAGAATAACTTTATGAAACAAGTTTTTATATTTTAGTGTATTAGAATATTGATACTAAAATAAATGAAAGGCTTCTACAAATACAGATAATCTTTAAGTATCTATCCAAAAAATTAAAAACATTTAACCCTAATAATTATCAAGCCCCTGTAGTTCAATGGATAGAACCTCTCGTTGCGGTCGGGAAAATCGGAGTTCGAATCTTCGCGGGGGCGTTTTATTTGTTGTAGGTAAATTGAAATTTACCATTTATAAAAACATAGAATAACTTTTTATATATTTTAGTTACTCGCACAGCTTTCTTATATGTTTCAAGAAAGTCTTGGCGTTCTCTAAACTTTTATTTGCAGGCTCCAGATTAGCCTGAGATAATTTTTGATAAGTAAATTCTCCTCTCTAAGTATTATCAAAGCTACAACAGAAAGAATAGTTAAAATTGCAAAGAGGATAGAAAATTGGATTAAATAAGGTCTTATTATCAATGCACCAAAATAAAGAAGTCCCGAAATTGCAATTAATAAAACTACAATTCCCCCAATCCAACCCATGATAACTGAAGCATCATCTTTTTAAACTAGTCCTTATTTCATCTAATATGGAAGGGCTACCTCCTATAATTGATTCAAAAACAAAAATATTAATATTGGGGACTTGCCCTAGTGAAGAATCCCTACAAAATAAAAAGTATTATCAAAAATCTGGAAATATCCTCTTGAAGGTTATTGGATTAAATAAAGACTATTCAGAGAAAGAATTATTAAATAAGAATATTGGTTTTTGGGATGTTTTTAAAAATTTTGAATATTCAAATAAAATAGGGAGTTCAGATAAAGGTAGAATTTTTGGAGAAGTAAACGATTTTCAAAAAAAGATATTTAATAATAAATGTAATATAACATCAATTATCTTTAATGGTTATGGTTCCTGTAAAACCAAAGAAAAAAAGAGAACATCTGCTGTTAAAGAATTTTTAAACAAATATGATTCTTCACTAAAAGAGAAAGATATTTTCTGGATTATACTTCCCTCAACCAGTCCAAATAACAGGGCAATAATAGATGATGAACAAAAGTTATTCATTTGGAAACAAACCTTGGAGAGGTTAAAAAATGAAAATCCATAAAGGGAGAGATTATAAGAAAGTTGTATCAGACGCTTTAAAGAATGGAGATTTGACAATAACCAGTTCAGATGGTGAAACCGACGAACCGGCTGTTTGTGATGTTTGTGGTAAGATGATTGGGGATGTTTTGGATTCTTATGCTTACCATTGTATTAATGATGATAATTATGTGGATGTGGAAGAGAAATGTTTTTGCACTAAAAAGTGTTGGAATGAGTATTTGAAGAGGGAAGCTGATAAGGTTAATTAATAGTTCTAAATAGAAGATTTTATAATTTTTATGTTCAATTTCATTGATATACCTCCCACCCATTGGGATTGGGTAAAAGTTACTTTAACAATTTGTTGAGTTTCTACATAATATTGCTTGTCTATTCTTTCCTTTTTAACCCAAGAAATTATTTTTACTAATTCCTTATTTCCAAATAATCTGTCAAATAAAATTATTGATGAAAAAGATTAAGCAGCTTTTTTTCTAAATTCGTCAATTTTTTCTTTCTTAAAATACAATTCTTTATTCACTGCTTTTTCAAGGACTTTTTTTAATTCTTCTTTATTCAAATCCCATTTTATTCTTTTAATAAAATCATTTAAATTAAGCCATTCAGAGTCTACATGTTCTTCATTTAGCACTACTTTTTCTTTTTTAACAAATACCAAAAAATTATTTTCCGAATAATCTTTTCCACCCCAAGAATAAACAGAACCCCATTTTAAATCAAGAATTTCAGATACATTAAGATTAGTTTCTTCTTTTACTTCTCTTCTAACTGCATTTTCAATTGATTCATCTGCTTCAACACTTCCAGTTACAGTAAACCAGTAATCTCCCCCATGAGAAGGATCCTTAGGGTTATTTCTTAATAAAAGAAATTTTTTCCGTCGCATACAAAAGCAAGTATTTTTTTGTTCATATTGAGTTAAGAAGATATTTATTTAAAAATCTTGTTTGAACTCACTCTCTAGATAGTTTAATTCTGGCAAATTGTTAATCTTTCTCACACTCCATACAACATTTCTTGGGAATTTATCTCTTTCTCACTTTAACACTTCAAGATAACCTTTATATATCTTAAACAATAAATCTTTATCATGGGGGCGATATTTTCATATGTAGTACTTCCTTTATTGATATTCTTTGCAAGGATTGCAGATGTCAGTTTAGGAACAATAAGAATTATATTTATCTCCAAAGGTTTCAAAGTACTTGCTTTTCTAGTAGGTTTTTTTGAAGTTCTAATCTGGTTATTAGCAATAAATCAAATATGGTCTGATTTTTCAAATCCATGGTTATTATTAGCATATGCAGCTGGTTTTGCAACAGGAAATTATGTCGGCATATATTTAGATGAAAAGATTTCAATAGGAAATTCAATGATTAGAATAATTGTAATAAAGAATTCTAAAAAATTAGTAAATGAATTAAAGAAAAATGGATATCAGTTAACAGTAATAGATGGACACAGTGCAGATCAAAACATTGACGTTAAAATGATTTTAGTTGTTGTCAAAAGAAAAGAACTGAAAAATGTCTTAAAGATATTAAAGAAAATTAATCCAAACTCATTTTTTACAATAGAGGATATAAGAAATGTCAGGAAAAATCGTAATGAATTATTAAAGGAAAAACGAAGCCCAAGAAGATTGTTTAAATAAACACATTCTAAATATTTTTAAACCAAATTTTATTTTTCCACTGGTGAAAAAAAATTCACTTTTATACATTGTCAGAAACTCTAGAGTTCATGGAAAGGGAGTATTTGCAAGAAAAGATATTCCTAAAGGAACAAAAATAATAGAATATGTGGGAAATATAGTTTCTTCTAAAGAAGGACTAAGAATATATGAAGAACAATTAAAAAAATCCAAAGAAACAGGTGTGGGAGCAGTTTACATCTTTCAATTAAACAGAAAACAAGATATTGATGGAGATGTTCCTTGGAATCCTGCAAAATACATTAATCATTCTTGTAATCCAAACTGCAAATATAAAATAATCAATAATCATATTTGGATATTTTCAATAAGAGACATAAAGAAAGGAGAAGAATTAAACTATGATTATGATTACGATTTAGATAATTATCAAGACCACCTCTGTAAATGTAATTCAAAAGATTGTTTAGGTTTTATAATTGGAAAAAGATATAGAAAAAAATTTAAGAGACTAATGGAAAATAAATCTTAATATTTATAAAGCACATATCCATTAGTACTCTATGAAAACCTCAACTAAGATTATAATTGCAGTTGTTATAATAGTTGCAGCTGTTTTAATTTGGGGGCTTGTTGGAAGCTCTGAAGCCGCAAAAATTGGAACAACCTGTGATTTTGGTATTGGAGAAGATGGAAGTGTGCTATGCTGGAAATGGCATAGAAATGCATGGGGCCAAACAGGAGATGCTATTAACAGTTGGCTTGAAGGAAAATAATTGTTTTTATAAATATCCTGTATCTTAATAGAAAATGTTAAATGAAATTATATTGGCTTTAATACAATCTCTAACAGAATTTTTGCCTATTTCTTCTGACGGACATTTAGCACTTGTTTCAAATATTATTGGGACACCAAATATATTCTTTATAACTTTCCTTCATTTAGCTTCTTTGTTTGCAGTTTTAATTTTCACAAGAAAAGAAATATCAGAAATTTTAAAATTCAACAAAGAAAGTTGGAGATTAATTAAATATCTTATAATAGGAATAATTCCTGCAGGATTAGTAGGTTTATTTTTAAGTGATTTAATTGAAAGCACTCTAACCTCTTACCTTTTAATTGGAATATTTTTCTTTTTTACGGGAATAATTGTATTCTCAACTAAATTCATAAAACCATCTAAAAATAAACTCTCAAATAAAAGTGCATTCTCAATAGGATTAATGCAAGCTCTTGCCCTCCTTCCAGGAGTCTCAAGAAGCGGTATGACTATTTCAACAGCAATGTTCTTTGGAATAGAAAAAGAAAAAGCAGTTAAGTTTTCTTTTTTGATGTTTATACCTTTAGCACTAGCAGCATTTATATTTGAGACAATTAAATATTCTGCAGAAGTTATGACAATACCTGCACTTACTTTGATTGTTTCATTTACAGTTTGTTTCTTATTTAGTTTATTATTTTTGAATCTTCTTAATTATATTGTGAAAAAAGATAAATTCTGGTTATTTGGAATATATTGCTTTTTAATAGGACTAGTTAGTTTGATTATTTATTTTATTTAAAACAATTTATTGAGCTTTTGTAGGGTCAGTCATCCTTCCCATGAAAAGTATGTTTCCTGTTTCTTTTTCTTGAATTATAAATATAAATGGATGGTCTGCTGTAAAGACATTTGAAGGCATTGCAGATTTAAATCCTATCGTAATTGAAGTTGCTGCAGCAGCTTCTGTCCCCTTTTCATCTACTTGAACAAATGCTTGATGAATGACATTTTGAATGTATAAATTTTGTGAACCATCAATACCAGATAAATCTGCTTGCATAGAAAAAGCAGTAGGCATACCCATTTCACTTAATGTTGAAACCATAAAGTATTTTGTATCAAATTTAAATTTAGGTAAATAAATTGCACTTAACTTTGTTTCTTGCATTTCAGATTTATATTCATTAAGTTTTTCAGAAGATAATTCAATATCTTCTAAGTTGTAATTGTAAGTTATTTTTTCTCCTTTTTCATAATCATATGCTTCTCCTTGCTTAGGTAATAATATCAGCATTGAAATTTTATCCCCTTTGTAAGGTAATTCAAGAATCTGCAATTTTTCTAAATCTGCATAATTAAATGTTGCTTTATCTGAATCCATATGCATCATTGGAGTTTTTACAACATTTTCAGGAGTAATATAAAAATCTTTATCACGAGTATCAGATTTATCAAATTCCCATTCCCATGTCCCCTTAAAGTATATCGCATTTGTAATAACTAATCTAGTTAGAGGATCAACCTGTCCTGCTGGAATTAATTCTTTAACTTTATTATTTGTTTGTTCTTCTATAAAAGAGTTTATTGTTTGCCTTGACTTTTCTGTTTCTTTAATAAAATCTACATTAGATGCTTTTCCCCCATAATATCTTTCAACAGCTTCAGAGTAATCGTTTAACAACAGATAATCTTGTTGTACCCACAAGGCATTTCCTGTGCTTAATTGATATTCCTTATTATTTTCATTAATCTTATTATATATTGCCGCATAATTTGGTCTTAATACAGAAGTTTCTGGGAAATGAAACACTTCTTTTATTTCTTCTGCTGTTTTTCCTTTAGCACCTTCATAAGTCATTGCCAATGCAGCAGATATGCTGTAAGGAGAATAAAAAATATTGTCTTTTTCAGTTTTTGCTAGTTCAGAATATAAATCAAAAGCAAACTGGTTGTTTGCATTTACAACCTCTTGTATTCCTTTAGGTGTTGAACCAACATCATCTGCCCTAGGAGGTTCAACAGGATTATAAGGAAACAAAAATAAACCCACTGTAACAGCAGTTGCCACCCCAATTACTATTAATATAATAACTAATACACTTGCAGTTTTTTTGTTTGCTGTTTTTTGCATAATAAATAAATGAATAACTTATTTATAAATGTTTTTTAAAGTTCAATTTTATTTGAAGTTATAATTTAATAAGATTTATTAAATCATTATTCTTATTTTTAATATGGTTAAGAAAAAACCAAGTAAAAAATTTGTTAAAGCAAAGATTAAATCTTCTCATAAAAGTAAAAAACCAAATCCTAAAATTTTTGAGTCCTATGATGATAAAAAAAGAGCAGAGTGGAATAAGGAGAGAGGAAAATTTGAAGAAATTGCAGAGGAACTTTCTAGAGATAGTGATTTCATAGGATTATATAATAATATTTTGAGAGAAAAATGGGTTAAACAAAATTATCCTCGTCAAAAAGATGCTAAAGCTTTAGTTAGAAGAGCAATGGACTTATACAGGATAAGAATAAAGAAATTTTCTATATAATTTTATTTATATCCCAGAATATCTAAGAAATTATTTAAACAACTCAGTTAAATCTATTCCCTGAGAAGTAATTTTTCTGTATTCCTCTATTTCCTTGTCTTCAATTTTTTTGAAAATCAATTCAGGTTTGTTTATTTCGTGTTCTTTTCCAAAGTCCTTTTCAGCTTCTTCCCATGCTCCTGAACAACTAGGACTTCCTTTGAGGTTTAATTGTTTCCATACTTTTTCAGAGGTTTTGGGTAAGTAAGGTGCAAAAAGTATTGCAAGATTTTTCAACAAAAATGCACTTATATAAAAAATATTATTTGCTCTCTTTGGATTTTCTTTTATAACATTCCACGGCTCACTATCATTAATGTATTTGTTTCCTTCACTTGACAATTCTAGAATTTCAGCATAAGCTTTTCTTAATTCAGCTCTTTCCATTAAGTCCCCTATGCTTTTTCTTTTTTCCTCAATTTTTTTCAATAGATTCTTATCAATTTCCTGCAATTCTTTAGATGCAGGTTTTGTTATCTTTCTATCTAATTTTGTATATATAAAATTCAAAACTCTATTTACATAATTTGCATAATTTCCAATTAAATCTGAATTAACTCTCTCTTGAAAGTCTTTCCATCTAAATTCAGAATCACTTGTCTCAGGTATTATCTGAGTTAAATAATGTCTCCAAACATCTGCTTCGAGTTTCAATTCAGGAAGCCTTTCACAGAAAACACCAATTCCTTTACTCTTAGAAAACTTCTGCCCTTCATAATTAAGATATTGCAATCCAACTACATTCTTAGGTAAATTAAATTCACCATTAGCAATAACCATTCCTGGCCAGAAAATTGTATGGAAAGGAATATTATCTTTACCTAAAAAATTGTATACTTCTGATTTTTCATCTTTCCAGAATTTCTCCCAGTCCTTTGTTATTTCTTTTGTTGACGAAACATATCCTATAGGAGCATCAAACCAAACATAAAAGACCTTTTCTTTAAATTCTTTTAATGGAACTTTTACACCATGCTTTAAATCTCTGGTAATGCATCTTGGTTTCAATCCCTCATTTATCCAACCCATAGCTAAATTCCTTACTTGCTCTCTAAAATATTTATTAGATTGAATCCATTTCTTAAGTTTAGGTGTTAAACTGTCTAATTTCAAAAACAAGTGTTCTGTTTCTCTTATTTCAAGTTTTCCACCAGATATTGTTGATTTTGGATTTTTGAGTTGAGAAGGGTCTAAAACAGAAGTGCATTTTTCACATTGGTCCCCGCTTGCATCAGGATATCCGCATTTTGGACACTCTCCAACAACATACCTGTCTGGTAAAAACATATTTTCAGTAGGAGAGTAAAAAACCTTCATCTTGTTTTTTTCAATAAATCCTTTTTTATTTATTGTTTCAAAAAATTCTTTAACTGTCTCATGATGTATTTTTTTACTTGTTCTTGAAAAACTATCATAAGATATTTCAAACCAGTCATATATTTTTTTGTGTTCTTTGTATAATTTATCTGCAAATTTTTCTATTGGAACATTTAATTTAAATGCAGCAATCTCAGAAGTTGAGCCATTTTCATCTGTTCCTCCAATATAGAGTGTTTCATAACCTCTTGCCCTAGAATATCTTGCAAATATATCTCCAGGTAAGTGAGACCCGACTATATGCCCTAAATGAGGAACATTGTTAATATAAGGTAATGCAGAAGTTATCAACCTTCTATTCTTTTTTTTGGGTTTAATATTTTTAACCATACATCTTAAATCCCTCTTATGTTTTTAAAGATATTCTTACACTTATAATCTCCTTAACCGTTAATATTAAAAATAACAAAATCTTATATAATTCATGGAAGAGGTGTTTAATACAGAAGAAGAAAGTAATGCTTTCAACAGGAGTCAGGAGAGTGAAGTATTTAGTACATCTAAAGGACATCAAGTAGTAAGCACAGAACGATTAGAACCAAAGATAGTTGAAAAAAGAATCTGGAACTTAAATCATATTTTTCTTGGACTTTTTATTGCAATAGTTTTCATTGCAATAGGATTTTTTTTAATCATCAATTATGATTTGGATTTAACAAATTCACTTATAGTTGTTTTGGTTATTGTTGTAGTATATTCTTCAATTTTATTTTTCTTAATAGAACCAAAAGTATTAAGACAGGTAGATAACACTGTTGTCCAGAGAGTTGAAAGACCCGTTCTTATAGAAAAACCAGTTGTTAAAGAAGTTCCTGTTGAAAAGAAAATATTTGTGGACAGGCCAGTAGAAGTAATAAAAGAAGTTCCTGTTGAAAAAGAGATTATTAAGGAAATTGAAGTACCAATAGAAAAGACAGTATATATTGACAGACCAGTTGAGAAAGTTGTTGAAGTTCCTTCAGAACCAACTATTATTACAGTTCCTCAAGAAACCAAAAAAAGAACCCCTTCTTTGAAATATTCTTTTGTTGCTTCAGAAGAAACACGAGTTTACCATACTAAAAATTGTAGACTTGGCAAACTTATCAAAAGGAAATACAAACTTGTTTCTGATAATGAAAAAGATTTCATAAAAGCAAAATTCAGACCTTGCAAAGTATGTATAAAGAAAACAAAAAAGGTTTAGTTAAATAATTAATCTTATAAAGCTCTTTATTATTTATTTTATTGAAGAGGAAAGATGCAAAGTATAACAGAATCATTGCAATCCATGAATTTAACTGGTTTAACTGAAAGAGAAGCCAGTTCAAGATTACAAAAAAACGGATACAATGAGCTTCCAAGAGAAAAAAGAAAAACAACTTTTAAGATTGTATTGGAAGTCCTTAAGGAACCAATGTTTCTACTCTTGATTTTTTGCTGGATAATTTATTTGATTTTAGGAGATATAAAAGAATCTTTTTTGCTTTTAGGATTTGTTGTTGTTATAATATTTATAACAATTTATCAGGAAAATAAAACAGAAAAAGCTTTGGATGCACTTAGAAATTTATCTAGCCCAAGAGCTCTGGTTATAAGGGGAGGACAAAGAAAAAGAATACCTGGAAGAGAAGTTGTTCAGGGAGATATAATTGTTCTTTCTGAAGGAGATAGAGTTCCAGCAGATGCAATTGTTGTGACTTCAACTAATTTTTTTGTTGATGAAAGCATTCTTACAGGAGAATCTGTTGCTACTAAAAAGAAACCAACAAAAAACTTCAAGATACTCATGCAAAAGCCAGGAGGAGAAAATACTCCTTTTATTTATTCTGGAACTTTAGTTGTTAGGGGAACAGCAATAGCAATTGTAAAAAGCACAGGAATTGAAACAGAAATGGGAAAAATTGGAAAGTCTTTAGAAGTTATAAAGACAGAAAAAACCAATTTACAAAAAGAAACAAATTCTTTAGTTAAGTATTTTGCAATATATGGAATAAGTGCCTGCGTTCTGGTTATTATAGCTTATGGTATCTTAAAAGGAAACTGGATTGAAGCTATGCTCAGTGGAGTAACTCTTGCAATGTCTGTTCTTCCAGAAGAGTTCCCTGTTGTTTTAACTTTATTTTTAGGATTAGGGGCTTGGAGAATGTCCAAGAAAAATGTTTTAATAAGAAGACAACAGGCAATTTCAGAATTAGGTTCAACAACTGTTCTTTGTACTGATAAAACAGGCACTTTAACTCAAAACAAGATGGCAGTTACTAAACTTTATTGGAACAATCAAACTTGTTTTATTGAAAACAATAAAAAAATACCAGAACAATTCCATGAGGTTGTTGAATATGGAATATTAGCAAGTCAAAAAGAACCTTTTGACCCAATGGAAAAGGCCTTGAAAGAATTATCCAGAGGAAATGAATCTAAATTTATTCACAAGACTTGGCATCTTTTACAAGAATATCCTTTATCAGATAAGTTAATGGCAATTTCACATGTTTGGTCAAAAAGAGGAAAATCAGAAAATATAGTTGCAGCTAAAGGAGCACCTGAAGCAATAATAGAACTATGTAGGATGGATTTTAACAACAAAAAAAGAATCTTAAAAGAAGTTGCTTCTTTTTCAAAAGAAGGATTAAGGGTTATTGCTGTAGCAAAATCTTCTTCAATCGGACCTTTACCAAAAGACCAACATGATTTTGATTTTGAGTTTGTAGGTTTAATCGGATTTGAAGACCCAATACGTCCAACTGTTCCTCAAGCAATTAAAGAATGTTATGATGCAGGAATAAGAGTCATAATGATTACAGGGGATTATCACGGAACTGCCCAGAATATTGCACTTGAAATTGGATTAAAAAACCCAGATAAATATATTACAGGAGATGAACTTGAAAACCTATCTGATTCTCAGTTAAAAAAGAAAATAAAAGATGTAAACATATTTGTAAGGGTTGTTCCACAGCAGAAATTAAGATTAGTTAATGCTCTTAAGTCAAATGGAGAAATTGTTGCAATGACAGGGGATGGAGTCAATGATGCTCCTGCTCTTAAATCTGCTAACATAGGTGTTTCAATGGGAGAGAGAGGAACAGATGTTGCAAGAGAGGCCTCTTCAATTGTTCTTTTAGATGATAATTTCACTTCAATAGTTAATGGTGTGAAAATGGGAAGAAGAGTTTTTGATAATATAAGAAAAGCAATGTCTTATGTTTTTTCAATGCACATACCCATATTAGGTATAACTGTTTTAGCCCTTATTTTTGGATGGCCTTTAATTTTGTTACCTGTTCATATTTTATTTATGGAATTAATAATAGACCCAACTTGTTCAATTGTTTTTGAAGCTGAAAAGGCAGAAGAAAATATAATGAAAAGAAAACCTCGTAATCCAAAAGAAAAAATATTTAATAAAAGAACTTTAAATCATAGTATCTTTCAAGGTTTAGGAATGCTTCTTAGTATGGCTGCTTTGTTCTACTTCACATTTAAATCCACAAACAATGAATATCTTGCTCGTGCAATGGCTTTTTCTAATTTAATTTTCTCAAGTTTACTTTTAATTTTAAGCAGCAGATCAATCTCTAAACCATTTTACAAAACTATTTTAGAAAAAAACAAAGCATTCTGGTTTGTTGCTATAGGTGCATTATTCTTTTTGGCTCTATCTTTGTATACCCCATTTTTCAATGAGGTATTTAGATTCAGTACATTAACAATAAAGGAATTGGGAATCTCATTTGGGGTTGCTTTATTAGGTATGCTTTGGTTTGAAATTGTTAAGCATACCCATTATTTGCATTATGACAAAAAAAGATTTATTCCAAAATAAATTTAGATTAGATATTTATAAAATCATTTAAAATAAACTGTAATATCAGGAATATTATATAGAAGAATATAAGGATTAATCCTTCTTTTTTATCAATTTTTTTATCTGACCTCATAAATGATATTGTAAAAACACTTCCTAAGAACAATGCTCCTCCTAATAAATACATACTTGGAGGATTGTAAACTATTGGTTGTATTAAAGCCACAATTCCAAGAATGATTGTTCCATCAGCAATTACTGTTCCTAAAATATCTCCAAGTGCTAAATCATCATGGTTTTTTCTTACAGCTTTAAGTGAAAATGCTAGTTCTGGAAGGCAAGTTCCAATAGCTAAAACAGTTATACCTATAAGCATTGCAGGTATTTTAATATCGTAGGCAAATTTTTCTGCATACTTAACTGTGAAAAAAGCACTAGCCAATATAACAAGAAGACATACTATTAAAAGTACTAGATTTTTCATAAATGGCTCCCTCTTAGAATCACCGAATTTCTTACTAAACCTTTTACTCTCACTATAAAGTTTATAGAAAAATAATCCTCCAATAATCACCAATATTCCTCCATCTAATCTTGATAATTCTCCATCTACTCCCAATAAAAGAGGGAAAGCCAATAAAATCAAATAAAAAGTATTTTTTCTTAAGATTTTACTCTGAACTTTTATACCCCCAGATGAAGCTAAAGCAACTATTCCAAAAACTAATGTTAAATCAGCTATATTTGAACCTAATAGAGTTCCTAATCCAAGCTGAGAATTTCCATTTATAGCAGACATTATAGAGATTGTTGCTTCAGGTAAAACTGAAACAACAGCAATTATAAAAAAGCTTACAATAAATTCTGGGAGATGAAGCGCTCTCGCTATTTTTGAAGAATATTTGATAGCATATCCTGCAAACTTTACAAGTATAATTAAAAAAAGTATAGCCAGTCCTAAATTAACTATTATCATTTTTCATCTCTTTTATATGATGCATATATTTCTTACTTTTAAAAATATTAGCCTTTCTATATATCTTTATATATAATTCAAAACATTTAAATACTAAGTAAAATTAACTATAATTAACAATTGTTAACAACAGTTAATAAAGATTAACAAACGTTAACGATGATTAATAAAAATTAACTAACAGTAATCGTTACTTAGTAAGATGAATAAAAGAGGAGATGTCAAAAAATTTTTGTTAGAAATACCAGAGGAAATTTGGGAAAAATGGAAGAATACTGTTCCTCGTTCAATATCTTTGAATAAAGCTTTAATAGAGTTATTAAAAAAGGAGGCAAAAGGAAATGAAAAATAAACTGCTGTATTTATTGACGATATTAACTTTTTGTATTGGATTTAGTTCAGCTTTCTTAGTATCAGATCAAGGTACAGATGTTAGGGATGTTTCTACAGGTAATCTTACTGCTCTTGCTAATTTAACTATAAGTATCTATGACAGTCCAACAGGAGGCAATCTTATCTTTGAACAAACTTTTGAAGGAGGAATAGTTAATGGTTCCTGGAATGTTATGATTAATCCAAATTTAGAATATGGAAGAAGTTATTGGAAAGATTATAAAATAAACAATGAAGATTTAGATTTTGATGGAAACGAAAGACTGGAATTTCAATCAGCTGTAGGCCCAATAAATAATATAACTTTTGTAAACTTTTCTTTAATCAACTCCTGTCCTGCTGGAAGCTCAATAAGAGTTATTTATGAAAATGGAAGTGTTTTATGTGAAATAGATGATTTAGGTTCTGGTTCAGTAGATTTAACAAACTACGCATTGAAGAATCAATCTGAAACTTTTGAAGGAAATATAACAACTTCTCATACAGGTTTCTTTGGTTGGTTAGGAAGCTTAATTTCAAGAATAGGTAAATTATTTGTTCAAGATATAGAATTCAATGGAACAATTACTGGTAGTGGAGATATAATTACTAGTGGCAATGTGACAGCAGATTATTTCATAGGTGATGGAAGTCATCTTACAGGAATTTCTGGAGATACTTATGATGATTCTTGGATAAATAATAGTATAGACGATAAAATATTTACAAATA
>MTKZ01003671.1_pt1 | contig 49601 bp, 48 predicted proteins | sample 1042781 | NCBI WGS metagenome assembly MTKZ01 (sample SAMN06212207, study PRJNA360539) | anaerobic digester metagenome | biome: Wastewater treatment plant; material: sludge; isolation source: anaerobic digester fed with sludge from wastewater treatment plant | place: Denmark: WWTP Viborg ...
TAACTTCTATCATTAGCTGGAACTGACATGAAAATTGAATTAAGATACTCGGTACACCCTGAAGATTTCAGAAAATATGACACTGAAAAGCTGAGAAGGGAGTTCCTTGTCACTGATATTTTCATCCCTGATGAGATATCACTTGTATACTCTATGTACGACAGATACATTGTCGGAGGGGCTATGCCCGTGGGAAAGGATCTTCAGCTTGAACCGGCTGATGAGTTGAAGACGGCCTCTTTCCTGGAAAGGAGGGAAATGGGTATTATAAATGTTGGAGGCCCTGCAGAAATAATGGCTGACGGGATTACTTACAAACTGGGATTCAAGGAAGCCCTTTATATAGGCAAGGATACCGTGGATGTAATTTTCCGGTCATCTGACAGGTCGGATCCTTCAAAGCTCTACATCAATTCGGCACCCGCCCATCACAAATACCCTTCAGTTAAGGTCACACGCAGTGAAGCAGAGATCGTTACACTGGGTTCTCCAGGAGAGTCAAACCACAGGACAATCAATAAGCTGCTTATTAACACAATTCTTCCGACCTGTCAGCTGCAGATGGGAATGACGGAACTTAAACAGGGAAGCGTCTGGAACACTATGCCGGTTCATACACACAACCGGCGTATGGAAGCGTACTTCTATTTTCAGGTGCCCGAAAAGCAGGCAATATGTCATTTTATCGGAGATCCTGACGAAACAAGGCATATATGGATGAAGAATGAACAGGCAGTTCTTTCTCCTTCCTGGAGTATTCACAGTGCAGCAGGAACATCAAACTATACATTCATATGGGGTATGGCAGGGGAGAACCTCGATTACGGTGATCAGGACATTAGATATCCCGATACACTCAGATAATTATCTTCATTTCTCACACTCCGGGTTATGAGTTACGGCATTCTCAGGAAATGGGAGTGAAGAAGCAGCCAATAAATTCTAATAAATGAAGGACATTAAAGGATTATTTGATTTAACAGGCAAAACTGCTCTGGTAACAGGAGGAACACATGGAATTGGTCTCGCAACAGGTCTCATACTGGCAAAAGCAGGAGCAAGGGTCTTTGTGAACGACCTGTCGGAGGAAAAAACCGCTCAGTGCAGGGAAGAATTCAAAAAGGAAGGATTGGATGTATTTACCCTGATATTCAATGTCACAGACGAGAACGATGTTGACAGGGGAATATCCGTGATCGAGAAGGAAGCAGGACCGGTTGATATCCTTGTAAATAATGCCGGGATAATCAGAAGAACACCAATCCTGGAAATGAAGGTGGACGATTACCGGCAGGTTATTGATGTTGACCTGGTTGCTCCCCTCATTGTTTCAAAAAGAGTTGTACCGGGAATGATAAAAAAGCGTTGTGGAAAAATAATCAACATGTGCTCAATGATGAGCGTGTACGGGAGAAACACAGTTTCAGCCTATGCTGCATCCAAGGGAGGCCTCGTTCTGCTTACGAGGAATATGACCTGCGAGTGGGCGAAATACAACATTCAGGTAAACGGAATTGGCCCGGGATACATTGCAACTTCACAAACGGCACCTATAAGGGAGAATGGTCATCCTTTCAATGATCTTGTTATGACCCGCACTCCTGCAGGAAGATGGGGCGAACCTGAGGATGTTGCAAACGCGGCTCTGTTTCTTGCCTCAGGAGCCAGCGATTTTGTTAATGGTCATATACTTTATGTCGATGGAGGGATACTTGCGAATTTCGGATATGTAAAAGGGGAAAATGAAATCCCGGGCAGTTAAAATTAAATCATGACCTGCGCCGGTCAGAAGGCGCTATTTGCTGTCTTCTTCAGGCAGCGGCTTTGCATAAAGATCCTCGACCTTTACCTTGTTATCCTCTTTTTCCATTGGCACCCATTCTGTCGCTTTCTGTTCCCTGGCCCTTGCGTTGAAATACAGCACAGCCGCAAAGATTGGAAGAAGAGGCATTGTAAGGGCATTCATCAATGCTGAAAGCACAATGTAAAGCGGTTTGGATGCCAGATCCGAAATTACGGCAGCTTCTTCAGGATTTGTAAGAGTCCTGAAAAGGCTTCCTGTAAAGGGAAGAACGATAAGTCCTGATAGAATGAACGTAATTACAAGCAGCAGAATAAGAAAAACTGCCGTCCAGCCCAGGTTAGGCCAGAAGCTGCGGTGCGAAAGGCTTATAGTTCTTGCGATGGTATTGCCGATATCTGGTCCTTCAACCATCATCACAGGCAGGACGAAGAGATAGAGCATCATTATCCAGATGGCCGCAAAAGCCGCTCCGATAACAAGAATAATAAGTCCGAGAAAAAGCGCGAACGATCCGGCTATTGCAAGAAAAACCATTATTATAAGATAGGGGAAATAGTATCTCATGGAATTAATGGCACATCTGAGTGCATTCTTTTCACTGTCGAGAGGATTGTATATAACATAGTATTGCAAAATGGCTGTGAACAGAAGGCTTACCAGCGAGACGGCAATCATCGGCCAAAGGTAATCTTTCATACTGTTCATCATTTCATTAATGTCTGTAATCGATTGCAGTTCAGTAAGGTTAATCGATGAGGAGATATACTGGATGATCAGCGAAAAGATCAGTCCCATTAGGAACAATGCAACAAATCTTTTCCTGTAGAATTCCCATGTAGAATTCATGGCTGTGTCAATACTGTGCACCCTGTAGAGGGGATGGTCTGTTATCTGATTCATTTCGTGCAGGTTTTAGCTTTAAAAATGTTTAACAGGGATTTTCGGGAAAATTTCATTGGCTGCAAGCCTTATCCCATTATTTTCTAAATATTTATTTCCCTTTCCTCCATTCTCTTATAATGTTGGTAAAGGGGAAAATTGAATGTTGCTTCCGAGATGTAAAGATTCCTTCGTTAACTGCTTTTACGTCCTCGATCGTAAAAAAAGCCTTAGGGTTAAAAGTATTGATTACCTTAAGTACATTCTCAAGCTCATTCCTTTGAACAATCGAATAGACGAGGTGAACCTTCTCCTTGGCACCATGAGCTTCAATCGTGGTGGCTCCATACCCGTTGCTGTTGAGAAGCTTCACCAGGTCCATTCCGCGTTCATTTGTAAAAATCCTTATCATCTGAATACCCATAGCGAGCTTTTCCTCGATAATCATACCGACAAAGTTGCCAGTGGCAAATCCTGCCGCATAGGCAACGTAGTTAACATAATTATCGAGGTTCTGCATTATCTTGGATATTGCTATGATCCAGATGAGGACCTCAAAAAACCCGAGTACGGGAGCTATGTTCTTCTTCCCTTTTGACACAAAGATTATCCTCATTGTACCTATCGATACATCGCAGATCCTGGCAAGGAAAATTAACAGGGGCATAATCCCGTATGAAAAAATGCCTGAGTCAAAAAATGAAGTTTCCATCTTTCAGAATTATTGGGTTTTCAAATATACAAATAGAATTCTGTCTGCTGAAATTGATTCGTTTTGATACTGTTCTTCGAATCGAGCATGCCTGGGAAAATCATGTACAACAATCAACTATACTGGCCTGCCTTGCAAATAATTGTGCTAACTTGCCGCCATAAAGTGTTTAGATATGCCAAGATTCAAACTTACAATAGAATATGACGGAACGAGGTATTCGGGCTGGCAGATTCAGAAAGGCGGAAAATCAGTCCAGGGAGAGATACTTGATGCCTGCAGGGACCTTTTCGGAGAGGCTGTCACTGACCTGTACGGCGCCGGAAGGACCGACAGCGGAGTTCATGCCATTGGACAGACAGCTCATCTGGATGTAAAAACCGATCTTCCCGCGCTCAGGATCAGATACGGGTTAAACGACAGGCTTCCTTCGGATATCTGCATAGTTAATGTTGAGGATGCAGCCCAGGGATTCCATGCACGGCATGATGCAATTGCCCGAAGCTATATATACCAGATTAGCAGGAGGCGGACAGCCCTCGGCAAAAAATACGTCTGGTGGATAAAGGACCAGCTTGATGTAAAGAAGATGAATGAGGTTGCAGGTTATTTCACCGGATTAAAGAACTTCAAGTCGTTTACCGATCCCGATCAGGAACAGGGTTCATCAAAGGTTGAAATATTGCATTCATCAGTGACTGTCCATGGCGATATGATAATTTTTCATGTTATAGGTTCCCATTTTCTTTGGAAGCAGGTAAGGAGAATGACCGGCGTTCTGGTTGAAGCGGGAAGAGGAAAAATAAGTGTCAGTGATGTTATTTCATTCTTCAGGAACAGGTCAGATGTCCCTGCAAAGTTAACAGCTCCTCCCAGCGGACTATTTCTGGACAAGGTCTATTACAGGAATGACACTATTCTGTATTCGGCAAAGCCGGTAATCGATCTGAGATCCTGCGGAACTACATGACCAGCGATTGGAAATCTCCGTTGCCCGGTTATATGATATGAAATAGAAATATTTGTATGTATGTGAACAATTTCATATATTTTACCTTTATATAAACACCAAATAATTCTGCCCATGAAACGCCGCGATTTTATTAAGACTGGTTCCCTTGCAGTGCCAATGATCAGTATTTTCCCTGCTGATCTGACAGGTGTTTTACGTTCACGAAAAAAGAACATGATTGAAAAGAGAGCTCTTGGACGCACCGGTGAAATGCTTTCTGTTATCGGTTTTGGAGGCATTGTCGTACGTGACTCCTCTCCGGAAGAAGCTTCACGGCTTGTTGCCATGGCTGTAAATGCCGGAATAAACTATTTTGACGTGGCTCCGTCATACGGGGACGCAGAAATAAAGCTTGGTCCGGCGCTTGAACCATACCGCAAGGACGTTTTCCTTGCCTGTAAGACAACGGAAAGGAAGAGGGAGGGAGCACGCAAAGAGCTTGAAAACTCTCTCAAAAACCTTCGTACAGATCATTTTGATCTGTACCAGCACCATGCCGTTACAACTCTCCCCGATGTTGAAACACTTCTTGGACCCGGCGGGTCAATGGAAACCTTTCTCGAAGCCAAAAAGGAGGGCAAGATCAGGTACATTGGCTTTTCTGCACACTCTGTCGAGGCAGCCATGGCCCTGATGGACGGATTTGATTTTGATACAATACTTTTCCCCTTTAATTATGCAACATGGCATAAAGGCAATTTCGGACCGCAGGTGATGGAAAAAGCCCGGGACAAGGGGATGGGTATACTTGCACTGAAAGCAATGGCCAAAGGTCCCTGGCAGAAAGGGGCCGACAGAACAAGGTATCCAAAGTGCTGGTATGAACCGCTGATTGGTGAGGAAGAAATAAAGATGGGATTGCGTTTTACATTGTCGCATCCGGTTACAGCAGCAATTCCCCCTGGAGAAGCTGAACTATTCTCTATAGCTGTCAATCTGAGGAATGAAATCAAACCGCTCAGCCAGAAGGAGGTGATGGAAATTAAGGAAAAAGCTGCAGCCGGCGTTCCTCTTTTTAGTTATGAAGCTACAGCCTGAGGACAGGAATTATTTATGCGGTATCAGTATCTTAGTCTCAGGTCAACGATCCTGTCGTAAACGTAATAGCAGGCGCTTTCACATTTATCCTCAGTGTACCTGACCTTGGGCACGGAAGAATCGACAGCAGTATAGGTTTCGTTACCCTTTATGTAAATTGCAGTCAGGGTATATTTCTTGTTCAGTCCTACATTGATACTGTATTCAGTTAATCTGGTTTCATTTATAAAGTAGACTATACTGTCTTCAAGTTCTCCCTCAAACACTGTAACCACCACCGGCAAATCGGTCGCCGATAGCTTCACCAGTAGTTCTGCTGATTCAGGCTCATTGGCGAAACAGTCTGAACAGTTGGTAAACCATCTCTGATCCTCACATGAAAGGAGGATGGTAAAAACTGTCAGAAATAATAGTCTTCTCATGATAAGCTTCATTTTCTCAGTTCCATTTGATGGTTTTTAAAGGCATACGCGCCTTGCTTACAAAATATGTATATCCCAGGTTGAATCTGATCCAGAATGGTGGCTGACCGGCAAAGCCTGGATTCATGTATTCTATGTCCACCCCGGTGTTTATCTTGTTTTTTCTAAGCAATAAACCGATACCCGGAATGATTTTCAAACCGTTACCTGGAGAAATATTTGTCCCTCTGAATTCAGGTCCGAATTTGTATCCGGCTGACAGATAAGTTGTAGCATGAATGGTCATATCCGATCTGGGTTCAGCCAGACGGAAATCCTTGAATACTCCTCCGTAGACAATGGAACTTTTATCGTAGTACTGGTAGAAATTTCTTTCGTTATTCTCAACAAGAACCCTTGTATATTGAGGCTTTATTTCAAAGCCCAGCCTGAATCCGGCGTTTATGAGAGGTTCCTTCATCGTGATGAATGCACCGGCAAAATAATCCTTTGTGTTGAACTTGATATAGGGTGAAACGGTAATCTCATCAATTCTCAGTCCCTGGTGTCCCGGGACATTACTTTTTTCAAGCAAAGCCGATATCTCTTTTCTTCCGTATGAAGCCGCTACTGTATGGGGATTAACTCCACCCTTCGCTTCGGAGTTCCACAGCTTTCCCTTCCTGAGAAGGAACTCGACGGCAGGAATTTGGTTTGATTCTATAGCCAGACCCAGTGCATTGTAATTAAACCTGTTCTTTTCATACAGGTCCACACCCTCTTTCAGCAGGGCGTTCATTATAAGAGTATCTCCATTCTGGGCAGCAATCAGTAATGGAGTGAATCCGTCCCTGTCCCTTGCCACAAGATTTGCGCCTTTTTGCATCAGAAGAAAGGCAATATCATGGTAACCAAGCAATATTGCTGTCATAAGGGGAGTGGTGCCGTCGTAAGCTTTTTTATTTAAGTCGGCCATATAATATATCAGCATATCGGTCATTTCAATGTTACCTGAAAGAACGGCATGATGAAGGGGAGAGACACTGTAGTTATCCGCAAGTTCGATATCAGCTCCGTTCCTGATCAGAACCTCTGCTATCTCACTATTCTGATTCCTGACTGCTATGATAAGTGGTGTCTCGTAGGTTGAAGTCATTTTGTCGACTTTGGGATTATACTGAAGGAGTTTAAGAACAGCGTTCATCCTGTTGTTTGCCACAGCAAAGATGAGCGGTGTTGCCCCTTCGTATGTATCTCTGTCGATGTCAGCTCCTTTTCTTATGAGTCTTTCAATTTCACTTTCATAGCCATACATTGAGGCAACCATGAGATTATTCTCCAGAGCGCCATCGAAGATAAGAGGTAGATATGCTGATGTGTCAATGATTGCTATTTCCTGGGCTTTGGTTTTGACAATTCCCATTGAGAAAAATAACAACAGTATGGTGAATGAGAATCTTATCTTTGTTGAAAACATGTTTGCAAAGTTAGTTTTTTGAAAATTACTCATTTCAAAAATTAAAACAAAAAAGACAATATTTGTAAAGTCAAATAGTTAAAATTGGTGTAAAACATTTGCAATACACCACACCAACCTTGATTTTTTTTTTATTTTTACGGCGCAAAGTGAAATTGTTGGTTAGTTCGCGAAAGATATTATTAGCAATTCTGCTGCTGACGGTAGCAAGATACAACCCCGGAGCCATAGAGACAACAGAAGGTTATCCCGACAAGATAGTTCCCGGAAACATAAGGCTCACAAATTCCTTTTCATCAGGTTCAGGGTTTGAGTATTGCGAATCGGCTATGGATGCCTTTATGAAGAAATGGAGGATTGCCGGTGCTTCGGTTGCAATTGCTAGAGACGGCCGTCTTGTTTATGCAAGAGGCTTTGGTTACGCCGATACTGCATCCGGGCTGGAGACGCAGCCATACAATAAGTTCAGGATCGCAAGTATCTCAAAACTGGTCACAGCCATTGCTGTCATGAAGCTTGGGGAGGAGGGTAAACTTTCTGTCAGCGACAAGGTTTTTGGCCCTGATGGCATCCTTGACGATTCGATTTACTGCAGTCCGCGCGACAAGCGTGTATTCGATATTACCATAGCTCACCTTCTAAGCCATGAAGGAGGCTGGTCTCAGCGCTGGGGAGACCAGATGTTCATGCCTCAGGTAGTTGCTGCGGAGATGCACCAGGAGCTTCCTGTTGACCTGAAAACGATAATAAGGTTTGCATTGTGTAAAAGGTTGCATTTTACTCCGGGAACCGCACGTTCTTATTCCAACCTGGGATACAGCATTCTCGGGCTGGTGGTTGAAGAAGCTTCAGGAATGCCTTATGAAGAGTACTGCAGGACCGCAATATTTGAACCACTGGGTATCTATGATATTATTCCTGCAAGGAATCTTGCTGATTCTAAAGCTCCGTTTGAGGTCTCATATTATGAGGCTGCAGGCGTCAGTCGCCGTCCTTCTGTTTATGGCACCGGCGAGTTGGTTCCGGTTCCTTACGGGGGGAATGACATTGAGACTCTTGGCGGGGCAGGTGGATGGCTGGCAACAGCCCCTGACCTGATGCGGCTGCTGCTTGCTGTTGACGGATTCGACTTTAACAGTGATATTCTGACTGATGAAAGCATCAGGTTCATGACCGATCCGGAGAACAGCTTTTCGCCTGTAGGATGGAAAAGCACTACCATGGGTGGAGAATGGATAAGAACCGGATCATTCTCCGGAACGGCAGGAATGATCAAACGACAGCCGGACGGGATATCATGGGTGGTTTTGCTTAATTCCAGTGCATGGAACGGGCCTTTGATCAATTCATACATTAACCGTATGATGACGAAAGCCGTTACCCAGGTCGCAGAATGGCCTGAAACAGATCTCTTCAAAAATTCATTACCACTGCCCATTAAGCTGCAGCTTACGGGAATCAACTGAAAAAAATGTGTTTCACAGTTAACGTAAATCTGGTCAGGGATGAACTTGAAAACAGATACGGAGTATCATTCCCGGGATACGAGAGGTATTCACCCAGCTATTATTATCATGCATTCGGATTGCCGGAACTTCCGGCTCTCTGCTCTGAATTCCCCGGAGAAATGCGCCTGCTTCGATGGGGGCTTATCCCATCATGGACAAGAAGCCCGTCGGATGCAGAGGAAATAAGATACAAAACCTTCAATGCAAGAGCTGAGACGATAAGGACCTTACCTTCATACTCCAGGCCATTTAAAACCAGAAGATGCATAATTCCTGTTCATGGCTTTTTCGAATGGCAGCATGCAGGCAATGAGAAGATCCCTTATTACATTTACCGCGAAGACGGGGATATAATGTCGCTCGCCGGTATCTACGACTCATGGACCGGAACGACAACAGGGGAGAGGTATGATACTTTCTCCGTGATTACAACAGACGCCAACGATCTTATGGCTGTTATTCATAATTCAAAAAAACGAATGCCGGTAATTCTCGGCAGGGAGGAGGAAGAAACATGGATTTCCCGGACTGTTGCAGAAGATGAAGCATTCAGAATCCTTAAACCCTGTCCCTCTGAAATTCTGAAGGCGCATACCGTAAGTAACCTTGTAAACGACCGTAAGGCAAACAGGAACAGCCCCGAAGTAATACGTCCATGGTTAAGACCCCGGGATTCGCTTTTCTCCTGAAATGACCGGCTGGTTCTGGCTGGCAGGACGCTTATACCTTCTGTACCCGGATTACTGAGCGACAAAAATGTAGGTAAGAGTACCCTTCTGTGTCTTTGGGGCACTCAGGTCTGGTTCGAACCTCGATGCCAGAGCAGTGCTGACAGCAGTTTCGACAAGGCATTCATCATTTGTATTGCTTTCAGCCTGCGAGATCTGAGCATTTTCAACATAGCCCCTCTGGTTAACTTCTATAACCAGTACCACCTTCCCCGAGCCCTGACACTTGTAAATAGGTATTGGAAGGTAAACGTGGTCACGTCCGTTAAGATCGTAGTAAATTCTTGTCGGGCCCTGATAATTTGCTGCCATTTTCCTGGCATTATCAGGCTTCTCCTCCTCCCTGTCATCATCCTCGCGGGCGATTACAGCAACATTATCTTCCTCATTTGCGGCTGCGTTTCCTCCCTGCCTGTCGAGGTAATTATCGACACCGAGCTTTCCGGTCTGAATAAGTTCCTCCTTTACCTGGTCAATATACTCGTTGGGATCTATCCTTACCTCGCTTCTGCTCGTCAGGTTCCTGGCAATATTAAGCATCTCCACATCGTCGTACAGAACGTTCTCGACAGTTGTCGGTGGAGGAGGCTCCGGAGCCTTTTCAGCGGGCTTGCTTTCATCGAGCTGAGAAAATTCAATCTCGAACTTATCTACTTTTTTTATAACGGTTTTGAGTTCTGTCAGTTTGAAAGACATGAAGATAATTCCTGCCAGCAGATGAATAATCACAGTCCCCAGGATCCCTATTAATTTGCCTTCGTTTATCATCACTGTTTCTTTTTCTTCTTGTTCCTGGCTTTGGCCGGCCGGGAAGGTTTTTCCGAATCATCGTTTTTCAACAGGCCGTTTTTAAGACTGTTGACGAATTTAGCCCATGCGAGCGGATTAAGGAGGTTATTGACGGGGTACTGGCTCCTGGTTGCTGTCATATTGAAATTCTGCTGCATGGCATACCTGTAACCTGCCTCGGGAGTGATCCTTACATCCCTTGTGTTTGAAACTGCTTCAGCCACCGATTCAAGGTTCTTGTTCATATTCTCAATCTCAGGATCGAGCGGGGATATTTCCGCCATGTCCTTAATAAAATCGCTGTAGCTCCTCCACGGCATAACCACTACATTCTCAATAGGAATTGTGTCAGTGCTCAGTGATACGTCCAGTGTAAAATACCTTCCCTCAAAATCGACAGGAAGGACAATCAGTTTTCTCTTAAAACCAAGAGCCCTGAAAAATATTGTATCACCGGGGGTACTGGTTATAGTATAAATTCCCGATCTTTCACTTACCGAACCTCTCTTTAGCTTGATGGAGATTACCCCTACGTTCGGAACAGCCCTGTTTTCCGCATCAGTAACAAGTCCCGATACCTGGAAAAACCTCTCCCGATCCTGATTCTGGCCACTCAACATAAAGAGAGGGAGGCATAAAAGAATTACAGTATAAAGTAGTCTGGTCAAGTCTGTTTTCTCCTTTTTTCAATGCCTTCACAATGAGTGGGCGGGTGCAAAATAAGCATTATTGGACGGAACGGTAAAAACATTTAACTAATTTTTAAATAAATTTCAAAATTGAACTTATTAAGGTACTTTTACGGCTGATCGATTATCAGGTTACAATCTTGCTGAAAAAATATGCGAAAATTACTTCTATTAGGTGATGAGGCTATTGCTCAGGGTGCAATTGATGCTGGTCTGAGTGGCATGTATGCCTATCCCGGAACACCTTCGACTGAGATCATGGAGTTCATTCAGGCATCGGCTGAGGCTTCTTCAAGAGGAATACACAGGCAGTGGTCGGCAAATGAAAAGACCGCACTTGAGACAGCCCTGGGTATGTCGTACACGGGCAAAAGGGCAATGGTGGCAATGAAACACGTTGGTCTGAATGTAGCAGCCGATCCATTCATTAATTCTGCTGTTACAGGAATAAACGGAGGTGTAATTGTTGTTTCCGCCGACGATCCCTCGATGCATTCTTCACAGAATGAACAGGATTCAAGGTTCTACGGAAAGTTTGCCTTTGTTCCCGTCTTCGAGCCTTCCAGTCAGCAGGAGGCCTACGATATGGTATTTGACGCTTTCGATCTCTCTGAAAAATACAGGCTTCCGGTTCTTTTCAGGATAACGACACGCCTTGCACATTCAAGGGCGGCTGTTACAAGAAAGGCTCCCGAAATGCAAAAGAAATTCAGACTGCCGTCCGATCCACGTCAGTTTGTACTTCTTCCCGCCATAGCCAGAAGAAAATATTCTGCTCTTCTAAAGGCCTATGAGTCTCTGAAATACGAGAACAGGCTTGCAAAACACAACCTTTTCACCGATGGCAGGAATCGCAAAATAGGTGTCATTGCCTGTGGAATTGCATATAATTACCTTATGGAGAACTTTCCCGGAAATGGTCCTGATTTTCCCGTTCTCAAGCTCTCAGCCTACCCCTTCCCGGCGGATATTATCAATGACCTTACAGGAAGATGTGAAGAGGTGCTTGTACTGGAAGAGGGATATCCGTTACTGGAAGAGGACCTCAGGGGAATCCTCAATAACAGTCTGAAAGTTCTCGGACGGCTTGATGGTGCGATTCCCCGTGTTGGAGAACTTAATCCGATGATTGTTGCAAAGGCTCTCGGAATGAAAACAGAGTCCGTTTCCCGCGTTCCTGAGGTAGTGAGGACAAGGCCTCCTTCATTCTGCAAGGGTTGCGGTCATTCAGACACATTCAATGCAGTTATTGAAGCTCTTGAAGAGCACAAGGGAATCGGGGTCTTCTCAGATATCGGATGCTATACCCTGGCAGCTCTTCCTCCATACAGCATTATTAATTCCTGCGTCGATATGGGTGCATCTGTAACTATGGCTGTGGGAGCTGCGGATGGAGGTCTTCACCCTTCCGTTGCGGTAATCGGCGATTCCACATTCACCCACTCCGGGATGACAGGACTTCTGGATGCCGTAATAAAGAAATCCCACGTCACGATTATCATTTCCGACAACTCGACAACAGGGATGACCGGCGGTCAGGAATCACATGCTACAGGACGGCTGGAGTCAATATGCGAAGGACTTGGTGTTGAACCGGAGCATATAAGGAGCATAATTCCACTGCGAAAAAATCATGAGGAAAATGTGCGCATAATGAAGGAGGAGTTTGAGTATGGAGGTGTGTCCGTTATAATATCAACGAGGGAGTGTATTCAGACAGTCTCACGGAGAAAAAAGTCAGCATTGGCGGAAAACTCAGAAAAGTAACAGGCTATATGAAAAACGATATTATTCTTGCAGGGGTAGGAGGTCAGGGAATCCTGTCCATTGCTTCCATCATAGGCCTGGCTGCCATAGAAAACGGTTTATACCTTAAGCAGGCTGAAGTTCATGGAATGAGCCAGAGAGGCGGTGATGTACAGTCTCACCTGCGACTTTCTGCCCGACCCATTTCTTCCGATCTCATACCACACGGAAAGGCTGATCTGATCATTTCTGTCGAACCGATGGAATCGCTGCGTTATCTTCCCTGGCTTGCAAAGACAGGCTGGCTTGTTACAAATTCCACACCTCTTATCAACATACCGGATTATCCGGATATTGAAAGTCTTCTTGGCGAGATCAGGAAAGTCAGGCAGCACAGGATCCTTGATGCTGATTCCATAGCCAGAGAGTGTGGATCAGCACGTTCAGGCAATATTGTTATTCTTGGTGCAGCTTCGCATTATATCGATATCCCGTTTTCATCCATTGAGAAAGCCGTCAGGGACTTTTTCGGAAGAAAGGGAGAGGAAATCGCAGAGGTCAATATCAAAGCCCTCAGGGCAGGAAGGGATTCATAACAGGGAAGCTGTTCCATATGGAAGCAGCCTCCCCAGGAAATGCAGCAGGAATTGTTATTCTGCCTGTAATCATTCACCATTCTGCGGACTTTCATTTCCGGTCTTGATAAACAGCAGATCGTGTATTACAACCTCCGTGACATACCTTGTCACTCCGGTCTTGTCCTCATAGCTCCTGTATACGATCCGTCCCTCTACGGCTACCTGGCTTCCCTTCCTGAGAAACTTGCCGCTCAGGTCTCCCAGTCCGTTCCAGGCGACAATGTTGTGCCAGGTGGTCTGCTTTATCTTCTGTCCTTCTGAATTTTTGAATTCATCGTTCGTGGCGATGGTAAAGTGGGTTACTTTCTTGCCGTTATTAAGGGCTCGCGTTTCCGGATCCTGACCAAGGTGACCGATCAGGTTTACTCTGTTCCTAAGTGAGTTCATTGCTTTAAGTTTTGGTTCAACATTTGTTATCTGCTGAACAAACTTACACCCTGTTACAGACTGCTGTCGGTAGTTAATTATTTATATACGTATACCAACCGCTTTTAGTCGTTTGTAAACGATTTTCAATTTCATCTTCAGAGGTATAGCCTTACTTATTTTGATTTTTTTTACCTTTATGGAAACATTCGTGCTGTGGAAAGAAAATGTCTCGATTGCGGAGCCGTAATACGCGGACGCACCGATAAGAAATTCTGCTCTGACCAGTGCAGAAACAATTACAACAACAGGCTTAACCGCGATACAAACAATTATGTCAGAAATGTACACGGCTTACTGAGGAAAAACAGAAGGATCCTGGCCGACCTCTACGATGACGGAAGGCGCAGGATCCATAAGGATGCGTTGTTTGCCCTTGGTTACAACTTCGCTTTCTTCACACATGTGATCGAAACATCTGAAGGTATGCGGTATCAGTACTGTTTCGAATACGGTTACAGGGAAGAAGCCAACGACTTCATCGAGTTAAGACAGAACAGCGCTTATATCGATTTTCAATAGAAGGGAAAATACTTCTTAATATTTTCCTTTGTAAGTCTTGTTCCGTATCCCGAGTCCTGAAATGCTTCACAGTACTTTACGGCAGATCCTTTTTCCTTTCCATAGTGCTCAATGAGTATATCCCTGTAGGGCTCTGCGTTTGAGCGTCTGGCCCACGTTGCTCCAAGCCAGGCCCTTCTTTCCTTTTCGGTGGCAGGGACCTGGTCAAGCTGACCCCTGTTGAAAGGGAGCCACTCATACATCTGTGATGTATGCTGGTGATACATGTCAATCTTCTTTTCAATTACATCATCGATTGCAACACAGACATCCGGAATGAAAGGTTCAGGGTGAACAAAATCGTCGGCTGTATAAAGGAATACCGGATTCTTGTCGAGATGCCTTACCTCAGGTAATATCTTTGGAACAGTTACCATATAGGCAGCATCAAGTACGAGAGTTCCTGTATACCTGTGATCAGGATGGTAATCATAGGGACGATGGAAGATAACCATATCTGCCTTATGCTCACGGATCAGCTTAATTACCTGCAGCCTGTTCTCGTATGTAGGCATGAGCTGGCCGTCATGGTTATCCAGAGTAATATATTTTACTCCTATAACCTCTCCGGCTTTTCTGGCTTCCTCCCGCCTGACCTTTGCAAGGGTCTCTGAATCGAGCGACTGATGACCCGCATCTCCGTTTGTAAGCGAGACCATAAGCACATCATGACCCAGCTGGGCCCATTTGTAGGCTGTCCCTCCAACTTCATCGGGATCATCGGGATGAGCCCCGATTATTATTATATGGAGCTTTTCCTGTGTTGAAGGTTTTTGTCCCATTGCTGCGGAGAATACGCCCAGCACCAGGGTTATGAACGCAAGTGTTTTTAGTATTTTCATGAATTCAGGTTTTTGGTTTGTCCGAATATAACAAAAGCTCTAAAACTATCAAAGATTAAGTAGTAATAAACATAAAAAAAGACTTACCATTTGCTGTTGGCCAGCTGCCAGATATTGGCAAAGCTTATCTTTACTATACGCTCCATGATATCCCAGTCAATAGTGCTTACTTCATCGGCAGGCGTGTGATATTCCTCGCGGTGTCCGGGTTTGAATCTCATAACCGGAATGCCTGCACTCGTAAACGACCTGTGATCGCTGCCTCCGGGAGGATCAGGCGAGGGCTGGAAGTCGACATCGAGATCAATCCCGTGAATTCTCAGGTTTTCCTCTGTAATGGTCCTGAAACCAGGGTGTGAATCAGTGTAAGTCATTGTGACCTTTTTCGGTGAATCGTCTGATACATATCTTGATATCATGTCAAAATTAAGGTTTAGCTTAATTCTTTCCCTGGGGAAAGGCAGGTTGTCAACGAAATATCTCGAACCAAGAAGACCTGTTTCCTCAGCAGTCCATAAAGCGATAATTATGTTCTTTTCCGGCTTGATCCCGGTTTCCATAATGGCCTTTGCCAGCGTCAGTATGCCGACGGTTCCTGATCCGTTATCGTCGGCCCCGTTCCATATATATCCCCCTTTAGATCCCATATGATCATAATGTGCACCAAGAACAATATACTGATCAGGATCCCTGCCTTCAATAATCCCTATGATGTTCCTAACCCTTACTGCTTCCTTTTTCACTGTTGTTTTAATATAAACCCTAATGTCTTTTATATCAGCTGAAAGCCGGTAAGGCTCCGACTCTGACCTTCTCACATAATCTTCAGGATCGATTCCGCTGCCCTTCAGAATCATGGCTGCAGTTCCTTCAGAGACTGTGATTCTCAATAACTGTTCTTCAGCATTTCCTGCCGGAAGCTGATATTCTGAATACATTGCATCAGGAACCGGCCTCCGTTCTGCCGGCGACATATCAAGAAACTTCTGTGGAGCAGGATTTCCTGCAACCAGGCGGCCGGGGCTGAATTCAATAATTCCTGCGGCACCCAGGCTTCTGATTATCCTTTCACTTTCCCTAGAACATTCGGCAAGCTCCGTAACAGAGAGTGTTTTACGTGCATGGGGCGGTAATCCGGCTATCCTGAGAACGAATTTCCCCTTCAGGTCAAGCTTGCTAAGGTCGTCATGCTTTAGTTTTTCGCTTTTAAAGCCGTAACCGGCAAAAACCACGGGTGCCTCGATTTCTTTTGACTGGTTCTGAAACCCGAGATAAAAATCAATGTTATAATCCAGTCCGGCGGACCAGGATGTGTTCCCTGAAACCTGTCCTATCTTCATTATATGCTCATTGCTGCCATTGGTTTTTATCAGAACAAAATTCTGGAAGTAGCTGTTTTCCCCCGCTGGTATCAGCCCCCCTGAAGACCTTGAAGTGATCTTATCGCCCCCCGGCCTAACACCATAAAGCTGCAAAAGGCTTGCAATGTAATCGCTGGCAATATATTCTCCCTTTTCACCGGCCATCCTTCCCTCCATCCAGTCCGAGGCCAGAAATCCAAGCTGGGCTTTCAGCACCGACTGATTTATATTGCTGAAGGCCCTTTTAAACTCTTCCGACTTTACCTGACCACGGGTTGCCGGGATGGCAAGGATGAATGCAGTTAAAAGCAGGAAAGTTCTCAGGGAAAAAATACCAGCAAGGGAGGATGCTGCAATCTTGTTGCTGTTTTTTTTAAGGGACCTGAACATACTATTCTTCATTTTGAATTATTATTGCAGGGAAATCTTAACAATATTAAAAATAATTTGTTAAAGCTGTTAGTGCCCGGATGCTCTTAATGATTTTTAACAGATCGCGCCAGGGCCCTGAGATTAAATAAAGTATTATTGCCATCATAACCATATCTTGATCTTAAATATGAAAAAAGCAAGCTTCCTTATCTTTTTGTTCATGTTTCTTTCTTCGCTTTCTCAAGCTCAGGAGAAAAAAGTCTACAAGGATGATTATCTGGTCAGGACTGGGGATATGGCTCCTGATTTCGTTATAAATGAGGCGGGAGGGAAGTCATACAGGCTTTCTGAACTGAGGGGCCGTGTTGTAATGCTTCAGTTTACTGCCAGCTGGTGCTCGGTATGCCGGAAGGAAATGCCATATATTGAAAAGGAGATCTGGATCCCTGGAAAAAAGGACGGACTGGCTGTTATAGGAATCGACAGGGATGAACCCCTTGAGAAAGTTCTCCAGTTCAAAAAGGATATAAAGGTTACATATCCGCTAGCTCTCGATCCGGATGCTGATATTTTTGGTCTTTACGCTCTCAAGGAAGCAGGTGTTACCAGGAATGTCATCATTGACAGGGAAGGTAAAATCATTTTCCTAACCCGGCTTTTCGACAGGGAGGAATTTGACGAAATGAAAAAAGTGATTTTCAGCGAACTTTCCTCCAGATGACGGTTTGAGGCACCCTTTTCTTCCCGGCTGATTCCGCAAAATAAATTAGCCCTGAAACTATTTCCCGTTTTCATCCGTTATAGACAACAGATGTCTGTGTATTTATTATTCATTTATAACTGTTGTTACAAATTAAAACCAGGAATTATGAAAAAATTCGCTTTTATCCTTTTATCATTTCTTGTTGCATTTCCGGCCTTTTCACAGGTGAAGTTCGGTCTAAAGGGAGGACTCAGCACCACAACCCTTAAAATGGAAGATCTCAAGACTCTTACAACGGGTGATACCGAATATACTGTTGATGTTCTGGAAGGAGCCAACTACGGTTTTCATGGAGGAGCCTTTGTGAGGTTCACGATGATGGGATTTTATATTCAGCCTGAAGTTCTGTTTGCATCCCGCACCGACGAATACACTATAACGGATCTTGAATCTCCTGCCACTGAGATTATAAAGAAGCAGAAATTCAACAGGATTGACATTCCCCTGATGCTTGGCGGTAAGTTTGGTCCCGTCCGCATCAATGCAGGCCCCACAGCCCGTCTTCTAATCGATTCCCCTGGTGCTTTGATTGATAATCCCGATTTCGAGGCAATGTACAATGACCTTACATTCGGCTATCAGGCGGGTCTGGGATTTGACATTATAAAGAGGATAACCGTAGATCTCAGATATGAGGGCAGCCTTCAGAAGTATCAGACCAGGATACAAAATCTTACAGGCGAAGAGTTCGTTCTTGACGACAGACCGAACGCCTTTCTTCTGAGCGTTGGAATTATCTTCTGAAGAAGTTTTCAGCCTTATGAGGCTGTCGCAGGATCGTCCATGGTTAGTTGACCGAACGATCAGTTTATGAAGACCCTGAAATCAGAAAGGGCACAACTTATTCTGAACCGGGTTGTAAATGAAAAAACGGATCGACAATTTTGAGACAGCCTCCCTTTATTTTGAGAACAGCATTTTAATTGCAACAACAAGTAGAAGAATTCCGAATATCTTCTTCAGGACCGGCTCCGGAAGATCAATCGCAAGCTTTGAACCGAAATATGATCCTATTACAAACATGACAGCCAGAATAATGGCATATTTCAGATTGACCTGACCGGCTTTATAGTAATTATAAGCCGCAACAAGTCCAATAGGCGGGAGCATCACAGCCAGACTAGTTCCCTGAGCTCCCTGCTGACTGAATCCCAAAAGGAAAATAAGTGCCGGAACCATGATGATCGCTCCGCCAATCCCCAGAAGTCCTGCCATGAAACCCGTCAGGATCCCTATGGCGATAAGCAGAAGTATAACAGATGTTGCCATTTTTATATCTTTATTGGTTATTGATAATCTCAGTGCTCTAAATTATAAATTAATCATTTTGTCTTTTACGGCAGGTAGAACTAAATTTGCCGATAACAGTCTATAGATGCTCAGAAGAAAATTATTATTATTTCTGTCAGTCATTGCGGCAGTTGCCGTGATATCTGCAATCATTGTCTACGACAGGTTTCTGGCAGATAATGTTGAGCCGGAAGGAGAGAAGGCCGAGATATTTATTCCAGAAGGAGCCTCTTACCGTCAGGCAATGGATTCGGTCATATCAAAGCTGAGGATCAGGAATCAGGGTATCCTTGAATGGTTTGCTGAAAGGAAGGGCTATCCCGGACTGGTTAAGCCGGGAAAATATGTAATCGACAGACCCCTCGGCTATAATGAACTTGTAAATATTTTGAGGGGAGGTCGTCAGTCGCCGGTGAGAATAACATTCAGCAATGTAAGGACAATTAATGAACTGGCAGGAAGGATCGGAGGGAAGATAGAAGCTGATTCAGCAGCTATTGCGGGGTTCCTGTCTGATCCTGACAACTATTCGGAAGATGGTTTTTCGCCGGAGACAATAATTTCAGTTTTTATCCCCGATACTTATGAGTTTTATTGGAATACTGATCCCAAAAAGCTCTACAGCCGCATGCTGAGAGAATACCGGAATTTCTGGAATGATGAACGGATGCAGAAAAGCAGTCTTCTTAACCTGACTCCCGCTGAGGTTTCAACCCTTGCATCAATAGTGGACCAGGAAGCTCTCAAGTCTGACGAAAAGCCTAGAATTGCCGGAGTTTATATTAACAGGTTAAGAATAGGCATGCCCCTTCAGGCCGACCCAACCATCAAATTTGCTGTTAATGATTTCACAATGAACAGGGTATTGACCAGACACCTTGAGGTCGATTCTCCATATAACACTTACAGAAATCCGGGATTGCCCCCGGGACCAATTTCATGTCCGTCAATTGAAGGAATTGATGCTGTTCTTAATGCAGAAGAGCATGATTATCTCTATTTTGCGGCAAAGGCTGATTTTTCGGGATATCATAATTTTGCCAGAACACTTTCCGAACATAACAGATATGCCAATGAGTACAGGAGGGAGCTTAACAGGAGAAAGATCTACAGGTGATTCAGATCACCTCAACTTCTCTTTCGAGCAGAATCCCAAATTTATCATTTACCGATGTTCTTACCTGTTCCGACAGGTCAAATAGTTCTTTTCCGGTAGCATTGCCATAATTTACAATTACAAGTGCCTGTTTTTCGTGAACTCCGGCATCACCTATCCTTTTTCCCTTCCATCCGCACTGTTCAATAAGCCATCCGGCGGCAAGCTTGGATTTTCCGGATGCATCCCTGAAGACAGGCATCTGGGGGTATTTGTTTTTAAGTTTTTCTGAGAATTCGACCTCAACAACAGGGTTTTTGAAAAAACTTCCGGCATTTCCGATAAGGGAAGGATCTGGAAGCTTGCTTTTCCGGGTTTCTATTACCGTTTTCCTGACACTTGCGAGTGATGTCGATCCCTTCCTGGCTGCATCTTCCTTCAGTGATCCGTATTCAAGGCTGAGTTTGGGCAAGGATGATAATCGGAAAAAGACCTTTGTGATAAGATATTTTCCTTTAAGATCCCCCTTGAAAATACTGTCCCTGTATCCGAATCTGCATTCATTGCGGCTGAATTCCCTGACACTGCCATCCTCGATGCAGATAGCCCTTATTCTTTCAATTGTGTCTTTTACCTCAGCACCGTAGGCTCCTATGTTCTGCACAGGAGCCGCACCCACAAGACCAGGAATGAAAGAGAGGTTCTCCAGCCCTCCCAATCCCTTCGATACTGTGGACTCCACAAGTTTATCCCAGGCAACGCCGGCGCCTGATGAAATAATAACGTCATTGTTTTCAGTCCCTTCCAGAGTTATCTCATCCATCTCAGGATGAATGAGAGTACCGTGGAAGTCGCCTGTGAACAGAAGGTTGCTGCCACTTCCGATTATAAGAAACCTGTCGGGCTTACCCTTCCGCTGTTCAAAAAAATGAACCGCATTTTCTTCATGCCTGAATGTAACAAGACGATCGGCTTTAATGTTCAGCCCGAACGTGTTGTATTTCTTCAGGGATACGTTTTCGTAAATCATCTCACGATAAAATACAGCTGATTAACTGAGGTTTCTTTACACAAAGATAAAATATGTTTTCGATAATTATAACGTAAAACCATTGCGCATTATTCTTTAAAACCTTTTATACAGGCCGGATGCGGGTTGGTTTTTTCAAATTATATTGTATTTTCGGGAAACTGATTATTCATTCCCAAACTGATATACAATCACTATGAAAAGCAATCGCCGTAATTTCCTTAAGACAGCAACAGCGGCCGGAGCAGGTGCCTTTGCAGGCAGCTTCCTCGCCGGCTGTGCGCCGAAAAGTCCTGAATCACAGCTCTCAGCAATTCTGGATTCAGCCCGGAAGAACTATGTTCAGAAATTCAATATGTCGGGATATGCAGCTCCTCCAGTTCCCACGGTACGCGTAGGATTCATAGGACTCGGCGACAGGGGAAGCGGCGCGGTGCAGAGGCTTTCCTATATTGAAGGTGTTGAAATAAAAGCCCTTGGCGATATGCGGCCTGCGGCTGTCGGAGGTTCACAGAAATATCTTTCGCGGATCGGCAGGCCTGAGGCCATGGAATTTACAGGCGACGAGAACATCTGGCAGAAACTGGTGGAACTTCCTGATCTTGACCTTATTTACATTTGTACACCATGGGCCCTGCATGCTCCCATGGCTGTCAGGGCAATGGAGAACGGAAAGCATGTTGCCTGTGAAGTCCCTCTTTCCAGAACAATCGACGAGGCATGGCAGCTTGTTGAAACATCAGAGAGAACAAAGAAACACTGCATGATGCTCGAGAACTGCTGCTATGACTTCTTTGAGCTTCTTACCCTGAATATGGCCCGCCAGGGAATGTTCGGGGATATTGTTCACGGAGAAGGAGCCTATATTCATAACCTGGTCGGGAATAATTTCAGAAAACCATCCGATGACCAGGCGTCTGACGGAGCATACACAGGAATGTGGAGACTGAGGGAGAACGCAGAACGGAACGGAAACCTCTACCCGACGCACGGACTCGGCCCGGTTTGCCAGATAATGAACATCAACCGGGGCGATAAGATGGATTATCTTACCTCTATGTCGACGATTGATTTTACAATGGGAGCACATGCCCGTCAGCTGGCTGCCGGAGACCCGTTCTTTCAGCCTTTTGACGGTAAGAATTACAGGGGTAATATGAACAATACCCTGGTCAGAACCAGCCTTGGCAAGACTATCCTGATTCAGCACGATGTCTCATCCGTTCGTCCGTATTCAAGGCTTCATGTTGTAAGCGGAACTTTAGGTTACGCCAGTAAATACCCTGAACCTGAGCGTATTACAATGGGGCATGATTGGCTCGGAGAAGAGGAGATGAAGCAGATGAGAGAGAAATTTACGCCCGAAATTGTCAGAAGAGTAGGCGAAATGGCAAGAAAAGTTGGCGGACATGGAGGAATGGATTTCATTATGGACTGGAGGATGATTGATTGTCTCAGAAACGGTCTTCCCCTCGACCAGGATGTTTACGACGGCGCCCTTTGGAGTTCGATTGCACCCTTAAGCGAATGGTCAGTTGCCAACAGGTCTCAGTCTATCGATATCCCTGATTTCACTTCAGGTTCATGGAAAACCAACAAACCCCATGACATCAACCTCGAAAAGGGAGGAAACACCCTTGTACTGGAAGTGAAGGAAAGTAAAGAAGAAATGCAGATGAGCATTAACTGACTTCTCCCTGTTACGGAAATATATCCTGCGGGGCAGACGGTTTTATGTTAATAAACAGCTGTAAAACAAGGTTTTTACAGTTATAATCTAAACTAAGGCCAGAGTATATGGCATTGGCAGGATATTCTATTTTAAATTATTTCTTCCGGGGATAATAAGAAGGATATTTTTTTACATTTGCGCTCACAAATTTCGGTCATTGATCTTCTTATAATGAGTCTCTTCTTTATTCTTATTATTATTCTGACATTACTGGTCTTTGTTGTCCCGAAAAATTACAAGTACTACTATACCCTGGTAATTCTTCTGGCAGGAACTATAATTACAACGGTAAAGAGTTTTTTATCGCTGGGAGTTAATGGCGGAGCCGTTGATACCGGTCTGCCTCTGCCTGCTGGTCGCCTTGATTTCACAATAGACTCCCTCTCGGCTTTCTTTATTCTGGTTGTAAATGTAACTGTCCTTACAGGATTTCTTTACTCAAGGGGTTATCTTAAACCATATTATGAATCCAGGAGTTCCCTAAGATTTTCTCTGCATTATTTTGCCTACCTGTGGTTGTGGCTGTCAATGATCCTTGTGCTGATTGCAAGAGAAGGGTTCATGTTCCTTATTGTATGGGAAATAATGGCTTTGTCATCATTTATCCTTGTCATCTTCGATGCAGAGGATACGGCAATTATGAAAACAGGGATCAGTTATCTTATACAAATGCATGTGGGAATGTTCCTGCTTCTTCTGGCGTTTCTGATCACGGCAGGGGATGAGGGAATAACCGGTTTCGATGTTCTGAAGGAATATTTTTCCGGTCATTCCAATGTTTTGATCTTCCTGCTGTTTTTCGCGGGATTCGGAATAAAAGCCGGGTTCATACCTTTTCATACCTGGCTGCCGCAGGCTCATCCGGCTGCACCTTCTCATGTTTCCGGTGTAATGTCGGGTGTAATGATTAAGATGGGTATTTACGGAATTATGAGAGTATTGATCTCCGTTCAGCACGACCTACTTCAGATTGGTGTAATAATCCTTGTCATTTCGTTGCTGTCGTCAATAATGGGTGTGATGATGGCTATAATGCAGCACGATCTTAAGAAATTGCTTGCATACCACAGCATAGAGAACATAGGCATTATCGGTATTGGCCTTGGACTTGGAACTATAGGCTTATCATCCGGTAACAGCGTGCTGAGCCTTCTGGGTTACTCGGGGGCTCTTCTTCATGTTCTTAATCATTCACTGTTCAAATCGCTTCTTTTCTTTAATGCCGGTTCGGTTTACCATGCTGCCCATACCAGGAACGTTGAGCATCTCGGCGGACTCATGAAAAAGATGCCCTTTACCGCGCTTTTTTTTCTTGCAGGATCGCTGGCAATCTGCGGATTGCCTCCCTTCAACGGCTTTATTTCGGAATATCTTATCTATGCCGGAATGTTCAAAAGCCTGGCTTCTGCCAGCCTGTATCAGTCGCTTGCTCTTCTTGCCTCAATAGCAGGACTCGCGCTGACGGGAGGACTGGCAGTATTCTGTTTCACCAAGGCATTCGGAATAGTGTTCCTTGGGCAGCCCAGGACTGATAAGGCAGATGCCGCCAGGGAAGTACACAGGGGGATGTTGTTACCTCAGCTTCTGCCGCTGAGCCTGATCATTCTGATCGGTCTGGCTTCACCTCTGTTTCTGAAACCGGTATTTGCAATTGTGTCAGGGGGATTCGGACTGGGGGAAGCAGGTTTTCATGAAGAGTCAATAACAGCCAGCCTTGCTTCGGTGAGTATTCTTGGGGGGATCTTTGTCGTTCTCACCATTGTCATTCTGGCAGGCAGAAAGCTGTATTTAGGAAAAAAAGAGGTGACATCGGGACCAGTCTGGGGCTGCGGCTATCCGGCTGCAGGACCGGTTCAGCAATATACGGCAACATCCTGGGTGTACAATTACAATCACCTGGCGCGGCCATTGCTTCAGACTAAGAAAATAATGGAAGATATCAGGGAAGATGAGATATTCCCTTCGCCACGGTCATTCAGTTCTGAAAGTCATGATGTTTTCAGGAAATATCTTGTAGATAAGCCGGTCGGTTTCATTTCTCGGCTTCTCAAGCTGATTGCTGTGATGCAGACCGGCCGGATTCAGCATTATATCCTTTACGCCTTTCTGTTTATGCTTGCAATATTGTTACTTACATATTTTGGGATAATCTGATGACCGGTTTAATTCTCATATTTTTTGCAGCACTTTTTTTCCCCGGACTAATTGTCAGGGTGAAAAGCATTGCATCTGGAAGGAAAGGGCCGGACCTTTTTCAGCCTCTGAGAGATGTTCGTGTCCTGTTCAGGAAGGGAAGTGTTTCAGGCACCACCACAGGAATAATTTTCAGGATAGCTCCCTCTGTATCACTGGCTTCCGTTGTCTGTGCCCTGCTCGTACTTCCTTTCGGAAACCTGCCTGCGCCGGTATCATTCGAAGGCGACTTCATCTTTTTCTCTTACCTGCTGGCTCTTGGCAGATTCTTTTCAATAATAGGGGCCCTCGATACCGGAAGCAGTTTTGAGGGCATGGGAGCTAACCGTGAAGCATTTTTCTCGATGCTGGTCGAACCGGCTTTCTTTATTCTGATGGCTGCCTTTGCCATGTTCACAGGTTATACATCTTTCTCGGAGATCTTCAGTGGCTTTTATATATATGGAAATCATTTTGCTTTAATCTACAGTATTATAGGCTTCTTTATCCTGGTGCAGATAGCCATTGTTGAGAACAGCAGGGTTCCTGTTGATGATCCGAAGACCCATCTTGAGCTGACTATGATTCACGAAGTGATGATACTGGATTACAGCGGATTCGATAAGGCATTGATACATCTGGCCTCATGGCTTAAGTTTGCCATGTTCGGTTCGCTGATTTTCAATGTTATTGTCCCGTCGGGCTGGAATATTGCCCTCCATATTTTTCTTTTCCTGGGGATACAGGCACTCTTTGCTTCGATAATAGGCCTTGTGGAATCATTCAGGGCCAGGAATAAAATGAACAAGAATCCAAAATTCATTCTTACCCTTTCTGCGGTGGGGATCATTGCTTTTCTGGTGATCCTTTTAATGATGGAAAAACTAAGCATATAGTACTGAATGATAATCTATCTTGTAATATTATTTGCAGTAACACTTGTATATTTCGCGTCAGCCGAACGACTCGTAACATATATAAGACTCGTGGCTCTTCAGGGCCTGCTCCTCTGCGGAATCGCCGTTGCAGAACTTACCGAAGTCAATACTGTTAACCTGATTATTATAGTTGCTGAGACGCTTTTATTTAAAACCCTTCTTATACCCTACCTTCTGAGGAGGATTATAAAGGCATCAGGAGTGACAAAGGTACACAGGCAGGCCATGCCTGGATTTTATGTGCTTATACTTTCCGTGGCGGCGCTGGTGTTAAGCGTTGTCATTGCCAGTACGCTTGTGAATCCCTTTATAAACACTATTTACCAGACCATTGCACTTTATGCCCTGTTTACCGGACTTATCCTGATTGTCACCCACCGTCTGATAATCTCACATCTGATCGGTTTCCTCATAATCGAAAATGCCGTATTTGTCTTTTCGCTTGCTGTCGGAAGTGAAATGCCAATGCTCGTTAATATCGGAATACTCCTCGATCTTTTTGTGGGAGTACTCATTCTGGGCTTTTTCGGCTTGCGCCTGAAGCCGCATACAAATGAATTAACAATGCTTAAAGACTGATGCTTCTGCCGTTTTTCATAATATCAGCCCTGTCAGCCCTTATAATTGTACTTACAAGGAATAGGACTATCACCAAGGCCCTCACGGTCCTGAATGCCCTGATTCTTATACTGCTTGCTTTCCATGCATGGAAGAACCTTGACACAACCGAGCTCAGATATTTTACATTCAATAGTACAGGAGTACTTCTTCTTTCTGTATTGTCCGTCCTGGCGCTGCCAACGGTCTACCACGGCTTCATTTATACCAGAAGCGACGATCCCAGAAAGTTCAGTATTTACCACTCGGCTCTTGTACTGTTGATGACCTTCATGTCGGGTGCATATCTTGCTAATGGCATGACTGTGCTCTGGATCTTTGTTGAAGCAACTACACTCGTTGTTGCTATCCTGATCTATCACGACCGTACCGCTTTTGCCCTTGAGGCAACATGGAAATATGTTTTTATCTGTTCCTCCGGAATTGCCCTGGCATACCTTGGTATTTTGTTTCTGGGCTTCATTTATGGAAGGGAGGATGCTGCTAATCTTTCATTTGCTTCTCTTACAGAGTTAATAAACAAGGCAAATCCGAAGTATCTTAAGATAGCCTTCCTTTTTGTCCTTGTAGGTTTCAGCACAAAAATGGGATTGTTTCCCATGCATACCGCGAAGATCGACGCAACATCAGTTGCACCTCCTCCCGTAGGTGCACTAATTTCCACAACATTGATGAATGTGGGTTTTATTGCTGTTTTCAGAGTTTATACATTGTTTTCGTCTTCAGTTATTTTTCAGTTTATGAACAATGTCCTGATAATCTCCGGGATATTGTCCATTCTGGTTGCTTCAGGCTACATGCTTAAGGCTAAACATCTTAAAAGAATGCTTGCATATTCAAGCCTCGAGCTGATGGGTCTTGTAGCAGTTGCGACCGGGGTAGGGGGCAGGGGTTATTATGCAGCAATTCTTTTGATTGTACTCCATTCCCTGGTAAAGTCAGCCCTGTTTTATCAGCTGGGACAACTCGGAGGAATACTGGGAACATATAAGCTTGATGAGTGCGGAAGATATATGGAACTTTATCCTGCCGGTGCACTGGTACTCTTGATTGGGTTGTTCTCAATACTGGCCATTCCCCCCTCAGGGCTGTTTGTAGGTGAGTTTTTGATATTCAGGGAATTGGTAACAAAAGAGTATTGGTTTGTCCTGATCGTGACAATAATCCTCCTGTGTTTCATAGTATATGCAATGAGCACACGGTTCATGCACATTATCTTCTCATTTCCACGCGGTGGAATGTCTCCGTGTCCTGCCCGCTCTGTCAGAAGTATTGAGACCGTGAGCCAGTTTTTAATCCTGTTTATTGTCATTGTAATGTGTTTCTGGCAGCCTGCGTTTATCACTGATCTGATTAACCAGACTGTTGCTGTTCTTCCTAAATAGAAAAATGATGAAGAAACCATATTTTCTGATACCGGATAATCCTGGATATGCCGGCCTGGCTACAACAGTATATTCCCGCCATGATGACTTCTGTAATGAAATTTCCGGACTCCTAAGAAATGAGAATAATCATTGCATAAACTATTATAGCATTGAAAAACAGGGTTTTGTAGAACTTATCTGCTGTATTGCAGATGATACCCAAAATACCCTCCGGGTTTACATTTCTAACGTTTTTCAGAGAGAAACACCACTCATTTCACTGACTTCAACATTTCCACAGATGCATATTTTTGAAAGGGAGATATATGAGAATCACGGAATTGCTTTTGAAGGACATCCCTGGCTTAAACCTGTGCGATACGCTTTTAACCGCTTTGACAACAAGGTCGAAATGTCCGGATATCCTTTTTACCTTATTGATAGTGAGGAGCTTCACGAAGTCGGAGTTGGGCCTGTTCATGCAGGTGTGATAGAGCCCGGGCATTTCAGGTTTATCTGCAACGGAGAGAAAGTCCTTCACCTTGAGATCCAGCTTGGATATCAGCACAGGGGTATTGAAAGACTTCTTGCTGTTTCAGGAGATCCTCTTAAAAGATCAGTTCTGAGCGAGAGCATCGCCGGCGACAGTGTTGTCGCTCATTCCCTTGCACATGTTCAGCTAATGGAATCACTGGCCGGGATTGATGTTCCTGAAAAACTTCAGATAGAGCGATGTATGGCATTGGAAATGGAGCGTATAGCAGTTCATATCGGAGATACCGCTGCGCTTTGCGGCGACGTTGCTTACCAGCTCGGTCAGGTGGTTTGTGAGGCGCTCAGGACCATGGTTATAAACACAACACAGCTTTGGTGCGGAAATCGTTTCGGAAAGGGACTTATACGACCGGGAGGAACACACTATCCGCTTGATATCGGTATGCATGGATCGGTTCTTAAGACTCTTGCTGAAGTGGAATCGCGATTCTCAGGCATAGCAGAACGGATCTATTCCCTTCCCAGTGTTCTGGCAAGGTTTGAGGATATCGGCCAGGTTACACGAAGCCAGGCTCTTTCGGTTGGCGCGGTGGGAATGGCGGCACGGACATGCGGAATTCCGAGGGATATAAGGGTAACACATCCGTTTCAGTACTTCAGAAAGTACAATATTGAAACAATAACGCTCGAATCAGGTGACGTACTTGCCCGCGGCCTTCTCCGGGCGAAGGAGGTGAGTTCTTCCTGCAAAATCATAAACGATCTGGCGGAGGCATGGAAAAACACTGATGGAAAACCAGGCAGGCCTGTATATGATTATTCTCTTCGTCCTGACAGCTTTTCTGTTTCGATGGTTGAAGGATGGAGAGGAGAGATCTGTCATTCGGCAGTAACCGGCAGTTCGGGCGATATTATCAATTATAAGGTAAAGGATCCGTCGCTGCATAACTGGATGGCTCTTGCCCTCGCTGTCCGTAACCAGGAAATCTCAGATTTTCCGGTATGCAACAAAAGCTTTAATCTCAGTTACTGCGGACATGATCTATAAGGAAGGGGGAAAAGAATCACGATGAAGGAAATAAGGATATTATCAAGGCACGGGATCCAGTATATCAGGGATCTGAGGAATCAGCCTGTTTCACCACTATTCAGGGGAAGGCCTGTAATCGATGCAGGAATAACTCCAGGCGAAACAGAAATGCTTCGCAGGCTTTGCCCGTCAGGTGCTGTTGACGGCAGCACAGGATCCATTGATCTGGGAAGATGTGTTTTCTGCCGGGAGTGCGCATTTGCTCTTCCCGGAAGGATTAAGTTCCTTAATGATTACCGTATTGCAGCCAACAGGAGGGAAGATCTTGTAATAATGCCGGGTTCTGTTGAACCAATCAGGCTGCATGAACCATCAATACGACCGGTTATACGCAGAGTTTTCAGGAAATCCCTTAAACTCCGCCAGGTATCTGCTGGAGGGGACAATTCCACGGAGATGGAGCTCAATGCTTCGGGAAATGTCAACTTCGACCTTGGACGTTACGGAATTGAATTTGTAGCTTCGCCCCGCCATGCCGACGGATTAGTTGTAACAGGTCCTGTCTCAGCCAATATGGCGCTTGCTCTCCGGATGACATATGAGGCAGTGGCAAGCCCGAAGGTTATATTCCTTGCAGGGACTGATGCAATAAGCGGTGGAATGTTCGTTGAATCGCCGGCTGTGGAGAGGGGATTTATCGAAAATCACAACATAGACCTTTATCTTCCGGGAAATCCTGTCCATCCCCTTACATATATAAACGGGGTTATGGATCTTCTGGGAATAAAATGAACTGCGGCAGGCTATCAATATCCTGCTGCCTGCCCGTCCTTACGGGACTCTGAGGCTCCGTACCAGACTTTGTTCTTCTCGTCCCACATTATGGCCTGATAACCTCCGTAACTCCCCAGGTTCCATTCTATTCTGTGTCCCATCGACAGCAGCTTCTGGATTACCTCCCAGCGGAAGCCATCCTCAAGGCACAGGGTTCCTCCGTCGGTCATAATCTGGCCCGTCGGTTCCGATGATCCGTAGTGGTACATTCGTGGCGCATCCCCGGCTTCCTGGAGGTTCATTCCGAAATCGAGGAGGTTGATTACTATCTGGGCGTGGCCCTGAGGCTGCATGTCACCGCCCATTACCCCAAAGCTTATGTATGGTTTCCCGTTTCTGGTAATGAATCCCGGGATAATGGTATGAAAAGGCCTTTTCCCGGGTGCGTAAACATTGGCATGTCCCGGAGAGAGACTGAACATTTCCCCTCTGTCCTGCAGGACAAAGCCCAGACCGGGCGGGCACATTCCCGAGCCCATCCCCCTGTAATTGCTCTGTATAAGGGAAACCATGTTTCCGAAGCGGTCGGCAACAGTCAGGTATATGGTATTACCCGCTTCTATCCGGCCGGCATCATACACTCTGCCTGCCCTTTGCCTGTTTATCAGCTTACGGCGCTCAGAGGCGTATTTCTTGGAGATAAGCTGGTTTACGGGAACCGAGCTGTAGCGCGGATCTGCATAGAATTTAGCCCTGTCCTCAAAGGCAAGTTTTTTTGCTTCAGTGAAAAGATGCATATATTCTGCTGACCCGAAACCGACCCTTGCCAGATCGAATCCTTCAAGTATGTTCAGCATCTGGAGGGTCGCTATTCCCTGGCCGTTCGGAGGCAGCTCCCATATGTCAAAACCCCTGTAGCTTGAACTGACAGGTTCAACCCATTCGGAACTATGCCGTGCCATATCGTCGTATGTAAGGAAACCTCCCTGCGATTTCATGAATTCGCCAATTGTTTTTGCAATGCTACCCCTGTAAAACTCATTCCTGCCTCCCCTGACAATTTTGTCGAGTGTGCTGGCAAGGGCGGGGTTTTTGAAGATCTGTCCCTTGGCCGGAGATCTGCCTCCTGGCATGTAGGTCTCTTTTATATTCGGAAAATCCTTTAACGCCTGAGTGTTCCTGTCGAGATAGTATGCTATAACTTCTGACACCGGAAAACCGCCCCTGGCGTAATTAATTGCAGGCTGAAGTATTTCTCTCATCGTCAGCCGTCCGAACATCTCATGCATCTCGAACCAGCCGTCGACGCATCCGGGTACCGACACCGGAAGAGGTCCATACGATGGGATGAACTCATATCCGTTATCTTTGAAATACTCGAGTTTCAGGGAGCGGGGGGATCTTCCGCTGGCATTGAGTCCGTACAGCTTCTGTTTGTCGGCGCTCCAGATTATTGCGAAAAGATCGCCTCCGATACCGCATCCGGTCGGTTCAACAACTCCAAGTACGGCATTGGCTGCTATCGCTGCATCGATTGCGTTTCCACCCTTCTTCAGGATTTCAATGGCTGCCTGGGTGGCAAGGGGCTGACTGGTGGCCGCCATCCCGTTCTGCGCGATGACCTCTGAACGCGTTGCAAATTCCCTTCCTGTAACCCTGTCCTGCGAAAACGCAATAAAGGGAAAAGACAAAGCAATTAAAATAAGAAGTTTTCTTTTCACTATGTGGAAGTTTAGGTTTAGTATGACAAAGTTAATGATTTGGACACACTATCTTGCCATGGCAAGTTTTTTTAGCTCAGGAGGCATCTTTTCGATTGCATATCTGAGGGCAGTCCTTGGCATCTCTGCCCTGTTGCCGTAAACGAAATCGAATACCTCCTTCTGATGAGCCTGGCTTGCTGCTTTTAGCATCCACCCGTATCCTTTCCTGACCATATCGTCGCTGTCGCGCAGAAGTATACCCGCTATCTCGAAGATGTCATCAAGAAAAAGGCCCTTCCTTGCCTGTACGATAAGGCTGACTGCCGATGCCCTTCTAATCCAGCGGCCTGGTGAATGAGCCATCTTCTTCAGGTCCTGTATCTTAGAGGGATACATTTCAACAAGAGTTCCCACCGAATGGTTGCACAGGGTGTCGCAGGTTGCCCAGTTGCTTACATATCTGCCGACCCACGATTCGAAGACTGCAAAATCTCCGGATTCGTATGTTTTGTGTATTCTGTAGGACCAGTTACAGGCAACGAAGGAATCCTCAAGATAACCGGTTCCGAACAGTTCCTCACAAAGGCTGAAAATCTCCTGTTTTGGAAGTGACGAAATTTCCCGGAAATAATCCCTGGCAATCTCTGTAACCATGGCTGAGCCGACCCCCCGAACATTTACTTCTTCCTTAAAGAACCTGAAAGAAGAGATCCGGATTTTTTCTTCTGAATTTTCTATAATAGCGTTGATGACTGATCTGACAACAGGATTCATAATGACGGACTTAAATTAATAACACTATTCATAAAAACAAATACCCGATGCCGGGCTTATTCCTCAAGAAGGTTCACTTCACGGATTTCACCGGTTGCTTTATGGAGACGAAGGCTTTTTATTTCGCACGGCTTGAAGCTGCCGGACCATTTAAGGCCCGCAAACCTAATATCAATGGTTGCAGAGCAGTCAGTGCCATGGGTCTCAACGCACCGTAAAATGATATCCTCATCCGTTTCGGCCTGTTTTACCGACGTAACAATAACCGAACTGCTGTCGGCCGCGAGATACGACCCTGATTTCGGTAGTCTGCCTCCGTGTATACCCTGGTAGATTGATACGGGAGGTGAAAGGAACTCCTCTGCAAGTCTGACTATTCCGCTTTCCTTCCAGCTTCCCTGATGGGGTGCTACAAGCATACGGAAGGTATGGATGCCCTGATCCTGCCAGATGTGTTCGGCGTTCATGTCGAGAACCCTTGGGTTGTGGTGGGCGAATACTGCCGATCGTATTACTGATACCCGCATATCCGCACCTTTAATGCTGTACCCGTATTTTGCATCATTTATCACAGATAATCCGGCTGTTCCGCCATTCACCCTGCCTGTTACATCTATCCATCGCTGACCCGGCTCCTCATCCCCTGTAGGATTGCGTTCGATGAATCCGTAGGAGGTCTCCCAGGTCGCAACAGGCGATTCAACATTTACGGGGAAAGAGAACTTCAGCATTTTCAGCTTCTCATGCCAGTTGAGCGTTACCCTGATTTCAACCTGGCGTGCGCCTGAATAAAGGATCCAGTCGATGGTGAGATCCGAGTTGCCGTAGTATGACCTTACCCTTGCCACAGCCCTTAGCGGGCCGTCCTCGGTTATCCGGATGCTGGCTTTGCCAAAGCTGCCGGTCTCGTTGTCGAATGCCTTTATATCATGACTCCATGTATCGCTGGGATCGTCAATGACCACAGCCCGGCATCCTGTCGCACCTCCCGCAAACCATTCGCGTCCTGAGGCTTTATCGGTTATGCCTGCCTCTCCATTCTCAGAGAAGGTAAGTTTCAGGAATTCGTTCTCGATTGACTTTTCTCCGGTTTTTACCGGCTGCCAGTTATTATCCGCATTTCCCTGGTAGATTCTCAGCTGCCTGTAACCCATTGCAGGAAGGTGTGTTCTTATTACTAACCCTCTTCTGCTGCCAGTTTCGGTGGTTCCTGCAAACCACTGGTGGGGCAGGTGATTTCCCTTTTCGTCTTCTACCACTGAAGGATTTTTAAGGTCCCGGTTAAAATCGTACTCGATGTTGCCGGTTATCTCCCAGGAATTCGGATTGAAGGCAATGAGATATTGCGAGGCGGGATCTTCTTNNATCTTCTGCCGGAACCTGCCACTCGAGTTTCTGAACCGATTTGTAAAGGGCCTGACGGGCTGTATCGAGTGCAAATCCGTACCCTTCCCGGGCACTCACTGAATGTTCGGGAACCGATGTTCCTGCAAGGCTGTCATGGAACTGAAGGAAGAGAACCCGTTTCCATGCTGCGGAAAAATCCGTTTTAGCGTAACTGCATTTCCATGCCACCGAGCCTATAGCGCAGATCTTTTCTGCAGCGATGAGTGCTGCTTCTGCCAGCCTGTTGTTCTTCTTAATTTCAGCTTCTGCTGTATAACAACCAACGGCATGATGCTGAAGGTCATCCTTAATTACCGGCAGACTGAGGCTTCGGTCTCCGCGCACTTCATTGAAAAATGCCCCGGGTGTGCTGAACAAAAGGAGAGGAGCATCCTTTTCTGACTGTATTTCAAGAATCGATGCGATATTCTCCTTAGTCGCACCACCTCCGTGATCACCTGCCCCATAATACGACATGAATGTCGTAAAGGGCTGATCCTTCAGCTGGGTCATAACCTGTTCAATCCTGTTCCTAACGGAGCGGCTGTCGTTATAGCTAATCGGGATCCTGTAAGTCAGTACCCTTGTTCCGTCGGGACTTTCCCACCAGAAAAGGTCAGCTTCTATTGTTTTCTCCCGTGGACCCGGTCTCATGAATACATAGTTTTCCATTCCCTGCTTGCTTATGATCTGCGGCAGTGTTGCTGTGTGTCCGAACGAATCGGGGTTGAAGGCTACCTTTGACCTTACTCCGAGAAGCCTCTCGAGGGTTAGCTGTCCGTAAAGACCCTGCCGTACCATCGCTTCCCCTCCGGGAATATTCATATCAGGCTCAACCCACCATCCTCCGACAACATTCCACCTGCCTTCCTCAACCCTCTTTCTTATCTCCTTCAGCATTTCAGGATCATTTTCTGCAACCCATTCATAAAACTGAGCCGAGCTGGCGGTAAATGCAAAACCTGGAGTCTCATTCATTCTGTCGAGAGCCGACCGGAAGGTGCTGTGGACTACGGCCATTCCTTCGGGCCAGGGCCAGAGCCACACGGGATCGATGTGAGCATGACCGATAAGGTGAAACCTGTATTTGCGTGCGCCGGCCGGCCACTTTGAGTTCTGGAGCTCTGAACCTGTCAATGCCAGCACCGGTCCGAAAGCAATCCCGGCTGTCCCGGCAGCAGCCCTGCCAATAAAGCCACGACGGCTTATTGGTTTTCTGGTTCTTGATTTATTCATGGGAAAATATTTTTCTTTACTACAATTATCAGTTTCCGACCATCGCGACGCTCAGACTTGCGTAGTCGCCCACCTTTTCTCCCAGTTCGGCAGGCACAACTGAACATACAGCCCTTGCAGGGTCGAGAGCTTCGCGGCCTATGACATCCATGCATGCAGGTTCAATGAACTGTCTGCAGCGTGCATATATACTCCCTATTACTATCTTTTCAGGATTGAGGATGTCAATCAGTAATGATAGTCCCTTCCCAAGGTATTCTCCCGAGATCTCAAATATCTTTATTGCTGTCTTGTCTCCCGCAAAAGCAGCATCAGCAATATCCTTTGCAGTAAGCCTGTCAGCTTCTTCGGGGCTGAGACAGAAGGAAACCGGCTGGTTAAGGGCAAACTTTTCGTTCACAATTTTTTTTGCAATCAGGGCTATACCCGTTCCGCTGCAGAAGCCTTCAAAAGAACCTTTTTTACCATAGGCTTTCGGCCCGTCCTCTGCCAGCCGGATATGACCCACTTCTCCCGCCAGGTCGTTGGTCCCGGTATACAGCCTGCCGTCGGCAATAATCCCGCCTCCCATTCCTGTCCCGAATGTTAGAAAAACCATGTTCCTTGTACCCCTTCCGGCACCGAACTTCCATTCTGCCAGAGCGCAGGCATTCGCGTCATTTTGAAGCCAGGCCTTAGCCCCGAACCTCTCCTCAAATAGTTTAACTATCGGAATATTGTCCCATCCCGGGAGGTTCGGAGGCGACTGGACAAGGCCTTTACGGCTGTCGAGAGGACCGCCGCAGCTTATTCCTGTTGCTTCAAGGTTATCTGCTCCCAGGCGTTCAACTATAGTGGCAGCATGTTCAAGAAGAAGCCCCGTGGCATGGTCAGGTCCCCTCCATGTTTCAGTCGGAAAACTGATCCTTTCCAGTATTTCCATATTTTCAGTGCCTGCCAGAACTGCACACTTCGTACCCCCTATGTCTATGCCGAGATAGTATCTTTTTTTCTGCATTAATTATGTTTTTAAAGTAACTTATTGGTTAACTGCTTTTCTACTTCAGGTTTTTCCAGAACTTTTCCTCCGATTTCTGCAGTTCCCTTTTCCTTTTTCTTTCGTGGGCAAAAAACAATATCATTGCAAAAGTTCCGGCAACAAGAAGGCTTATTATCAGGTATTGCATTATCCGGGATATATCCGGATCGGGTCCGGAAGCTTCCTTTAAAACCGGCTCCGATCCGGGAAGTAACTTCTGACCGACATCGATCCCGAAAATGTTCTTAACAAAAAATAGTGAAAAGAACGAGAGTATCCCTGCAAATACCGGTGTTGCGATCCACCCCTTTGCTATATCTCCCAGAATCCTGATATTTATGTTCCTTGCTCCCTTGAAAAGGCCTATACCGATAACGCTGCCTATTATCACCTGGGTGCTTGAGACGGGGACCATGGGAATCCGGGGTAATCCAAGGTCCTGAATAAAAGAAGAGAAGGCGGACGACGAAAATATGAACAGCACAAGCGCCTGCGAGAGAACAACTACAAGGGCTGACTCGGAAGAGAGTTCAACAATGTTGTTTCCAACAACCTGCATAACACGGTTCGAATATGTTATTATCCCCGTTGCGATTGCCAGTCCCCCGAGAAGAAAAAGCTGCTGGGAGGAGCTCAGAGTGATTATTCCGAGATCCAGTTCATGCAGATTGAATGAGGGGACAAACACTCCCATTACGTTTGCTATATTGTTTGCACCAAGGGTGTAAGCCCCGAAGGCTCCGACGAGAATAAGGCCTGTCCTAACATACGATTCAAACCGGAAAAGGTGTATGGAAGCGTGCTTTTTGATAAGCCTGATAAGAATGTACAGCAGAATGGCAAATATGGCTCCGAGTACAGGTCCTGTAACCCATGTCGTTACTATTTCCGAAAGGGTCCTTCCATCGGTGGGATTCCGGGTGAAAAGGTTCCATCCAATTATTGAGCCTACAATGGCCTGGGTCGTAGATACGGGAATGGAAAACTTGGTCATTGTATAGACAGCAATTGCCGCCGCCAGAGCAACGGTGAAGGAGCCTCCTATTGTATTTACCGATCCCAGCTTTCCAAGGGTGTCGGTGGCTCCGGAACCCTGGACGACGGCTCCGAGGATTACAAATACAGAGGCAATAATGGCAGCTTTCCTGAAGCTGATCATCTTCGAACCGACGGCTGTGCCGAAGATATTGGAAGCGTCGTTGGCTCCAAGCGACCAGCCCAGTAATAAACCACTTGTCAGGAAAAGGATGATCATTAAATTATTATTTTGATAGCCATTGTTGAAAGAAGGTCTGCAGCTTTCTGTGCGTTGTCGGAAATATTCTCAATATGCTTTATAATGTATCTCAGGTAGGATTTTGTTGCAAGATCCAGCTCTTTCATATCCTGAAAGATAATCCTTATGGTGCTTCTGGTTATCTTGTCGGTCTCGCTTTCAAAATAATACACCTTAAGGAGTTTTTCCCTCACGGTATAAGGTGATCTGAAGTATGCCCTGGCTGCCGGAATTAGCTCTTCTCCGGATGAAACCGACGATTCGGTGATGCTGATAAGATTCTGGCGGATGGAGACAGGGATTTCAGGCATCTCAATGCTGAACTCATTGAGAGTCTCCTTTACAGTGTCAATTATCTCATCCATTACATCAAGAAGTGAACTTACTTCTCCGCGGTGCTGAGGCAGAACAGAATGGGTTATCATTTCATTTTCAATTGTTCTCTGAAGCTTGTCAGCATTGCTTTCGAGAAGTTCGATCTTCTGGACATGCCTGTGGAACGATTCAAGATCCCCTGAAAGGTATGACCTGATACCCTCCCTGAAAACAAGAAGTCCGAGGTCTATGTTGTCAAAAAACTCGTCTATCCTGAGAATCAGGTTTTTTGTTGTTCCGGTGAATAATGCCATTTCAATATTGATTTAAACAAATATAGTTCCTGTGTTTCAGAATTCAATGATCCTTTCTATTTTGTATCCCTTAAGATACTGCCTCAGTATCATCTGAATGTCGCGATTGTCTCCGTATCCGCTAATGCAATCGTGAAGGGCAGTCATTCCGAAGCCCATATCGTTTATGTTGAAATACCCGTATCCGGAGTACTTGCCGTTAATAATCCTTATTGCGCACCGTTCATCATTATCCCTACCCTTGTCAATTATAAAGAAATTACGTCGTGTAAAGACAAATTCATCAGCGGCCCTTGACGCCCTTTCATTATAGGATGCAGGCAGTTCCTTTCCGCAGCATGCACCCCGGCAGATTCCAACCTGCTGATGGAAGCATGCACCTGCGGTATCATATAGTCCTGCAAGCTTCTGACAGAGGTTGTATTTTTCAGTAAGTGCTGTAAGTGAAGTCCTGGCCCTTTCTCTTCCGGCAAATACAGCAAGAGGCGTTTCGTCTGAATCCGTGCTTCCGTACCTGAAGTTGATGTATCCGCCACTGTCGGTCAAGCTGAAGATCCCCCAGTTTGATCCGGTCCGTCTCTGCGCCCTGTTGTAAAGCGGTTTATTCTTTTTTATTTCAGCCGACTCCTTCAGAAGGGCTATAAGTTCACTCCCGGTAGCCTCCCAGTCTATATCGGCAATCTGGTCCCACATCTCCATCGATCTTCCGGAAGTGTTGTTCGAAAGATGGGTCTGCACCCTCTGGTGAAGGTTCCTGCTCTTGCCAACATAGATAAGTTCCTGATCCTCGTTGTAGAAGTAATAAACACCTGGTTCCTCGGGTATCTGGTCTAGCTTTGAGATGTCGAGCCGGGGATTGAGTTTTGAGATCATGGTGTTCTTTATGACAACGTTTTTCCCCCTGTTCATCTCCCTGTCCCTGTCCATAAGTATCTCAAAAAGCCTGGCCGTTGCAATGGCGTCTCCTGCTGCCCGGTGCCTGCCGTTGATCTCGATCCCCATGTCACTGCAGATATTTCCGAGACTGTAGGACCTGTGTCCCGGAAGCAGTTTTCTTCCAAGGGCTACAGTGTCGAGAAGATTCCTCCTGTAATTGTATCCAAGCGATTTGAACTCCTCGCGGATAAAGGAATAATCGAACCTTGCATTGTGGGCAACAAAGATCCTTCCTTCTGTCAGTTCAATTATCTTTTTTGCAATTTCGAAGAAACGCGGTGCATCTGAGACCATTTCATTGGTTATACCTGTCAGGCTTGTTATGTAATAGGGAATGTTGCGTTCCGGGTTGACAAGTGTTACGTATTCATCGGTTATGCGGCAGCCGTCGTGCTGAATGACGGCAATTTCGGTTATCTTCTCGATCCTTGAACTTCCTCCGGTGGTCTCTATGTCAACAATAGCGTACATACCTGCCTGTGCATTCTTTTCCCTCACCTGCTAAGATATGGAGAATTGACGGCAGATCGGACTTTTGTTTGTAATTTTGTATGCAAAACCTGATCAGGATGAACGAATGCTTCGGGAGGAAATTTATCCTTAACGGAAAACTGCAAACATCAGACATGTTCGACAATTCGCTGGTCTATGAGGGCGAATCGGTATATGAGGTAATACGTATGGAAAGGGGCAGTCCGGTGTTCTTTCAGGATCATATGGAGCGCCTCGGATCGAGCCTTGTCCATCAGCACAGAAAGCCCCTGGCTGATTACAAAAGGCTTAGAAATGATATAATCACTCTGGTAAAGACAGAAAAACGCAGGGAGATAAATCTTAAGATAGTTTTCAATTACAGAAAAGATATGGAAAACTACCTTGTATATTTCGTGGAGCCTATTTATCCTTCCGAGGAACAATACAGGAAGGGTGTGAAAGGGATCCTTTACCACGCTGAAAGAAAGACCCCGGGGTCGAAGGTGATCAATCACAAGCTTCGTTCATCAATTTACCACAGGCTGATACTTGAAGGAGCTTACGAAGCCCTTCTTGTCAATGAGGACAGCTGCATTACCGAAGGAAGCAGATCGAATATATTCTTTCTTAAGGGGGAAGTACTGACAACTGCCCCGGAGAAGAAGGTCCTGGGCGGTATCACAAGGAAATATATAATCGAAATATGCAGGGAAAGGAATATTTCCGTCGATTATCGGTGCGTGCCTTCAGATACCATCGGGAACTTTGATGCTGTCTTTATGACCGGCACTTCACCCATGGTTCTTCCTTTCTGCTGTATTGATGATGTACGCTTCAGGGTTGATATACCCGTTATTGCAGATCTGAGACGGCTTTATTCTGAAAAGGCGGATGAAAGCATTCAGCTGTTTATATCAGGGGGGCAGGATCAATCATCCGTTTAAATACATATCTTTGCATCCTGAATTAAAAATATACCGAGATGTCAATCAGAAGACTTAAAAAGGATATAGACTGCCTTTTGTTTGAAGTTATTTCAGACTGTTTTGCTTTTGGATCCGTTCATCCTGAAGAAAAATCCGAAGAGGTTTCCGGAATTATTTCAGATGCCGTGGAGTTGAGAAATGACCTTATAAAGCGTGTCAACAATCCTGAAGTGACCGACGATCCTAAATCGGTCAGGAAGCATTACAATAAGATACAGAGGGACCTTTTTGTGGAATCCGACAAGCTCTTCGGGCGTCTCAGCGATCTTCACGGGAAGAAGGAGTAAGAAACCTGTAGATCCTGTTCCCGCATACCTTGCAGCTTCCGTCCTTCTCAAGGTTTACATGCCTTGCAGTATAGCCTGTTCTTTTTGTCACAGTAGTGCCGCAACTGCTGCAAAGGGTGTCGTTTCCGGCCACACCGCGGGTATTCCCCAGGTAAACATAATGAAGGTTCCGGGATGCTTCCTCATAAAGACCTTCCAGAGTAGCAGCAGGTGTGGCGGGGCTGTCTCTTCTGTACATGGGGAAATACCTGCTCAGATGCAATGGTGTTGATGGTCCCAGCTCATCGGCAATCCATTTTGACTGGAGTTCCATTTCCTCAATGGAATCATTCCAGCCGGGAATTACAAGGGTTGTGATCTCAAGATGTTTTCCGGTTCGTGCTATCTGCTTCAGGCTGTTCCTGACCGGCTCAAGTTCTGCACCTGTCAGTTTTGAATAGAATTTTTCGCTGAAAGCCTTCAGGTCTATGTTGAATGCATCTGTGAACTCCAGGAGTTCCCTTAAAGGATCAGGGTTTATGAAACCATTGCTCACCAGGACGTTGTACAACCCCTTTTCCTTTATCCTTACAGCAGTGTCGATTACAAATTCGAACCAGATCACAGGCTCGTTGTAGGTGAAAGCCAGACCGATGTTATCTGAAGCATTCATTGCCTTGTTTACAAGGTTGTCGGGTGTTGTGTCAGCCGTGAACTTTTTGCTGCTTTCCTGAGATATCTGCCAGTTCTGGCAGAAGTCGCATCTCATATTGCAGCCATATGATCCGGCCGACAGGATGTTATGACCCGGAAAGAAATGATAAAGAGGCTTTTTTTCTATGGGGTCGAGAGCAAGCGCTGAAAGAACACCGTAGGTCAGAAGCTCTATTTTTTCCCCGTTATTTTCCCTTACGCCGCAGATACCTCTTTTCCCGGGAGCAATCTTGCACCGGTGAGGACAAAGCCTGCATTCAATGTATTTGTCGTATTTCAGCCACAGTGGTCCCAAAACCTGAGCTTTTTGTTGTTTAAATTTATACCGGACCTAAGCCCTCAGCAATAAAAAGGTTTATTTTTATAAGAAATAAAATTATCTAAAAATCCTGATAATGAAAAGATTTTTTGCGATCCGGCTTCTCTGCGTATCATTATTTCTCTTTCCTGCTGTTTTCCTTTTCCCGCAGGATGTTCCCTGGAAGGCACCGGATGTTCTGGTCGAAAAACTTTCAGCCGGAAGGCCCGAGGTTAACTACCGGGAGGAGAAAGTACCGTCTTACACGGTTCCCGGTCTTCTTGTAACCTCTGATGGTGGCAGGATTAACAACGCCTCAGAATGGGAGAAGAAAAGGAGGGAGGAGGTCCTGGAGCTTTTCCGTGAAAACGTGTACGGCAGGGTGCCCTCAACATCATATAATATGAAATTCACCATTGAGAAGGAAGACGGAAAGGCCATGGAAGGGAAAGCTACCCTGAAGCAGGTTGTGATTACCATCGAAAGTGAAGGAAAGGCACTTGATATTCCTCTTACAGTTTTTATACCGAACAATGCTCCGAAGCCTGTTCCCGCTTTTCTTCTTATTGATAACCGCGGGCCCGCCAATACTGATCCCGAAAGGATCGTGAAGAGCGAGTTCTGGCCTGCAGAGGAAGTTGCAGCAAGGGGATATGCCATCGCTGTATTCTATAACGCAGATCTTGATCCTGACAATTTTGATGATTTCAAAAACGGAATTCATGCTGTTCTTGACAGGGGATCGCGCAGGCCCGATTCATGGGCAACCATTTCGGCCTGGGCCTGGGGAGCCAGCCGCTGCCTCGATTATTTTGAGACCGATCCCGCGATAGACAGCCGTAAAGTCGCTGTTGTCGGTCATTCAAGGGGAGGCAAGACAGCCCTCTGGGCAGCAGCTGAGGACAGCAGGTTTGCTATGGCGGTAGCGAACGAATCAGGTTGTGGCGGAGCCGCGCTTGCAAGGAGAAGGTTCGGGGAAACCATAGAAATAATAAACAGGGCATTCCCTCACTGGTTTTGCCTTAATTACCGGAACTGGGCGGGAAAGGAGGATTCAATGCCTTTTGACATGCACATGCTGATGGCCCTTATAGCTCCAAGGGCTGTTTATATTACCTCTGCCGGGGAGGATCTCTGGGCTGATCCCAGGGGCTCCTACCTCTCACTTTTTCATGCACTTCCTGTTTACAGGCTGTACGACAAATCAATAAGGCTTCCGGAGCAGATGCCGCCTCTGAACAAACCTGTATTAAGCGGCAGCGTGGGCTATCACATCCGCGATGGAGTACATAACATGCTTCTTAATGACTGGAACTGGTTCATGGATTTTGGTGATACGATACTTAAGTAGAATTGGAAAAGATATTTGTTTCATTCCCGGAAATGAAATCAGTATTCCTCCGGATACTGAAGGAAAATGGTTTTTCAGAGACCCGGGCCACTATCTGTGCCGATATTTTCGCAACGAACAGCCTTGAGGGTGTTCTTTCTCACGGAGTGAACCGCTTTCCCCGGTTTATTGAAAACATACGCAAAGGCTACGTAATACCCGGCTCTGAACCCACATTTATCAAGAGCGCAGGAGCCATTGAACAGTGGGACGGCAATCTTGGTCCCGGCCCTCTCAATGCACTCACCGCAACAGCCAGGGCGATGGATCTGGCAAAGCAGTACGGAACAGGAACAGTTGCCATGAGGAACACAAACCACTGGATGAGAGGAGGATCTTACGGATGGAAAGCCGCAGGTGAAGGTTTTGCCTTTATCGCCTGGACGAACACCGAAGGCAATATGCCCGCCTGGGGAGCAAGCGACTGCAGGCTGGGCAACAATCCCCTGGTTATCGCTGTCCCGTACGGAGAACATGCAATTGTTCTCGATTTCGCTATGTCGCTATATTCCTACGGGAAAATGGAGATGTATTCCCTGGAGGGAAGGAGGCTCCCTTTTCCGGGAGGTTTCGACAGCAGAGGGGAACTTACTGATGATCCTGCCGGGATACTAGAAACGAGGAGAACGCTTCCTGCAGGATACTGGAAAGGATCCGGACTTTCACTTATGCTTGACATCCTTGCTGCAGGCCTTTCAGGAGGACTTTCTACCGGCGAGATATCAAAAGGTGAAGCAGAATATTCTCTTTCGCAGATCTTTATTGCAATAAGTCCTGAAAAGATATGCGGGAAGGAAAGCTTTCAGGATTCAATAAACAGAATAATAAGTGATCTTAAAAACTCGGTCCCGGTAAATGAGGGCGCGTCAGTACGCTATCCCGGAGAGAGTGTGCTAAGGACAAGGCAGTCATTCCTTTCCGCAGGAATTCCTGTGAACAGGGCGATATGGGATAAGATACTGTCGCTGTGAAGCAGCTAAAACTCTTCCTGGATATTATCTAAAGGGATTTTATTGCCGGTGCAGAAATCCTCTATACTTTCCTTTACAGGTTCAATAATATCAGTGAAGGTTGTTCCGAACCTCATCCTTATGCTCTTTCCCGAGTTAAGTCTGAAAACAAGCTTGAGGGGATAGATCTCCGCCTTGGCTATCTCCCGGGCTTCAATTGACACAGGAGGCAGGATGGAATTTTTCTTGATTCGCAGCGAATCAGATCCTATTTCGATGAATTTGTCTCCTTTGCCCAGACCCGTAACTACCTGGTAATATCCGAAACCGAGAAGGAATATTACCGAGAGCCAGAGTATCCTGTTGGATACAAGGGTGTCAAAATTGATTACAACCCATGCAAATGCAAGGACGATACAGACCGATCCGAGAAGAAGGTTGAAGGTCCTGGTTATCCTGTTGCTTTTGCCGATCTCGAGCGAAAAGTATTTTTTTTCCATGCTGATAATTAAAATATAAAAATATTACATTTATAATGAAATTCTTTGAAAGGATAAATTTACTCTTTACAACCATTACCTCCTGATTTATGAAAAGGAATTACTACCTGATCTCGCTTATTTTTCTTATATTTTTTGCGATCTCCTTCCTGACCAACATCCTTGGGGCAATAAATCCCAATGTCAGCGACAGCTATTCTCTAACCGGCACCATGACCGGAATGCTTCCCTTCTCATTTTTCATAGCGTATGGATTGATGTCGATACCCGCTGGGATGATGATTCAGAAGTACCATGAAAAGAAGAGCCTGACACTTGCCTGGATCCTTGCTTTTTCCGGAGCGCTTCTTTTCACGGCCTTTCCTGTTTTCCCGGTCTTTCTCTGTTCTCTTTTCATGATAGGAAGCGGTATGGCTATCCTGCAGGTTGCCATTTATCCCCTTCTCAGGGTTGCCGGTGGAGAAGAGCATTTTGCCTTTAATTCCGTTATTGCCCAGCTTGTTTTCGGAGCCGCATCCTTTCTGAGCCCTTTCGTTTATTCGTACCTGGTTCTCGGCCTGGCTGACAGGGAAGCCGCGGGAGGATTTGTGATCAGGCTGGCCGCAGCAGGAACTCCTGCAGATCTGCCATGGGTTTCAATATATCTCCTCTTTACCCTGATCAGCCTCCTGATGACCCTTATCATCATATCAACCCGTTTTCCGGCAGTTGAGCTTCGCGAAGAGGAGAGGGCCGGCGCCTGGAAGACGCATCTTGATCTTTTCAAGCAAAAAAAGGTTATACTTTTCTTTTTCGGGATCTTCTGTTACGTGGGAACTGAACAGGGGATCGCCAACTGGATATCGGAGTTTCTCCGTACCTATCACGGGCTAGGGCCCGAAGTGGAAGGAGCGAGGGCAGTGGGCCTTTTCTGGGGCATGATGACCATAGGCTGCTTTCTCGGACTTTTCCTTTTGAAGGTGATGGACAGCAAGATTGTACTGCGGATTTTTACAGTTTCTGCCCTTGTCATTCTGACCTTTACCCTTTTCGGAAGCGTGAAGATGGCCCTTTTCGGTTTTCCGGCCCTCGGATTCTGCCTTTCCGTAATGTACGCGATTATTTTCTCGCTTGCCCTGAACAGCGTGTCGAAATCGCACGGTTCCTTTTCAGGGATACTCTGCTCGGGAATTGCGGGCGGAGCTATCGTCTCACTTATCGTCGGCCGTTTGAAGGACCTCGTGGGCCTGCAGGCCGGGATGATGGTGCTTTACATTACCCTGGCCTATATCCTGAGCATAAGCTTCTGGGCCAAACCTATTGTCAGCAACGCAACAATAAAGAGGAAGAAATAATCCCTGGAACGTCCGTTTTATTAGTGCCGCGCTTGTTTCCTGCCCAACTGTAGAGGCAGGCGTCATTACATTAAAACCAAAATTGTATTATGAAAGATAAATTCTGCTCCGGAGAGATATCAGAGTCCGGAAAATGCAGGAAATTAATACCCGCCGGCTGGTTGGCTTTCGCAGGCATTGTCCTGATGTTTATTGTAATCATGCCGGCCTGCATCGCCCAGGATTCCGGATGGCGTCAGCTTTTCAACGGGAAGGATCTCACAGGCTGGAAGCATGCCGGTCCCGGCCATATGACCGTTGAGGATGGTCTTATTAAGGGCAACGGCGGGATGGGTATCCTATACTGGGCCGGAGAGAAGTTCGGCAACTGCATGATCAGGGTAGTCTGGAAGATGAGGGACGAGAACAGCAACTCCGGTATTTTTATACGCGTTCCGCTTGAACCAAGGGAAGAATGGATGCCTATACATTACGGTTACGAGGTACAGATAGACAACAAGCCCGAGTTGTCGGATGAGGATGAGTACCATTATACGGGAACATTGTATTCTCTTACAAAGCCTCTTGCCAAACCCGGCCTCCCTGGTCCGCAGTGGAACACTACGGAGATAACACTCGACGGACCAAGGACCATTGTCTTTGTAAATGGTGAAAAAGTGACAGACTACACTGAAGGAGATCCCGTGCCTGAAAGGATTTTTGATTTTGAACCCTACAGGGGACTGCGCCCTGACTCGGGATATATAGGTATTCAGAACCATGGCGATGCCGATGTAGTTTACTTCAGGGAGATAGCGGTAAAGCCCCTGAAGAAGTAAGACTTTGTACCTGCCTGCAATTATTTAGTTGAAGGTACATGAGTCATTAGAATTTATATTGTACGGCAATAAAAACTTATTGTCACAGGTAAAATAATTATCGTACCAGGTAAAGAAATATACATCTGCCTGAAGCTATATGTGTTTATGTCAGCGGTCAGCGGTCAGCATTCAGCGGTCAGCATTCAGCATTCAGCGGTCAGCATTCAGCGGTCAGCGGTCAGCATTCAGCGGTCAGCGGTCAGCATTCAGCGGTCAGCATTCAGCGGTCAGCATTCAGCGGTCAGCTGTCAGCATTCAGCACCATGCACCAAGTAACCAGCAACAAGCAACCAGCAACCAGCAACCAGCAACAAGCAACCAGCAACAAGCAACCAGCAACCAGCAACCAGCAACCAGCAACAAGCAACCAGCAACCAGCAACCAGCAACCAGCAACAAGCAACCAGCAACAAGCAACCAGCAACCAGCAACATTTAACCATTATACAATATCCACCATGGGAACCTCACAAAAAAACTCAACCGGAAATTCTGCGTTAACAAGGCGCGATTTCGTAAAGACTGCAGCAACGGGAGCAGCTGCCCTTACTATTGTACCGGCCTGTGCCGTCGGCGGACTCGGACATAGGGCACCGAGCGACAAGCTTTTAATAGCTGCAATTGGCTGCGGCGGTGAAGGCGCTGATGATATCAGGCATTATGCCATAGCGCCAAAGAAGAACGCTGAGATAGCTTTCCTTTGTGATGTCGACGACCGGCAGGCTGCTCCGAGAATAAAGGAATATCCCCGTGCAAAATTCTATCACGACTGGAGGGAACTTTTTGACAGGGAAAAAAACAATTTTGACGCCGTATCAGTGGCAATTCCCGATCATAACCATGCAGTAGTTGGCCTTGCAGCAATGCAGGCCGGGAAACATCTTTACATGCAGAAACCACTTACACACGATATCTATGAAGCCAGGATTCTTACTCAGGCCTCGGAGAAATACAAAGTGGTAACCCAGATGGGTGATCAGGGTGCCTCATGCGCCGGTATGCGAACTCTCAGGGAATGGCTTGAAGCAGGTATTCTGGGAGACATTGAAAAGGTTTACTGCTGGACCGACAGGCCGGTCTGGCCGCAGGGAATTCCATGGCCACAGGCACGGCCTGCAATACCTAATGAACTTAAATGGGACCTATGGCTTGGAACAGCCGAAGATCCGGGCTACATTGACAATCTGGTTCCCTTCAACTGGAGAGGATGGTGGCCATTCGGCACGGGAGCGCTGGGCGATATGGGCTGTCATATAATGGGCCCTCCCTTCAAGCTCCTTAACCTGGGCTATCCAACCGAAGTATCCTGCAGTGCCAGCACTGTCTATACCGGGATTTTCAAGGAGGGCATCTTCCCTGAAAGCGGACCTGTTTCAAGTTCAATAAGATTCAGGTACGAGCTTGGCAGCGGAAAGCCTCTCGACCTGTACTGGATGGATGGAGGAATTACTCCCGAAAGACCTTATGAAATAGAACCGGAGTTGAATATGAATGATGTGATGGGCGACTGGCCGGGACTTGGAGATTATGAGGGAGCTACACTTTTTATCGGGACGAAGGGAAAGGCCGCCTGCGGATGGGGAGGAAGAAATCCCATACTCCTGCCTCTTTCGAAGAATAAGGAAATATCCGTTCCTGAGAAATATCCGCGCGTGGAAGGAGATATGGACGGACACTGGTGGCAATGGATAGATGCCTGTATTGCAGGATATGGCAAGGCTGAAGTCGATTCTCCCTTTGTTGGATATGCCGGACCGCTTACCGAAACTGTTCTGATGGGAAATCTTCTTCTGAGGTGCTTCAATATTCAGACGAAGATAACAAGGAAGGATCCCGTATACGGAGAAATGGAAGGGTACATATTCCCTGGCAGGTATATCAGCTATAAATGGGATGGAGAAAACATGAGGATCACCAATTTTGAACAGGCCAACCAATACGTAAGGAGAGAATACAGGAAGGGGTGGGGGGACCTGTCGATTTAGCAGAAAAGCTTCAGATGAAATCCCAATGAGCTACTGAAGGGCCTTATGGAAATTGATGGCAGATGTTAAAATTTCTTAAATTTAATTTGTTTTTAATGAAATTTTAATTATATATTTACATTGATATTAAACAAAAAATGGCCTTAACTAACCTTACCGGTATCTATTCCTTGAGTTCCGGTATTTCGTTTTGCTAAAAAGACCTGATTTAACTAACCTTAACTTACTAAATTATGGGTGCTAATCTGAATTTGGTGCGTTTTTTAAGAAGAAGTGCATCGGTGCTTCTTATTTTCAGCCTTACCCTGTCGCTTGCCATTGCCCAGCAGAGGACGATAACAGGGACCGTCACATCGGAGAGTGAAGGTCCGCTTGTCGGCGTTAACGTAGTCGTGCAGGGAACAACAATTGGAGGGACAACGGATATCAGCGGGAACTACTCGATAAGTGTTCCGGGGCCTGAGGCTGTTCTGGTGTTCAGCTATATAGGCTATACACCTGTGAATGTTACAGTAGGTTCGCAATCAAGGATAGACGTGGTCCTTGAACCTACAATGAGTGCCTTGGGCGAGATTGTTGTCACAGGTTACAGTACCCAGA
>MTKZ01007628.1_pt1 | contig 49506 bp, 47 predicted proteins | sample 1042781 | NCBI WGS metagenome assembly MTKZ01 (sample SAMN06212207, study PRJNA360539) | anaerobic digester metagenome | biome: Wastewater treatment plant; material: sludge; isolation source: anaerobic digester fed with sludge from wastewater treatment plant | place: Denmark: WWTP Viborg ...
TTTCCCAACGGTGGGTCGTGGGACCGGGACGTCTTGCGGCCGGCCTGTCGAGGTCCGCCTTCCAGCGGTCAGGCGGACCTCGTCGGGAATCACCTCTTCCGGAGCAAGCAGTCGGACTCTGTTCTCCGATCAGCCCCCGCCACCGGCCAGCGTCGTCCCCGGCTCGGTCATCTGCGCCGGGTCGAGGATACGGTCGAGCTCAGCGTCAGACAGACTGGTTTGCTCCCGCGCGACCTCGCGGATTGTCCGTCCGGTCTTCGCGGCATCCTTCGCGATCGCGGCCGCGGCGTCGTAGCCGACGATCGGCGCGAGAGCCGTGCCGATCATCAGGCCCCGCTCGACCATTTCGGGTCCGCGGCGTGTTGCGACGATCCCGTCGATGCATTGCTCGGCGAAGTTCTCGCAGCTGGTGGCCAGCAGCTCGATTGACTGAAGCAGGTTGTAGACGGCGACCGGCATCATCACATTCAGCTCGAAATTGCCTGACTGGCCGGCGATGTTGATTGTGACGTCGTTGCCAAGCACCTGTGCGCAGACCATTGCGACCGATTCTGCAATGACCGGGTTCACCTTGCCCGGCATGATCGACGAGCCAGGCTGGACCGCGGGAAGCTCGATTTCGCCGATGCCAGCTCGCGGCCCGGAGCCGAGCCAGCGGATGTCGTTGGCAATCTTGAGCAGCGACACCGCGATCGTCTTCAGCGCGCCACTGGCCGCGACAACGCCATCGAGTGTGCTCTGTGCCTGGAAGTGATTCGTGGATTCAACGACCTCAACCCCGGCCTCGTGGCTCAGAATGCGGCAGACACGGTCGGAGAATTCCGCGTGCGTGTTGATCCCGGTGCCGACTGCCGTGCCACCGAGGGCCACTTCGCGAAGCTCACCGATCGCCTCCGCTGCGCGCGCTCGACCTCGCTCAATCTGCCCCGCATAGCCGAGAAATTCCTGCCCGAGGCGGATTGGCGTCGCGTCCTGCAGATGCGTGCGCCCGGTCTTGATCACCGGCATCAGCTCGTCGGCCTTGGCTCTTAGCGATGTCTCGAGCCGTTCCAGCGCTGGCTGAAGATCCTCGGCAATTGCCGACAGGGCCGCCAGGTGGATCGCAGTCGGGATGACATCGTTCGACGACTGGCCGGCGTTGACATGGTCGTTCTTGTGGACCGGAGTCGTTCCATTGCGTGTTTCGTCGAGGATCTCGTTGGCGCGGGACGCAATAACCTCGTTGGCATTCATGTTCGTCGACGTGCCAGACCCAGTCTGGAAGATGTCGAGGATGAACTGGTCGTCGAACGTCCCCTCGGCAACCTCGGCTGCTGCCCGGACTATCGCGTCCGCGAGTCGCGGATCGACGATACCGAGGTCGTTGTTGACTCGCGCAGCCGCGCCCTTGATCTGCCCCAGCGCGCGAATGAACCGTCGCGGAAAGCGCAGATCGCTGATTGGAAAGTTGTGATGCGCTCGCATCGTCTGGACGCCGTAATACGCGTCCGCTGGCACCTGCAGCTCGCCCAGCGAGTCGCGCTCGGTCCTCGTGGCCTGACTCGTGTCCCCCGCCATGCTCGTTCCCTCCCGGGTCTCTCTTCCCCGCCCTGTCCATGGCGGGCCGTCGATCGTAGTGTACGAAACCGAGCGATGGAGACTGCCAGTCCTGCCCGTATCGAGGCACGAGCGGGCGTATACTGTGCACCACTTGAGAGATTACGCCGTGGCGCGCGCGACTGCATCACCGCAGCCGGGCCGGCGTCCTCTTCGGGTTCTTCGAAGCCGACCCGGCGCGAAGATACGAAAAAGGGGGCTTGATGCTCTGGCCCATGACGGCTATGCGCGATTCCAGTGGCGCACTCCGGATCGCTGATGTCTCACTCTCCGAGCTAGCGGACACCTACGACACGCCACTCTACGTCTTCGACACAGCGACGATCCGCGAGCAATGTCGAAGATATTGTCGCGCGTTCGCAGATGCCTGGGTTCGTCCGCGCGTTGTGTATGCCGGCAAGGCCGGGATGTCCAGGGCACTGCTCGAAATCATCGCTGACGAGGGACTCTGGCTTGATGTCGTCTCGGGCGGGGAGCTCGCGTACGCGCTCGCCTGTGGTTTCCCGGCACATCGGATCCACTTCCACGGGAATAACAAGACGGCCGCGGAGCTGCGGCTAGCGCTTGATAGCCGGATCGACACGGTTGTCGTCGATAATTTCGACGAGATCGACATGCTGGCGGAGCTCGCTGCCGGCCGCCCACAACCGCAGGCAGTGCTGGTGCGGGTCAACCCCGGCATCGATGTTCATACCCACGATTATCGCAAGACCGGTATTCCCGACTCGAAGTTCGGGCTGGGGATCCAGAATGGACAAGCGGAGGAGGCCGTCCGCCGAATCCAGCGAATTCCGGGGCTCCAGCTGAATGGATTCCACGCTCACGTCGGTTCGCAGATCTTCGAGATCGATCCGTTCGTCGACACCGTGGAAACGCTGTTCGGTTTCGCGGCACAGATGCGTGATGCCCATGGCGTCGAGATCGGCGAGATCAGCCCTGGCGGCGGCCTTGGTATCCCATATGAAGCGACGGATCCCGATACACGAGTGGAGGAGTATGTTGCCGCGTTGGCAGCCTGCGCTCGAGAGTCGTCCGCGCAGTACGGAATATCCCCGCCCGTGCTGACAATCGAGCCTGGCCGCACCATTGTCGGTCAGGCCGGCGTCGCGGTCTATACGATCGGCGCGCGCAAGGAGATTCCTGGCGTCCGGACATACGTCTCCGTCGATGGCGGAATGGCGGATAATATCCGCCCGGCGCTGTATGGCGCGGCGTATACTGCCGAGCTCGTCGGCCGGCCGAGCGAAGGAGACCTCGCGGCTGTGACGATTGCCGGCAAGTATTGTGAGTCGGGCGATATTCTCATCGAGCGTGTCGCGCTGCCACCGTTCGCCCGAGGGGATTATCTGGCGATTCCGGCAGCCGGCGCGTACTGTCTGGCGATGGCCAGCAATTACAACCAGTCGCGACGTCCGGCCGTTGTATTCGTTGAAGATGGCGAGAGCCGCCTGACACAGCGACGGGAGACGGTCGACGATCTGCTCCGGCGCGATATCGACGATGCGCCGCCTCCCTCAGCCGTCACCCGGGAAGCGCCGGGCTGACGATCGACCAGCATTACAGATCGGCGTTCACCGGTCAGTCTCATCCAGTAGCTCCAGGGAGACCCCTTCGTGCCAGACAACACCGACAATCTGAGCAATCGAGACGACCGTAAGGCAGATCCCGGCCCCATAGCTGACCCGCCACCGGGCGCTTTCGAGGTGGATGAATCGCTGGTGAATCAGCTCGTCCGGCGTGCCGAAGCGAATGGCGCCCTGAATTGGGATGACGTTCGCCAACTCGTCGATGTCGATAAGGATCGAGCGACACGCGACGCGGTCGAGGCGCGGCTCACGGAGCTCGGTATTTCGATCGGTGGTGACAGTCATGTCGCCGATGAGATCGACAGCCCGAGCGCCGATGCCGAGGATGCCGATGAAGATGAAGGGGAGAGCCGCCTTGATCTCTTCGTCGACAGGCGGATCGCTGATATCGACCTCTCAGGTGTCAGCCTCGACGACCCAGTGCGTATGTACCTTCGCGAGATCGGGCGTGTGCCACTGCTTACTGCCCAACAAGAGGTCGATCTGGCACAGCGGATGGAACGAAGGGACCACCTGGCGCGCCTGGCGTTGCGACTCACCGAAGGCAGGGCCGAGAGACCCGATATCCGCATCCGCCAGGCTGTCAGCGAGTTCGCCGAGCAAATCGGCCGAACTGTGTATCTCTCCTTCTCCGAAGGCTGGCGGTTTGCTGAGGTGCTCTACCAGGAGGCTTACCCCGACCAGCGCGCCGACTCGAAGATGCGGATGCTTGCCGCTGTCTTGCCGATAACCCAGCTTCCGGATGCGTTGTTCAAGTCCGTTGCCGACGGGTTCGGGATCACCACCGGAGCGCTTGAGGAGGAGCTACGCCGTCGCCGGGTCGAGTGGGACCTGTTGCCGCGCTCCATCCAGCGCCGGATCGCCGCGCCGGACGCAATGATCGACCAGGACGAGGCATCTGCGCTGCTGACCGAAGCCGCGCCACAGATGAGCCAGACTTACCTGCAGCGAGTTGAGCAAGGCGATGTGGCCCGCACAGACCTCACCGAGGCGAATCTGCGGCTGGTCGTCAGCGTTGCCAAGAAGTATGTCGGGCGCGGGATGTCGATGCTCGACCTCGTTCAGGAGGGCAACCTCGGGCTGATCCGCGCCGTCGAGAAATTCCAGCACCATAAAGGATTCAAGTTCTCGACATATGCAACCTGGTGGATTCGTCAGGCCATCACTCGAGCGATTGCCGACCAGGCGCGCACCATCCGCATACCGGTCCACATGGTCGAGACGATCAATCGGCTGATCCGGACATCGAGGAGGCTACAGCAGGAGCTTGGGCGCGAGCCGACGTCCGAGGAGATCGCCCGTGAGATGGATCTCACGCCTGAGAAGGTGCGGGATATCCAGAAGATCTCACAGGAGCCGATATCGATCGATATGCCGATTGGTGAGGAGGAAGACTCCAGCCTCGGCGACTTTATCGAGGACCAGAAGGCACTCGCGCCTGCCGATGCCGCTTCACAACAGATGTTGAAGGAGCAGATGGAGCGCGTCCTGAGCCAGCTCTCCGAACGCGAGCGCCGGGTGCTTGAGCTGCGCTTTGGTCTGGAGGACGGTCGTAGCCGGACACTGGAGGAAGTGGGCCGGGAATTCGGCGTCACCCGCGAGCGCATCCGCCAGATCGAGGCGAAGGCGCTGCGCAAGCTCCGTCACCCGACCAAGTCCCGCCAGCTGCGCGACTATCTCGAATAGTCTCTATCACGGCCTCGAGTGCCGGATGTGGCACGCTTCCGGCGCAACACGAAGGCCGGACACTGGCCTTGCTGGATGAGGGAGTCACTCGGGTGCTGGTTGATCGCGCGCGTATTCAGGTCACTGCTGGTGATGGCGGCCGTGGGGTCGCCTCGTTTCGACGTGAGAAGTTCGTTCCGATGGGCGGCCCGGATGGCGGGGATGGCGGTCGGGGCGGCGACGTGATTCTTCGGGTCGATCCCCACCTGGCGACGTTGCTGCCATTTCAGTATGCATCGCACTTCCGTGCCGGCCATGGTCAGGCCGGCCGCAACCAGAAGATGCACGGCAAGAACGGCGAGACGAAGTACATTGACGTTCCTCCCGGCACGATCGTCATCTNNTGGTCGAGGCGGGTAGCGAGATCGTCGTCGCGCGCGCGGGCAGGGGCGGGCTGGGCAACTCGCACTTCACGAGCTCGACTCGACAGGCGCCCCGCATTGCTGAGCTGGGTGAGCCAGGCGAGGAGCGCTGGATCCGGCTCGAGCTCAAGCTGATTGCCGATGTGGGTCTGGTTGGTTTTCCGAACGCCGGAAAGTCGACGCTGTTGGCCGCTGCTAGCGCCGCGCGTCCGAAGATCGCAGATTATCCGTTCACCACGCTCGAGCCGAACCTTGGCGTCGTCGAGGTAGGCGGACGTCGTGGCGAAACCTTCGTCCTGGCAGATATCCCCGGTCTGATCGAGGGCGCGGCCGAAGGGGTCGGCCTCGGCCACGAGTTCCTTCGTCACGTTGAGCGCACGCGCCTGCTCCTGCATGTCATCGACGGCTCCGGCGGCCTCGAAGGACGTGACCCGATCGACGACTTTGAGATCATCGATGCTGAGCTGGTTGCCTATTCCGATGAGCTTGGCGCCAAGCCACGGTTCCTCGCGATCAACAAGATCGATCTTGCCGAGACCCGCGAGAATCTGCCGAGATTGCATGAGGCGCTGGACGGCCGGGTTGAGAGGGTCTTCGACGTATCGGGTGTGACCGGCGCGGGAGTTCCGGAGATGATGGCTGCCATCAAGGAACGCCTCCAGGATATCCCGCGACTTGCAGATCTGGTCCCGGTGGAGAGTCGCCGCATCTACACGCTGGATGAGCTGGACGACACTGCCTGGGTCGCCGAGCGCGTGTCCAGCCACCACTTCGTGGTGCGCGGGCGCAAGATCGAGCGCACGTTGGTGATGACCGATTTCTCCAGTGAGGACGCCGCCGACCGGTTTCAACGCATTCTCGAGGCGTCGGGGATCTCGAACAAGCTCGAGGATCTGGGCGTCGAGCCCGGCGATGTCATCCATATCGGCGAAGCGGAACTGATCTGGGATCAGGCGGCGATGGAGCATGGTGACGCCGACGAAAAGCGCCGACGAACGCATCGTGAGCGGTTGCAGGACAGCTTCGAGGGTGAGATCGAGAAATCCGGCCACCGTCGCCGCCAGCGCGGGCGGAGCGCACAGCAGAAACAACCCTGACGGGCCGGCCGCTGATAGGTCCACGAGGAACAAACTGATACTATTCGGCAGCAAGGTTACGCCACCGAGACCGTTCGGCGGCGTTTTGGTGAGTGGTTAGGTGCCGGGCTTGACGCAGATTCTCCAGATCGCGATTACCTTTCTGCAGGTCATGACCTGGGCAGTCGTCGGGCGCGCCCTGATCTCGTGGGTTGACCCACAGGGGACGAACCCGATCTCCCGCTTTCTCGTCCAGCTGACCGAGCCGATCGTTGGCCCCATTCGATCTGTGGTGCCGCGGATCGGTATGATCGACATCTCGCCGATCTTCGCGATCCTCCTCCTTCAGGTTCTGGCTCGAATGCTTGCCCAGGTGTGAATCGGCGCCTGACCTCTAGAGGTCGCGGTCGAAGCTCCTTCGCGTTCCGGCTCGATTTTCAAACCAGCCCCAGACTCGCTGGCTTTCTTCGGACGACCAGCCGTAATCTCGCGTGCGCTGATCCCATTCGGAGCGATTCTTGAGCTCGTAGTATCGTTCGAGCTCGTGGGCTTGCGTTATCGTCAACTCAGACATGACGAGTGGCCGGCTGGCGTCGTCGGGGCTGTCGATCGATGGTGCTTCGGACATCGGCATGCTCCATCCGTGTTGCGAGGCGTGTCCTCCAACGGGCGCCGCAGAACGGATGCCGTGAATTACTCGTGAATCGAGACAGTGGACCCGATCGAGAGGAACTGCCAGAACCAGGCGGCGTCATCCACCATCAGATTGACGCACCCATGGCTGCGGGCGTAACCGTACTCCCAGGGGTCGCTCCAGTAATTCGCATGCAGGGCGAATCCGCCGTCCGCAAAATACTGGACCCAGGGGACATTCTCCAACCGGTAGGATTCCGCGTCGCCCTCCGCAATCCCGGTCGTCGCGCTATCGAGCGTGTCGATCTCGTTGCGGCGAAAGATCGAGAAGGTCCCGGTCGGCGTTTCGAAACCCGGCTTCCCGGTGATCGAGGTCGCGGCGTACACCGGCGTGTCATCGACCCATGCGATGACATAGTTCGTCGTGAGGTTCACCTCGACCCAGTGCCCCGCGAATGTTTCAGAAGCGTGCGGCGCGACGAATGGCCCCACTGTCGCGGCCGAGATGTAGTTGCCTGACCAGGTGCGGTACCAGAGATCGGTGCCGGCCGCGCTGCCGCCGACCTCAACCCCGTAGAGCGCGATCGGCCAGCCGGTGTGGAGTTCCGCCACGACCGGCGCGTTGACCGTCGGCGCCGAGCGAACGTTGGCGGAACCGGACATGACCATTGCCATCACGCCGCCATCCAGTGTCTGAATCGCGTCAGCCCAGCCACCCGATCGCAGTGAGTCAACTTCGGACGCGTCTGCGGCTAGTTGCGTGCGTGAAGTCGATGCCGACTCTTCGGTTTCCGTCTCATGGCTGGTGGTCGCTGAGCTTTCGTTGTCATCAGCCGGTGATGCCTCAGGGTTCGCTTGTGGTGTCGCAGTTGGCGCTGGCCTCGTCGCGACAGGGGCAACCGAGGCAGTCGGTTGAAGGGCTGAAGGCGGGGTCGCGGGCTGCCCGATCATCATCGATGCCTGGGGCGGAGAGGCTGAAGCCGTCGCGGTCGCTGGAGCTATCGCGCTGGAGGGAGGCGTCGCGGCGTCGTGTGCTGAGGTGCGATGCAGCAGCACGATCGTGACAACCAGGAACACGAGAACGCTGGCGACAATACTCCGCATCCGGGGAGACTCCTTTTGTGGCAGTGTACGTACGTGTACGTACGATAGTAAGCCACAGAAGCTCCTGCAAGAAAAGGATTTGCCACTTCCATGATGCGACTGGCAGTCACACATGAGGGCGTGGTGTTACCAGCCCGGCGGCATCTCGAAGAGCGATACCCGCACGCCGGTGACTTCGTGGGAGTAGAGGAGTGTCCCGGTCGTTGCTAACCACGAACCAAGCACGTTGTCGGGGTCTTCGTCGGGAACGCGGTCAGGCGATTCGACCAGCCAGAGGCGTTGGGCTCCGCCGACCTGGTCGCGAATCTGTTCGATCATCAGGTCGCGCGTGAGCCATTTGACCTTGAAGGTCGGGATCGTCGCAACCGGATATTGTCGCAGCGACGGTTCGCGCTGTGCGTAGTAGTCGAGCGTCGTAATCAGATAGCCCGGATGGACGATGATCGCGTCACCTGGCTCGGCGCGACGCGCGATGTCGGCGTAGGCCGAGCGCCAATCCTCCTTGACGGCCGCGTGCGTTCGATCGACATCGCGGATCGGCGCCCAGGCAAACGCCAGCAGAAGCGTGAGGCTGAGTAACCCGAGGGGCCAGGCGCGACGGCCGGCGATCAGTGCCCCGACGGAACCCGCCACGAGGATGAGGTAGGCCGGCAGCGCGACGATCGCGTAGCGGTCAGAAAATACAGACTGTCGCAGTGAGACGGCCCATAGCCCGGCGATTGGAACTACGACCAGCGCGCTCAGCAACAGCCACCATCGGGCCGGCCGCCGCTGCCAGCGCAGTGTGAGGATCCCTCCACCGGTCAGTAAGCCATATAAGATCGCGCCCCCGCGCTCGATGCCGGGTGTGGAGCGATTGACGGCCAGCTTCACGCCGAGGATGCGGACTGCGTCCCAGAGGCTGACATCTGGCTGCCAGGTCGCTACGCCACCGCCAATGACCTTGATCGCCCACAGCGCGATCGGGACATACGGCAGGGTCAGCGCCGCGGCGGCCAGAAGCCAACCGCGTTCTCGTCCGCGCCACCTTGTCCTCGTGAGGATCACGTACCCCGACTGGGCGACGAACACCAGCACCGTTGCGACGTGGGTATAGAACATCAGGCTGGTCATCACGACGTAGACGATCCACCACACGGCGCGGTTACGGATCAGCGCCTCGGCGAGGAACAGGGTCGATAGCACCGAGAGAAGAACGACGATCGTGTACATCTTGGCCTCTTGCGAGTACCAGATGTGATAGGGCGAGATCGTCAGCAGTCCCGCCGCCAGCAACCCGACTCGACTGCCAGCGACTCGCCTCGCCAACAGATAGAGCAGCGGAATCGTTGCGACGCCGGCCACGGCTGAGGGTAACCGCACCGCGACCTCCGAGATGCCAGCCATCCGCACCCAGATTGCCAGCATGACGTTGTAGAGTGGGCCGTTTTCACCGGCTGCGACGAATGTGCGCAGCACCTGGTCGAACGACCGCTGAGCGCGGACGACGACATCGACCTCGTCGAACCACAGGCTCTGTCGACTCAGCCCGGTCAGTCGCAGCCATGCGCCAGCCGTGACAACAGCCGCGAAAGCCAGGTAGTGGATCAACGCGGCATGCGCGACAGCCTTCGCGATGAATCGTTCGCGCGCCACTGCGATCATCGCTCCCGGCGCTCCCAACCCTCGATGACCGACGCATACAGGCTCGCGTGCGCAGCGGCGATCGACGGCCAGCCATAAGGCCACGGGAGCGGCCCGACTCCGTCCTCTGCCGCCAGCACAACCTCCAAAGCGTCGCTTAAACGACCGATGTTGTTGCGTGGAATGATCTGCAGTTGCGGCATTCTGCCCACATCGTTCAGCGAAGTTGGCGCATGTGGCTCGGTCGTGACGACCGGCCTCCCTGATTGCAAGGCAGCCAGCAGCGACCCGCTGCGCAAGCTGGCGCCATGCTGGAATGGGAGAGCAACGACGCCGGATCGGGCCAACGCGTTGCTTGCCTGCTGTGCTGGGAGGTAGCCAGTGCGGTCGACGCGAACAATCAGATCGGCTGCCAGTTGCTCGATTTCGGCGAGCGGGACGAGGTCGTTGTTCGCGGATGCCGTCCCCATGTCACCGATCATCATGAGGCGTGGCCGGCGGACAGGATCGATGAGGCCGATCGCCTCGATCAGCTCGATAATCCCCTTCGCGCGGCTGGGCAGTCCAATNNCGACCGTATCGCGATCGACAGGGAGATCGAGGTCGGGAGGCGGAAGGTTAGGCCCGATCGGGATTTCGACCGTGTCGATTTCTCGGCCGGCTAACGTCGCAGCGTCGAATGGATTTGTCACAACAACTCGTGTGGATGCGCGGGCCATGCGCAGTATCGCGAAACGCCGGAGGACCCCGGCCTTAGGGAACAGGTAGGGGGGACGGAGATCGTGAAAAGTCGTCAGGGTCGGGAACTTGTCGCGCAGTAGACACGGCAGCAGATTCGCCGATGGGTGCATATCGAATGCGCCGGCCTGATACTGGATATGGACGACGTTCGCGCCAACCCGGGTCGCAATATCAGCGACCTTCCGCGCCGCCGGCCAACCCCACTTGCCGAAGCCGATGACCTGCTCCCGCTGTCCGACTGGCGCCAGAATCGTTGATTCGACGCCCTCCCGGGCTAGCCATGCCGCCAGGCGTTCCGTATAGTCGCCGACTCCGCCGGCCATCGGTGGGTATTCGCCGGTCACGAGCAACACGTGGATGTCCGCCATCAGCCTCTTCGTACCCCTCGGCGGAGCGCTGCCGCGTAGAACCTCATTCGCTCCATGCGCAACTGGCGTCGATTCCCGAGCAGCCACTTGGCAGATTCGCGCGATAGCCGGATCACGTAATCCAGCAGAATCGCGACGCGGACGACGGACTCCCAGCGTCTGCCGTACAGTCGCCCGGTCAATTGAACGCGGCTGGCGTTGAATTCTGCCAACCGGCGCGGAAGATCCTGCGCCGCGCTGGCCCCCTCATGATGGACGATCTCGGTAGTTGGAACGAAGCCAACTCGCCAACCGTGTCGTTGAAACCGCCAACACCATTCGACCTCTTCAGCATACATGCGGAATGATTCGTCAAACCCGCCGGCCTGCTCAAATGCGGCTCGCCGGACGAGCATCGCCGCGCCAACGATCCAGTCGACATCCTGCACAACGTCGTCTGACCTGTCGGACAGATGGTAGCTCGTGGCGACCGGGTTTCTCGGCCACCACTCTTCGATGATCGAGCTTTCGAAGATCGGGGTCCACGGGCGCGGAAAGCGACGTCGGCTAGACTGGATCGAGCCGTCTGGCCGGCGGAGGCGTGGCCCGACGACCGCGTGCGATGGATGGGCATCCAGCCAGGCGGTCAGCGTCGCGATCGACCCGGCCGGGATGACGGTGTCCGGGTTGAGCACCAGCACGTACTCGGCGTCGCTACGCGCAATGCCCGCATTGGCCCCGGCGCCATAGCCGTGGTTCTCCGCCTCAACGACCTGAATGTTCGGGCCGGCGCGACGTGCGGCGTCCGCGCTTCCGTCACTGCTGCCGTTATCGATAACAACGATCCGGGCGATCTCGCCGGCGGCTTGCGCCACAACGAGCGACGCGAGGCACTCCACGAGCAAGTCGCGGACGTTGTATGAGACGACGACAGCGTCGACTTTCGGAGTCATCGGCGCGCTCCGTGCCGGACGAGCCAGACGATTCTCGCTTGCTCGTACGCCAGGACCAGCGCGAGGAAGAGACCAGTAGATCCGTCCCGGTAGCCGTGGCGCATGACAAATCGTCGCACAAGCTCGCGAGCTGGAGCGGAAAGATACGACCGCCGTCGGGGGATTTGGCCCCCGAACACCATCTGGACTGCTGCCTGGCTGGAGTAGATCCGTTGCTTGCGGACGAACTCTCCGCGGGTCTCATAGTTGAGGTGCACCAATGGTGTGACGAGATCGACCGCCTGCCCGTCCAGTATCACAACCTCGTGGACCTGGCGATGCTCGTCATAACGAGCGCTGGCGCGCCGGAGCAGGCGTGTCTGATGGTCGGGCCACCAGCCTCCCCCGCGGAGCGCTCGACCGAAGACGATGTTGTAGCGCGGAAGCCGACCTCCGACAACCTCTTCGCTGGCATCGTCGAGGAATGCTGTGAGCTCGATCGCGCCCTCTGGCGTCAGTCGCTCATCCGCGTCGAGGAAGAGGACCCATGGCGTGTCGGCCAGCAGCAGGGCTGCGTTGCGCTGACTGGCATAACCGTCGAACCGACGCGTCGTGACGTGGGCTCCGGCTGCGCGAGCGATGTCGACGGTCTGGTCGGACGAGCCGGAATCAACGACGATCACCTTCTGCGTCAGTTGTGCCAGCGATGCCAGGCAGCCGGGGAGATGCCCCTCCTCGTCGAGTGTCAGGACAATCGCGGTGAGATCGTCGCGCATCGTCACGCTCTCGCCGCCTCGCGGAAGGTCTCGCGAATGCGCGAGTTGGCAGCCCTTCGTTGCTCGTCGGCATGCCGGTCGTCCAACCGGGTTCCGAACGACACGAGTGTCGCCGCCAGCCTGCGCTGCCGCGCTCCCCACCACCGGCCTCCATAGCGTGCCCGGCTGGCCCAGAGAGCCTCGCGCATGGCGTCGGGGCGTTGCGCGGTTGAGCGCCCGCCGTGATGGATGATTCGCGCGTTCGGCATGAGCAGTATTGTCCAGCCTCGTTCGGCGAATCGTCGTGCCCAGTCGATCTCCTCGCTGTACATCCCATAGCCCTCGTCCAACGGCCCGGCGTCGTCTGCCGCGGTTCGTCGGACGCACATTGCCGCGCCGAGCGGGTAGTCGATGCGGATCGGTTGCGTTCCATCTCCCGTCGGTATGCGCCCGTTTAGCGGAGATTCCAGCAAGCGGGCCGGCGTCGGCAGGAAGTCGAGCAGCAAGCTGGCTGGCTGNNCGGCGCGGTCATCCCGATGTGCTCGGCGATCTGCAAGCCATCGTGCAGCGTGGCGAGCGAACCGGTTTCCAACTCGACATCGGGGTTGAGGATCAGAACCGCATCGCCCCGCCCGGCCGCCATCCCGGCGTTGCAGCCGGCGGCATAGCCGCGATTCTCGGCCAGCTCGACCAGTGTCACACCGGGATGCCTGGCTACGACCGCGCGGTGTGCGTCCGACGGCGATGCGCAGTCGACGACGATCGTTTCGCACGTAAGCTCCGCCGCGCGCTCACGCTCGGCAGCGATCGAGCGCAGGCAGGAGTCAAGCAATGCCGGGACGTTCCAGTGAACGACGATGATCGACAGATCGAGCCTCATCGGGTCGGCTCCGGATCACCCGGGATGCGGGCGGATTCGGCAGCGATCGGGTGGAGACCGAGCGGGCTTTGGTTGGCCAGAGCGCCCGTGCTAGACTCCATGCGATGCCGTGCGCTGGCGTCCGTCGTCGTGCCTGCGACATGTAGTCGGGCATCAACTACGCCGCGCCCAGCCACGCGCCGGCCGGGTGTGGCCGGGAGGGGTCGGTCGCATCCCATGCGTATCGTGCGGAACACCGGATACATCAAGCGCCGCAAGCGCGCCGGCAAGCTGATCGTTGCGGGTGGTCTCGGGCTGCTGATCGGTTCCTGGGTCATCACCCTGCTCTACCCATCCCTCTTTCTGCTGGCGACGGCCGGCCTGGCCGTCGGGTTCATTTTCTTCAACGGTGGCATGCAGCAGCTATCGCGCTGGTCGCGTCGCCCGCGGAACGATGAGGTTATTGACGCCGACCTCAATCGGCTCAACGACCGCTACACGATCGTCCACTACCCCGACGTGCCGGGGCGCCGGCCGGATCACGTGCTGATCATGCCAAACGGCGTGCTGGCGCTGACATCACGTGAGGTAACCGGGTCGGTCAAGGTCAAGGAGCGCACCTGGCGCAAGCTCGGTAATCCACTGACTCGCATGTTGCTCCTGGGCGGCCCGCAGCTTGGCAATCCTACGATCGAAAGCGAGGAGCAGATCAAGGCATTGACCTCGTTCCTTGAGACAAAGCAGCTTGCGACGAACGTCACAGGCGCGATTGTATTCGTCGCTGACAAAGTCGAGGTCGATATCGAGAATCCGACACTACCGGTTCTCCATGCGGCTGAGCTGCACGATTACGTTCGACAGCTGGCACAAAACGAGGCGACCATTTCCACAAAGGGCCGCGATGATCTGGCGCAAGCACTCTCGCAGGGAGAGGACATCGAGACGAATCTCTCAGCTTCATCGAGACCGAAGAAGAAGGTGCGCGCGGCATGAGCACGCCGGCCAGCGATCGCTGGGCCATCATCGGCCACGACGAGCAGGTCGAGGCCCTGGCATACGCGGTTGCGGCGGACCATGTCAGCCACGCCTATCTGATCACCGGGCCGACCAGTAGCGGAAAGACGACGCTGGCGCTTGCCTTCGCCCGGGCACTCAACTGCACCGCTGCGGCGTCCGAGCGACCTTGCGGGGTTTGCGAGAATTGCCGGAGGACGATACGGGGCAGCCACCCGGATGTCACCGTCGTCAATATGGCCTGGCAGGATATTACGGTGCCACCGAAGAGGCGACCAGATCGCGCGACGCCACGCCAGGAACTCTCGATCGATTCCGTGCATCATCTCCGTAAAGACATCATTACTCGCCCGGTGCTCGGACGCTACAAGCTGCAGATCATCGACGACGCTGGCCTTCTTTCCGACGCGGCGATCGATGCCTACCTGAAGACGCTCGAGGAGCCTCCGCCCTTTGCGGTCATCGTTATGGTCGCCGAGTCGGCCGACCGTGTCACCGAGACGATCCGCTCTCGGTGTCGAGTCATCGAGTTGGGCAGTGTCTCGCGTGAGCGTATATCGGCAGCCCTTCGTGAGCGTGGCGTCGAGCCAGTTTCTGCAGAGCGGGTCGCTCGCGCCGCTCACGGGCGAGTCGGCTGGGCTCTGGACATGGCGGCAACCCCGGCGAAGATGACTGCGTACCGAGAGATGGTCGAGATGGCGTGGGAATACATCACGACTCCGGTCGGCCGCGTTGCCCTGAGCGGCGCTGTAGCGCGGGACTATTCCCGGCGACGCGACCAGACGCTTGCGCTGCTGGATACGATCACCGGCATCTGGCGCGACGCCCTGCTCAGCCGCGCCGGCCTGCCGGAAAGCACAGTATTTCCTGACCTTGCCGACCGGTTGCCGCCATGGGCGGCCAGTCACGAGCTGCGCGACCTCCATCGCGCGCTCGATGCGAGCCGGCAGTGTCTCATCGACCTTTCGAATAACGCTCAGGCGCGGATTGCGCTGCATGCGATGGTGATGCAATGGCCGGATTGAGCTGCTGCGAACCCCAACGAGAGCCGTCCTACGAGGATGCCAGGCGGCGGTTCCGTGAGCGAGTGATGCTTGCGCCCGTCGCGTCCAGGTTCCGAGCGACCCTCATGATCGCTGATTGCGGATGCGATGGATGCGAACACGCGCTCCCATCGATCGAGGGCGCGGAAATCGACATGGACGAGCGTCAGGTCGCTGGCGTGCGCTTCCGCGACTCTGGTCGAACGTACTACGTCGATCCAGATGGCGTGACGATGGAATCGGGCGACTGGGTCATCGTCGATACTACCCGCGGGGCCGAGTTGGCCCAGGTGGTGATCGCGCCGCAACAGGTGATCGCTGCGCTGCTCGACGGCGAAGTTCGCTCGGTTGTCCGTCGCGCGACTGATGACGACCTGGATCAATCCGACCGTCGCAGGGAAAGCGAGGGCGACGCGCTGCGCACGTTTGCGGCGATGGCGCGCGACCATGGGCTGGCGATGAAGCCGATCTCGGCCGAATACGCCTTTGACGGCTCGCGACTGACGATCAACTTCTCGGCCAACGGTCGAGTCGACTTTCGTGAGCTGGTGCGCGATCTTGCTCGCCGGTTCACCTGCCGGATCGAGCTGCGGCAGGTTGGCCCGCGAGACGAAGCGCGGCTGCTGGGCGGTCTCGGCCGCTGCGGCCGGCCCCTCTGTTGCTCAACCTGGCTTCCGCAGTTCGCCGACGTCTCGATGACGATGGCCAAGAATCAGGACCTGTCTCCGAATTTCGATAAGCTCTCGGGTATTTGCGGTCGTTTGCTCTGCTGTCTCTCCTACGAACAGGAACAGTATCGGCAGCTGCGTTCCCGATTGCCGCGGCTTGGCCAGGAAGTCATGACCGAGCAGGGTCCCGGCTACATTCACGCCATGCAGATCCTCAAGGAGACTGTGACGGTCCGCCTCGAGACTGGTGAGTCCGTGACACTGTCGCCCGACGGGGTTATCGTCGTCGGTGAACCCACGCGGGAGATGCGTAANNGACGTCGTCCGCGCCGCGATTCGAGCGCGGAAACTCCTCCGCAGTAGAGTCCTTCGCGATCGGTCGTCATTAGGGAAGGGATCAAGCGTGAGCCTGACTGCCGCATACGGTGGTGAGAAATGGTCGCAGCGCGCCAACGACATGCGCGCCGATATGCCAGGCCACTGGGGAGACTGGGGATCCGGATCGGAAGTGGGCCGGCTCCGATCCGTGCTGCTGCGCCGGCCGGGATCGGAGCTCGATGACATCGTGGACTTCGATGCAGTCCAGATGCGAGCTGACCTGAACCCGGATCTGGCGCGCGCACAGCACGACGCGATGGCTGATGCCTACGAGGCGAACGGCGTCAGCGTCTACTACGTCGAGAACAGCCGCAACGACAAGCCGAACCAGATGTTCATCCGCGACCTGATGCTGATGACGCCGGAGGGCGCGATCATCACCAGACCCGCGTCGACCGTCCGCGCGGGCGAGGAGCGATTCGTTGCCGAAGCGCTAGCTCGTAACGGCGTGCCGATTCTGATGTCCGTCCATGGCTCCGGGACCTTCGAGGGCGCTGACTGTCTCTGGGTCGACGATGACCTCTGCTTCCTGGCGGAGGGACTACGGACGAACACCGAAGGCGCAAACCAGGTTGAGCGGATGTTGCGTGAGATCGGCGTCAAGGAAGTAATTCGGGTGCAGCTTGCCTGGGGCGCGATGCATCTCGACGGCGTCCTGGCTCTTGCCGATACCGATGTCGCGATTGTCTGGCCCTACCGGACACCATCGCCGGTCGTTCGGACGCTCCAGGAACGAGGCTTCAGGATCGTGCCGGTGGTCGAGGAAGAAGCGCACGAGTTGATGCCGATGAACTTCGTCGCGATCGAGCCCGGCAAGCTGCTGATGCCGAAGGGCGGCGTCCGTTCGGCGGAACGTTACGTTGAGGCCGGCCTCGAAGTCATCGAGGTGGACATCAGCGAACTGATGAAGGCCGGCGGCGGCGTCCATTGCATGACAGGGTTCCTTAAGCGCGACGCTGTCTGATACCGTTCGCCGTCGTGGCCGCTACCGAGAGAGCATCTGAACGATCGCGCTTGTGGCGGCGTTCGCATATTGCTGCGCCCCCGCGTTGTTCGGGTGGATGCAGTCACCCGTCCACTGGATCGTTCCGGGGATCAGCGCCTGGGCCAGACCATTGAACAGGAACGGTCGTGAGTTGGAATCCGGGTCGGTTGCGTACTGCACCCAGGTGTCGGCCACTCCCGGCGACGCTAGCCCACATTGCGTTACGCCGGCCGGGCCGCTCGCCTGCGGCGACTCGTGCCCATGGAACAGATCGTGGATCGTCGCCGAGCCGACCGATCCAGTTCTCTGTGTCTGGCTGACGGCAATGGCGATCGCCTGGTTCACAGCGTGGATGGCGGTCTCGGTCCGCTGGTAGCAATCGTAGGATGCGGCGCCCTGATATGGAGGTGGCGCGACGGTGCATTGGCTGCCGGGAAGATGGAAGAGGAAGCTCTCGGTATTGAACGGGTTATGGATGTCGGTCACGACGACCGTCACGTTCGGGTAGCGGATCAGCCGCGCGATCTCGGCCGTCATTCCGAGCCGAACCCCCTCTGCCCGCTGTTGGACGTACGCGTTGAACCAGTCGTCTCCCCATGAGATTGCCTGATACACAGTCAGTGGGTCGGTGTAATCGAGATCGTTCGCGCCGGCCGTGATTGTGACGACCGTTGGGCGCGTGACGTGCGTCAATCTGTTCCACTCCAGACGCGCGACGACGGCATCCACCTGGTAGTGCAACGACTTGTTTTTGCAATCTGCGTTAAACCAGTACTTCTGGAAGCATCGATCGACCGCTCCCTGCGCGTCGTAGGTGACGCGCGCGCCGGAGCACGCGAGGAACTGGCTCGCCGGGAACCGGACGTCGGAGATCTGCGCGCCGAGCGCCGCGACAACGCGCTCCGGGTACGCGCGATCCCACGATCGGGCGCATGGTGTTAGCGAAAGACCCGCCGCATCGTCACCCAACCCGGTGCCAGCGGCGATCGAGTCGCCGAGCGCCCAATAGTCCACCGATCGCGGTAGCCCTCCTCGCGCGGCCGCGGTAGGCGCAGCCCATGCGAGGGAGGTCATGAGGAGGAAGATGACAAGCAGGAGCCGTGGGGAGGCTGACGACCGCATTGATGAACGCTCCTTTGATTTCCCGGTAGCGATGCAGTGGATTGATGCTGTCGAGCGTAAACCCGGCTTCCACCAGCCTACCGCCATATCAATCGATGTCAACCCTCAACTGTGATAACAGGCGCGGCAACGCGAGCCGTCGACGGAATGCCCGATCTGCGGCTGCAGTAATGGTAGAGCGCGATTGTGGGGGCCATCACGCGAGTCGGGAAGGGCGGGTCCGCCCTTCCCGATCCATGTCTTCCGCTACTCGTACATCGCCGTGTCGGTCAACTGCGTGAGCGAGGAACGCTCGGCGCTCAGCGGCGCGATTGACGCCGGGGTTGCGCCAGTTGTTGCGGCCTCGGCGAGCAGCTGCCCGAGGCGCGGCCCAAACGACATCCCGCCTCCGCAGAATCCACCACCTACCCAGACGCCGGGCATGCCCGGCGCGGGGCCAGCGACCGGCAGGAAATCGCTGGTGAACGCCATCAGCCCCGCCCAGGTGTGGGCGACCCGCAGTCCTTCAAGCTTTGGGAAGAGGCGGGGGAGTACCTCTTCGATTCGGGAGATGACGCCCGACGTCGGGACCGGGTCGCGAACCCCGACATCCTTGTTCGGCGCATCGTCGCGGCAGCCGCCGATGACGATGGAACCGTCGGGCGTCTGCTGCCAGTACTCGCCGGTCGGGGTGACCGCCGCTCCGCCGCCGGTCGTGAACACTTCAGGCAATGGCTCGTACGAGAGGATCTGGCCGCGAACCGGCACAACGAGCCCCGACAGTGCCGGGACGAGCTCGTCGGTCCAGGCGTTGACGCTGACGATGACCCGGCCAGCTCGAACCGAGCCGCGATCGGTGATCACCAGGGCGCCGTTCCCGCTTGCCTCCAACGCGGTGACCGCCGCCCGACAGAGGCGCGCGCCATGCCGGCCGGCTGCCGCAGCGACGCCCGACAGATACTTCGACGAATGGACTGCCGCGGAATTCGGCTGGAACATAGCGCCCGCGATCTCGTCGCCGAGCGGGGTCTTCACCAGATTCTGCAGCGCGTCGCGATCGAGAACTTCGGCTGTGATGCCCCGCGCGGCGAGCTCGCCCAGACCAGCGCGCCTGGCATCGAGGTCGGCGTCGCCGAGGATGAAGCCGAGCGAACCTGGCACCCGGTAGTCGCAGTCGATTCCTTCCTCGGCGACCACCCGGCGGACGATCTCACAACCATCCTCGGTGAGCTTCCAGAGGTCCCATGCGGCCTGCTCGCCGATGCGCTCCGCTGTCGGCCCGATGCCGGCGACCAGACCCGCGCCGACGAACCCACCGTTTCGACCCGTGGCTCCCCAACTGATCGCGTCGCGTTCGATCAGCGTGACGTCAACGCCGGCCTTCGCCAGCCAGTAGGTTGCCCAGACACCCAGAACTCCGCCTCCAACGACAACCACATCGGTTGCCTCGGGCAATGAGTCGCCAGGCACGAGTGGCGCTCCGGTGGCGTGCCAGTACGACAGGGGTTCACTTGTTCGTCCAGTCGACGACATGTCTCCTCCGGCTCCTTGTCTTTCTTGTGCCCGTGATCCGGGCTGCGTGGCGCGAGAATACACGACTCCGCCCGATGTCGCGCGTTCGTCAGATGTTGCGGCCGGTGTATGCCGTGAGAAGCAGATGAATCTGCCCCCGATGTTCCGCCTCGTGCTGCATCAGATGGTGGAGCACCCACGCCGGCGTCACGTCGTATTCGGGCAGCGCGCGTGGCCGGAGGAAGTCTTCGATCGTCATCTCCCGGAAACCAAGGATCAGGCGGTCACGGATTGCAGAGAGAACCGTCAGATGTTCAGAGAGACTTCGCCGGCTGACATGCGTCAGCCGGCCACTGGCGTCACGCACGTCCCACGGCAGCAGGGCGACGATGTCATCCGGGAATGGTTCGGTCAGCACCTCGACGTACAGCCAGTCTGTTTCGATTGCGGCGATGTGGTAGAGCAGCGTGCCGATCGTGTTTTCATCGTCGCGCTGCCAGTCGAGCGCGGGGTCGTCGACCCGATCCAGCAGTTGCAGGGTGCGTGCGCGAGCATCCTGCGCCGCGGCAAGCCACTGCGCGATTGCTGGGTCTGTTGCCGTGGGAAGGGTGAGCGTGAGCTGTCGGCGTGATTCGGGTTGGGTCATGAGAGGAAGTCTTTCGGATACGGATGACTAGCCACCATGCTGCCGGAGGATTTCGGCGAGCTGCGGAGGATCGATGCTTCCCCCACTGAGAATACAGACCGTCCGGCCGCGCTCCGTGCGTGACAGAGCCAGTGCAGCGGCGACAGCCAGCGCGCCGGCCCCCTCTGTCACCAGCTTGTTCCTGAGCGCGAGCCGTGCGATGGCCGACTTCGTCTCGTCATCGGTTGGCGTCAGACAGCCAGCAAGCATCTGCTGTAAGTCGGGGAAGGCATCAGCCGAGACGAATGGCGCGCCCGCGCCGTCGACGAACGTGTCGTAGGGCGTGGTGCGTGGCTCACCGGCCGCCAGCGAAACGGCCAGAGCGCTGCCGCCGAGCGGCTGGACACCGAAGACGCGGACATCCGGGTGGCTGGCCTTTATGGCAGACGCGATCCCGAGGGCCAGACCCCCGCCGCCGACCGGCACGATCACCGTCTCGACATCCGGCAGGTCTTCCAGGATCTCCAGCCCGATAGTCCCATTCCCGGCCGCAACCAGCGGGTCGTTGAATGGATGAATGAAGCCCGGACGGTCATTGAACCGGCCGTCCTGCATCGCAGCCATCACTTCAGGTCGTGGAATCAGCTCGATTGAAGCGCCGTAGCCTCGTGTCGCGGCCTTCTTGAACTCGGGGGCGCTCTCCGGCATGATCGCGGTCGCCCGTAGCCCCAGCCGGCGCGCGGACCACGCGACCGCCTGCGACATGTTACCGGCGGAGAGCGTCGTTACCTCGTCGAGTGGCCCCGCCTCCAACCGCGCTGCAATCGCGTTGTGCGCTCCGCGCAGCTTGAATGACCCGATCGGCTGGAGGATCTCCGGCTTGAGCCAGACGTCGTCTACCTCGTGAAGCTGGAGCAGCGGGGTGCGGATCGCCACGTCCACGAGCCGCCGTCGTGCGGCAAGGATGTCGTCTAGCGTAAAGCGCATTTGGCGTCCTTCTCAACCCCAGGTCGCTGGCCAGACAGTCATGATAAGTCATCAGTCGTGGCTTGCGCGGGCAGTGATCCTGGGCGACGATACCGGGCGGAGTTGATGAGACTATATCGAAGGGATACCGCCGCCGTGACCGAAACCAGCACCGAGCCGCAGCCGCTCACGCCGGAGCAGCTTGCGACGATGACACGCGTCGGCGACGCGCGTCTTGCGCCGGACGGAACAGCCGTCGTCTTTGTCGTTGACCAGGCCAGCAAGGATGGCGAAAACGAGCAGGCTGCGCTCTGGATAGCGCCGTTCGATTCCACGTCGGCAGGCGCAGCCCGTCAGTTCACCAGCGGACTGGCCAACGATCGCGCGCCGCGTTGGTCGCCGGACAGCGGCCGCATCGCGTTTCTCTCAGATCGCGCCGAGCGGGGCAAGTCGAGCGTATACGTGATGCCAGCAGACGGTGGCGAGGGTATTCGCGTGTTCGATCAACAGGGTGAGCTCAGCGGTCTCACCTGGTCGTCGGATGGCCGCTTCCTGGCCGTGCTCTTCACCGAACCAGAGACCGCGGAGGAGAAGAAGCGCAAGGAGGACCGCGACGACGCGAACGTCTGGGATCACGAACAGAAGTACCAGCGGCTCTGGGTCATCGATCCGGACGCGAAGACTGCGACCTGTGTCTCTCCCGACGCGCGTCAGGTTCGCTCGTACGCCTGGGCGCCGGACGCGGAGCGATTCGTGATCTGCGCCACAGGGAACGCGCGTATCGACGATCTCTTCACCGAGAACGAGCTGGAGATCATTCCCCGAGGGGGTGGTGAACCAACATCGATCGGCACGCTGACCGGCGTCGCCTCGGATCTCACCTGGTCGTCGGATGGACGCTACCTCGTCTACCGATCCTCCGCAGGCCAGGTCGTTCATGGTGAGCATGTTTATCGGATCAACGCCGACGGCAGCGACCGTGTCTGTCTGACTGAAGGGTACAGCGGGACGGTCGAAGGACTCTCCTCGCCGGATGGCGGCAGCTCGCTCGTGCTCTCCTGTGCCGAGGGTGTCGACTTCGCCGCCCACTGGCTCAGTTGGGATGGCGAGATGTCGCCACTCCTGTCGCGACAGGAGGGTTGGGCGGACGTGCCTGCGAGTGTCAGCTGCGATCGCCGGCGATTGGGACTCGTCTGGCAGACCGGGGTCGAGCCGGAAAATGTCCACGTCGCCGAGGTGGCTGACGGTCGCGCCGGCGCGCTGCGCAAGGTGACTGACTTCAACAACGGGATCACAACAGCGGCGCTAGGGACCGTTTCGAGCGTGAGCTGGACGAGTGATGAAGGGATCGACGTCGAGGGCCTGCTCGTGCTGCCGCATGGCTACGTCGAGGGCCAGCGCTACCCGACGATTGCGCTCGTGCACGGCGGGCCGACGTGGGCCTGGTCGCGCTGGTTCCACGGGAGTTGGCACGATTGGGGACAGATGCTGGCCGGCCGTGGCTACGCAGTGCTGTTGCCGAACCCGCGCGGCAGCACCGGGCGTGGCTCGGAGTACATGAACGCCAACGCGGGCGACATTGGTGGCGGCGAGTACCGTGACATGATGACTGGTGTCGACGCATTGATCGAGCGCGGTATTGCCGATCCCGATCGTCTTGGCATCGGCGGCTGGAGTTGGGGCGGTTACATGACTGCCTGGACTGTCAGCCAGACTACGAGGTTCAAGGCGGCGGTGATGGGGGCTGGCCTGCCGAATATGGTCTCCGACAACTACATCGGCGATATCCCGAGCGCCAATCTCTCGTATTTCTCGGAGTCCGCCGCGCAGAACCCGGAGCCATTCTGGGAACGCTCGGCGATCCGCTACATTCGCAACGTTACGACGCCGGTTCTGATCCTCCACGGCGCGGCGGATGATCGCGTCAACCCGATGCAGGGCAAGGAGATGTATGTCGCGCTGCGGAGTCTCGGTCTGCCGGTCGAGTTCGTGACCTACCCACGCGAGGGGCACAGCATTCGCGAGCGCAAGCATCAGATCGATCTGATGAATCGCGTCATCGCCTGGTACGAGCGCTACCTCAGCGCTGGCGCGGTTGAGCCGTCGAGGTGAGAAGGGAGCAGACACGGTGAGCCAGCAAATGACGCCACGAGAGCGGGTGGATGCCGCGCTACGTGGCGAGGCCGTCGACAGGCCGCCGGTGAGTATCTGGCGGCATTTCCCGAACCAGGATCAGTCAGCCGCCGACCTGGCCGCGGTCACGCGCGCCTGGCAGGAGTCGTACGCGCTCGACTTCATCAAGCTCATGCCGCCCGGCGACTATGCGACGATCGACTGGGGGGCGGAGAGCGAATACCAGGGAGCGGCCGGCGGCACCCGCGAGACAACGAAGTACCCGATCGAGACGGCCGAAGACTGGAGACGGATCGCGCCGGTGCCAGTTGATGCCGGGTTCAACGCGGAAGTCGTGCGTGCCTGTGCGCTGGTGCGTGAGGCAGTCGGGCCGGATGTGCCGGTTGTGCAGACGATCTTCAGTCCGGTGACGATCGCCAACAAGATGTCGGCCGGGCGAGTTGTCGAGCACTTGCGCTCTCACCCGGATGTCGTCCGCCAGGCACTCGTCGCGATTCGGGATGTGACCGTCGAGATGGCGCGCGCGTCGTTGGCTGCCGGCGTGGATGGTGTCTTCTTCGCCAGCCAACTGGCGACCACCGATGTGTTGACTGAAGCCGAGTACCTCGACTTCGGCACGAACTACGATCTCGAGGTGCTGGAAGAAACAGTCGCGGCCGGTAGCCAGGTGACGATGGTCCATATCCACGGCGCGAACACGTTCTTTCACCTCATGGCCAGCTATCCATGCAACATGCTGAACTGGCATGACCGGGCGGTCGGCCCCGATCTGGCCACGGTGCAGGGCAACTACCCTGACTGCTGTGTAGCCGGCGGGATCAACGAGAAAGCGATCGCGGGGATGACGCCTGAGGCGGTCGCAGCCGATGTCGCCCAGGCGCGCGACGCGACCGGCAACCGCCGGCTGATGATCGCGCCGGGCTGTGTCATCCCGGTCGCGACGCCGGCGATGAACCTGCGCGCGGCCGTCGAGGCAGCGAAGGCGACATAACGAGCGACGACTGGATTGTGGTGGCGCGATGCAATACCTTGGGGAAGGACAGCACGAGTGAGGACAGAAGCACAACTCTATACGGGTGGGACGATCTTGACGATGGATCCGAGCCAGCCAGAGGTCGAGGCGGTCGGCGTCGTTGGCGAGCTTATCGTCGCGGCGGGGAGTCGTGAGGCGGTTGAGGCGGCGCTGCCGCGAGGTCACCGTCGGGTTGACCTGGCGGGACGGACGATGATTCCCGGCTTCAACGAAGCCCACAATCACATGATCGGCTACGGCACAGCGTTGGGTCAGATCGACGCTGCGTTTCCGACCGTGAAGTCGATCGGTGACATCGTCGCTGCGGTTCGCGAGAAGGCGTCCGAAACGCCGGCCGGCCAGTGGATCATCGGTCGTGGGTATGACGACAACAAGCTCGACGAACGCCGTCATCCCTTCCGCCACGACCTCGATGCGGCGACCACCGAGCACCCGGTGATGATCGTCAATGGTTCCGGTCACCTCTCGGCGGTCAACTCGAAGGCGCTCGACATGGCCGGCATCCGCAATGGCAGCCCCGATCCACAGGGTGGTCACTTCGTTGTCGATGAGCATGGCGAACCAACCGGCGTGCTCCACGAGACCGCACAACAACCCGTTCGCGATCAGATTCCAGTGCCGACCGTCGAGGATCACATCGAGGCGCTGCGGCGCTGTAACGACGCCTACGTCGCCTCGGGGATCACCTCGTCGCAAGATGCTGGCTCGCTGACGGCGAACCATGTCCGGGCATATCAGATCGCGGTGGAGCGCGGCGTGCTGAAGCTGCGAACGAGCATGATGATCCGCGAGACACTGATCGACCAGCTCGATGGGCTCGGCGCACTCCAGGGATTCGGCAGTAACCGGCTGCGAATCGGGCCGGTGAAGCTATTCATCGATGGCTCGTTGATCGGTCGCACCGCCGCCGTCACCCAGCCGTTTCTGAACGACCCCCGCGACGACAACCTCGGGCTGACAATGATGCCGAAGGAGCAGTTCGAGGACTACGTGATGCGCGCTCATGCGATGGGCTATCAAATCGCAGTCCATGCCATTGGCGACCGTGGCATCGACTGGGTGCTCGACGCCTATGAGAAGGCGCTCACCGCTCACCCACGCGCCGATCATCGACACCGCGTCGAGCATTGCGGGATCTGCCGGCCCGATATCCTCGACCGCATCCAGCGGCTGGGCGTCATTCCTGTCACGCAGCCGGTCTTCATTCTCGAATATGGCGACGGATTCATCCGGCACCTGGGCATGGAGCGCATCCAGCTGACGTATCCGTTCCGTTCGTTCCTCGACCGCGGGATTCGACCGGTGTTCTCGTCGGATTGCCCGGTGTCGTCGTTCGTCCCGATGAAGTCGATCCAGGCAGCCGTCACCGAACGCACCGGAACCGATCAGTCGTATGCGCTGGAGGAGGCGGTCACCGTCGAAGAGGCGCTCGAGATGTACACCGTCGCCGGAGCGCACGTGACGTTCGAAGAGGACATCAAGGGTCAGATCAAGGCCGGAATGCTCGCCGACTTCGCGATCCTCGAGCAGGATCCGCGCGATGTCGATCCGTCCACCCTGGCCGATCTGGGCGTCACGACGACGATCATCGGCGGTGAGGTCGTATACGAGCGGTGAGCTCATCGGGGTGCGGGGCGCGGCGGCGAGATTTTTCCCGCGCGGCCCGTACCCCTCTCCCCACGTCGCGGAAGGAGTCTCAGTGGCAAGTAAGACAACGCGGGCGACCGAGAAGCAGCCAGCAACGGCTGCGAAGGGGATGGTGACATCGAATCACCCCCTGGCGTCACTCGCCGGTAACGAGATTCTCGTGCTGGGCGGCAATGCAGTTGACGCGGCAATCGCGACCATGTTCGCCTTGTCGGTCGTCGAGCCGATGATGACGACGATCTTCGGCGCAGGATTCATCAACATCCGGCTGGCCGACGGAACCTGCACGACGATCGACAACTATGCGACCGTCCCACGTCGCGCCAGCGCCGACATGTTCGAACCGATTCCCGGGAATCTCGACAACGACGTCGTCGGTGGTCTCAACAGCACCGGCTACCTTGCGGTTGCGACCGGCGGCACGTTGCTCGGCTGGGCGACCGCAGTCGAGCGCTATGGCCGACTTTCACTCGCCGAGGTCATGGCGCCCGCGATCCGCTACGCCCGCGCGGGTTTCCGGGTGAGCCCGTATCTGTCGCAACTGATCGAGATGGAGCGCGACAATCTCGCGCGCTTCCCTGCCAGCGCTGCCGTCTTCCTGCCGGATGGCCAGATCCCTGCCGTGGATGACCGCATCGTGCGCGCGGATTATGCCGATACACTCGCCGCAATCGCGGAGCACGGGCCGGACTACCTGTATCGCGGCCCGCTTGGTGAAGCGATCGCCGCTGACATGGCTGCCAACGGTGGATTGATTACGATGGAAGATCTTGCCGATTACCGTATCTTCGAGCGCCCGCCTGTTGTTGGAACCTATCGCGGCTATGAGATCGTTTCAATGGGTCCGACTTCATCGGGCGGCGCGCATATCATCCAGATGCTGAATATCCTGGAGCATTTCGATCTTGGCGCAATGGGCTTCGGCTCGCCTGATACGGTTCATCTGATCGCCGAGGCGATGAAGATAGCCTTTGCCGACCGGTTCCGCTACATGGCCGACCCCGCGACAACCGACATCCCGCTCGACTGGCTCATCTCGAAGTCGTATGCGGCCGAGCGTGCCGGCCAGATCGACCTCGCGCGGGCTCAGCAGTATGTCGCGGCCGTCGCGCCCGAGGGTGAGGGTGTGTCGACAACGCACTGCTGCGCCGCCGACGCCGACGGCAACATCGTCGCGACGACCCAGACGCTCAATGGCGGGTTCGGCTCGAAGGTGACCGTGCCGGGAACCGGGATGCTGCTCAACAACTGCATGCATCTGATGGACCCGACGCCGAGCCGGACGAACTCGATCGCGCCGGACAAGCGCATCCTCTCATCGATGTCGCCGACGCTGGTGCTGAAGGACGGTAAGCCGTTCATGGCGATCGGGACTCCCGGTGGGGTGCGGATCTTCGGGACTGTCATGCAGGGCATCATCAATGTCATTGACCACGGCATGACACTCCAGGAGTCGGTCGAAGCGCCGCGGCTGTGGGATCGTGGCCCGGCGCTGGAGATCGAGACGGGGTTCGACGATCTGGCGAACCTCAAGGCTGAGCTGGAGTATCGCGGTCACGTCGTCGAGACGCCGCTCAAGGTCGCCGGTGGGATGAACGGCATCCTGATCGACCCCGACAGCGGGAATATGGATGGCGCAGCCTGCTGGCGGGCAGACGGCGCGCCGATGGGCTTTTCTGGTGGGGATGCTCGCGTAGAGGCCGATGTCGCGAAGGCGATGTGGGCCTGAGTATCGGATCGTCGGGCGCGGCGGCCTTCTCGGTGTTGCCGACGACTGCCGCGCCACAAAGTATCGACGCGACCCGGGAGGTTCGTGCGGTATCGATGGTAAACGAGAATCTCCGGAGGCATTACGCCAGCCCGGAGTACTTCGCGTTGGGATCGCCCCGGAGTCGTTACGCTACCGGTGCCGGTATGTGATCCGGCCTCGCGTCAGGTCGTAGGGGGAGAGCTCGACCGTGACCCGATCCCCGGGGAGCACGCGGATGAAGTTCTTCCGCATACGGCCCGACAGGTGGCCCAGAACGGTGTGTCCGTTCTCGAGCTCAACGCCGAACATCGCATTAGGCAACGCATCGGTAACGCGGCCCACCACCGCAATAGCATCGCTGTTGGCTCGCGTGCGTGGACCGTCGGGCGTTGCGGTTGCTGCCGGCGCGGGCGCGCGCGCAGGCCTCCGATTTTGCGTCTTTCTCGCCATGAAAACCTCCTGGCATATGCGTAATCTACGTCTCGATTCAGCGGAGCGCCGCCCTGTGTTGGCGCCCCATCGCGCTGGCGAGATACCATGGTCGGAGGTTGCCAGGGCGATCGCCTGACCCATCCGAACAGGCCAGAAACTACTCACAACTATATCACGATCCGTATCAAGGTTGGGGCGTGAATGAGCGCGCCACCAATCTGGTTTGGCTCGCATAGTTGACACCACTCACCAGCCTCGCGAAGACTTCAGGTATGGATACACGGCACGACATCGGGCATGCCCCGGACATGATCCAGATCGATAAGGTGCTTGGGCTTGAGGAGCGCAAGGGCTATCGCGACGACGCGGCAAGCAACGGCATTGCGCGATTCGTCGGTGAGCGAGTTGCACGGCTGTTGCGGATCGCCGACGCCGATGAACGCGGTCGCATCCAGGACCTTGAAGCGCTCCTCGCGGAATATTCCTCCGTCCCGGCGGCCAACCGGCCGGCCGTCATCGCCGAGGCGCGGCGCATCCTTGGCGATCTGCAGCGACCTCCAGTTGCGGAGTCCTCTTCGCCCGCTACGGAGGGGCAACCTCGGACAAGCCGGCCGACGGCGTCGCCTCCGGCTCGTGTGGCGAAGCCCGGTTCGGGGAAGGCGTCACCCGTCCGTATCGCGTCTCTGGCCGACTCAGTCAGGCTGTTGCCGGCGGTTGCGGAAGGGCGGGCGAAGCTTCTCGCGCAGCTCGGAGTCGAGACGGTCGGCGACCTTGTCCATCTGTACCCTCGTCGCTATATCGATTACGGCAACGTTCAGCCGATCGCGAGCAGCCTGTTTGGCCGGATGACGACGATTCAGGGCGTCGTGTCCTCGATCGAGAAGCGTCGGACTGCGACTGGCAAAGAGTTGGTGGATGCCGTCATTGACGACGGCACCGGGCGGATTCATGCATTCTGGTTCAACCCGTGGGTCACGCGGCAACTCTTCCCTGGCGTCCCGGTCTCGATGTCCGGACGAGTGGAGCAGATGCGCGGCAACCTCTGCCTGCAGAACCCCGAGTGGGAAATACTCGGCCAGGAGACGCTCAACACCGGACGGATTATTCCGGTCTATCCGCTGGTCAAGAACCTCTCCCAGAAGATGCTTCGACCCCTGGTCCGATTGGCGTTGGACGCGACACGGGATCTGATCGTCGATCCGCTGCCGCGCGACCTTCGGGAGGCGGAAGGGCTGAGCGATCTAGTGGCAGGCGCTGGAGTGGGTGCATTTCCCCGATGGCGAGTCACGCGAGGGGGCGGCGGACAACCTTCATGCCGCCCAGCATCGGCTCGCGTTCGATCAGTTCCTGTCGCTCCAGCTTGGACTTCTCGGCCGCAAGCACGAATGGCAATCGCAGCCGGGCACTGCATTCGCGGTTGACCGGCAAGCGTTGGTGGATTTCATTGGCGTGTTGCCGTTCCGTCTCACCGGCGCGCAGGATCGCGCCACCGGCGAGATCCTGCATGACATGGCCCAGCCACAGCCAATGACGCGCCTGTTGCAGGGCGATGTCGGTTCGGGCAAGACGATTGTCGCCGCGTTGGCAGCCTGGGTCGCGATTCGGGATGGCTTTCAGGTTGCATTGATGGCGCCGACCGAGATCCTTGCCGAGCAGCACGCGCGGGGGTTGCGGCAGGTATTCGATCTGCTGCCGGAGGAGCGCCGGCCGCGGATCGGCTATCTCACTGGCAGTGTGGGCGGCGCGCAGCGCGCCGAACTTTACGTCCAGGTAGCGACAGGCGAAGTCGACCTGTTGATCGGCACTCATGCGCTGATTCAGGGAGGGGTCGAGTTCACGCGCCTCGGGCTGGCGATTATCGACGAGCAGCACCGCTTTGGTGTTGAGCAGCGAGCGCTCCTCCGCGGAAAAGGCGCCTCCGCGGATATGCTGGTCATGACGGCGACACCGATCCCTCGCACGCTGGCATTGACGTTACACGGTGACCTCGATGTGTCGACACTCGACGAGCTTCCGCCGGGTCGCCAGGCGATCGAGACGTATTGGGTGGAGGAACGCCGGCGTAGCGACGCATATCGATTCGTGCGTTCACAGGTCGAGCAGGGCCGGCAGGCCTTCATCGTCTTCCCGCTGGTGGAAGAGTCCGAAGCAGTCGATGCCCGGGCTGCTGTCGTCGAGCACGAGCGACTGAGCGGCGAGGTATTCCCTGATCTGAGGTTGGGGCTGCTTCACGGTCGGATGAAGCCGGCCGAGAAGGATGCAGTTATGGCCAGGTTTCGTAGCCATGACCTGGATATCCTCGTCTCGACTTCGGTCATCGAGGTTGGTATCGATATTCCCAACGCGACCGTCATGATGATCGATGGCGCTGACCGCTTTGGTCTGTCCCAACTACACCAGTTTCGCGGTCGCGTCGGCCGTGGCGCCGAAAAGTCGTATTGTCTTCTGGTCTCGGGTGATGCGAGCAACGACGGACGCGCCCGTTTACAGGCGATGGTGGATACGCAGGATGGGTTCAGGCTGGCTCAGATTGACCTTGAGCTCCGTGGCCCAGGTGATTTTCTTGGCACGCGCCAGAGCGGTCTGCCCGATCTGGAGCTGGCCGCATTTGCCGACGTGCGCGACCTGGAACGCGCTCGCGCCGTCGCCGAGCGGATCCTTGAGGAGGATCCAACCCTCGGCAGCGCCCGCTACGCGCTGCTTCGAGCGCGCGTCGATGCATTCTGGGCCCGCGCGATCGTGGATGTGAGCTAGACGATGCGAGTGATCAGCGGCGAGGCACGAGGCCGGCGACTGAAGGCGCCGCGTTCTGAGGGCGTGACGCGGCCGATGGCCGACAAGATCAAGGAAGCGCTGTTCTCGGTCCTTGCGTCGCTCGGCGTCGAGTACGAGCGTGTGCTCGATCTGTACGCTGGCTCTGGAGCGGTCGGAATCGAGGCATTGTCTCGCGGCGCTACCTGGTGCGACTTCGTCGATCGCGACCAGCACGCAATCCGCGCGATTCGCGATAATCTGTCACATGTTGGTTTTGTCGACCGTGGGAAGGTTCACCCGATCGCGGTTCTGACGGCGATCCGCTCCGCTCGTGAACCGTACGACCTCGTCGTCTTCGACCCGCCCTACGCCGACCCCGAGATTCATGCCACACTGGTGGCGCTATCGGAGTCAGGCGCGGTGCGTGATGGGACGATCGTCGCCATTGGCCATTCGCCGCGGGTCGAGATGCCCGAGCGGCTGGGGACCCTCGTGCAGTTGCGCGAGCGTTGCCATGGGGGTTCGTGCTTTGCGGTCTACGATGTGGTGCTGAAGACGGATGAGGATCAGCCGACGGCGACTGTGGAGGAACCATCGGTAGAGGGGTGAGGGATGCGAGTAGCGGTCTATCCGGGAAGCTTCGACCCGATCACGAACGGTCATCTGGATCTCGCGAAACGGGCCGCGCGATTGTTCGACCGCTTGATCATCGCCGTCTACACTGGCGGCACTCACGGGGACAAACGGCACCTGTTCAGCGTCGATGAACGGGTCAGGCTCGTTCGCGAGAGTATCGACGGCGCGGACAATATCGACGTTGACACCTTCCAAAATCTCACCGTAGACTACGCTAGAAGCGTGGGAGCACAGACGATCGTGAGAGGCCTGCGGGCCGTATCCGACTTTGAGTACGAGTTCAAGCTGGCGCATATGTACCAGCACCTCGCGCCAGAGTTGGAGGTTATCTGTCTGATGACAAGCTCGAACTATTCGTTCATTTCATCCAGCTTCATCAGAGAGGTCGCCTCACTCGGCGGCGATGTCAGCACGCTCGTCCCCCCTCCCGTCGTCGAGGCGCTCGGCGAGCGCTTTCTGTCCTGTGACACGCAAGCAGTTTCGGAAGAGAGATCGGCCGATGTATACACGCCCAGCGGCGGGATCTGACCTCGTTACGTCAGATGGACCGCGACGAAACGATCGACACACGCCGGCCAGCCCTGGCATCATGGACATCATCGAACGGCTCGAATCACAGGTCGTCGCTGGTCGGCGTGTGATGGGCAAGGTCATGATCGACGAGAACGAATTCTTCCTTCTCCTCGATCAGCTTCGTCAGGCCGTTCCCGCCGAGCTGCATCAAGCCCGTCGCGTCATCCAGCAGCGCCAGGAGATTATTCTCGGCGCGCAGGATGAGGCGGAGCGGGTCGTCGCCACCGCCCGCGAGCGAGCAGAGTACCTGCTCAGCGAACGTGGATTGACCGCCGAAGCACGCTATGTTGGCGAAAACGTCCTCCGCCATGCGCACGACAACGCTGACTCGGCCATGATCGAGATGAAGCGGTTCGCCCAGCAAATGCTCGATGATGTCGAGGCGGCCATGAATCGCAACCTCTCGGAGATCGCGGAAGCGCGGTCGCGACTATCCGATTGAGCCTGATCGGCGGCTGGCCGGTCATTGACCGGCCCGTCACCCGATGGCTATACTACTCAGGTTGCGCGCGGGCGCGACTATCTGTGCGTGCCTTCGAGTGACGGGGTCAGGATGCTTCGTGGGGTCTCAAGAGTAGGCGAATGATGCAGCTCAAGGACGACACACGGATCAATGTCGCCCAGTTGATGAAGGAGGACGTCGGTGCGTATCGCACCTACGACCTCACGCTCCGCTGGTTTGCGCTGGACGAGGACATCATGTCGCACGATGTCACAGCTCGCGTGCGGCTGACCCGGATCGGCGACGGGCTTCTGGCGACGGGGACGGTTGCCGGCACGGCAATCGTGGAATGCGCTCGGTGTCTCGAGATGTACGATCAGCCGTTCTCGGCCGAGTTCGATCACGAGTACCGACCATTGATCGATGTGAGGAGCGGTACTCCTGTCGCGCAACCAGCGCCGGCCGAAGAGCTGGGCGTAATCGACGAGTCGCACGAGCTTGACTTGAGTGAGCCGTTTCGGCAGGTGGCGATTCTCGATCTGCCGATCAAGCCGATTTGTGATGAGGATTGCCCCGGGATCGCGCGGGTAGACGAAGACGACGACAATGCCGGCGACCAACGTTTCCGCGTCCTCGGTGGGTTGCTCGAAGAGAATGAAACAACAAGGTTGACGTGACGGCGCCAACGCGCCATCAACAAGTAAGGGGACGAATCGAATGGGTGCGCTTCCAAAACAACGACGAACTCAGGCCAAGCAGGGTCTTCATCGCCAGCATCACAAGATCAAGACGCCATCCGTGATGATGTGCCCGCAGTGCCGCCAGGTCAAGCGTCAGCATCATATCTGCCCGCATTGTGGGTATTACGCTGGTCGTCAGGTCGTGGAGATCAAGGTCAAGCAGCGGCGCAGCGAGAACGACTGAGCCTGCGATCGTGCGATCCGCGCGCGAGGATGTCGCGCGCGACGCGTCCAGTGCCCATGCTGGCGAGTAGCATGCGGGCTGGTGGAGGAGGCCATTGCAGATGCCGCGTGCAGCAATAACCGGCTGGGGCATGTACGTGCCCGAGCGCGTGCTCAGCAATGACGACCTCTCCAGAATGGTCGACACGAACGACGAGTGGATCGTCTCACGGACTGGGATCCGCGAGCGACGAATCGCCGAGTCGACGGACACGGTTACCTCGACCTCCACCGCCTCTGCCAGGCTTGCGTGCGAGAAGGCGAACCTGGACCCCGCTGAGCTCGATCTGATCGTTGTCGGGACGTTCACCGCAGATCAGTACATGCCATCGATCGCCTGTCAAGTACAGAACCAGATCGGCGCGCGTCGCGCCGCCGCGTTTGACTTGAACGCAGCTTGCACCAGCTTCGTATACGCCCTGGCAACTGCGACGCAGTTCATCGAGTCCGGCCTCTACAAGCGGGTTCTCGTCATCGGCACCGATATCAACTCACGCTTTCTCGACTACACCGATCGGGGCACGTGTGTGCTGTTTGGCGATGGCTCCGGGGCGGTAGTGCTTGAAGCTAGCGATGCGGATGAGGGAGTCCTCTCGATCGCGCTTGGCGCGGATGGATCGGCAGGCCATCATTTGACGCTCGGCGACGCCGAGAGCGTGGTCGCGCTCAACGGCAATCGGACGATGGAGCGTCCGTTCATTCGAATGAACGGACCCGAGGTGTATCGCTTTGCGGTGAAGGTCATGGGCGAGGTGGCCGCGGAGGCGATCGCGCGCGCCGGCCTGACGTTTGATGATGTCGATCTGCTCGTGCCGCATCAGGCAAACCTGCGGATCATCGATGCTGCGGCGAAGCGACTTGAGCTGCCGCGAGACCGTGTCTGGGTCAACGTCCACGACTACGGCAACACATCTTCTGCGTCGGTGCCGATTGGTCTGGTCGAGGCGTTTGAGGCGGGCGCGATTCGTGACGGGATGAACGTGGTCGTCGTCGCATTCGGCGGCGGCCTGACGTGGGCAGCGGGGGTAGTGCGGTGGGGATCGACAGGCGTCGCCCGGCTGGCCCGGGTATGAGCGCGGGCGTGGCCTGGGTTTTTCCAGGCCAGGGCTCGCAGGCAGTCGGAATGGGTCAGGCGGTCGCCGAGGCGGACGCAGATGCTCGCGCGGCGTTTGCCGAGGCAGACGCGGCGCTTGGATTTTCGATTTCGCGTATCTGCTGGGATGGCCCGGAGGCGGCGCTCACGCGCACCAGTAATCAGCAGCCGGCCATCGTCGCGACCAGTGTGGCAACACTTCGCGCGCTTCACGCCGAAAATCTGCTGCCCGAACCGGACTACGTCGCGGGCCACTCACTCGGCGAATACTCGGCACTCGTTGCCGCGGATGCGCTGACGCTGCCAGATGCAATCCGGCTTGTGCGCCGTCGAGGCGAGCTGATGGAGGAACATGCGCTCGGTAGCATGATCGCTATCCTCGGTCTTGATGAGACTGCGCTGGGGCTCGTCGCCAACGAGACCGGGACGCAGATCGCGAACTTCAACGCGCCGGGCCAGATTACGTTGTCCGGCTCGGAAGACGCGATCGCGGTCGCGGAAATCGCTGCCAAGGCCCGTGGTGCTCGCCGTATTGTGCGGTTGCCGGTCAACGGTGCGTTCCATTCGTCGCTGATGGAGCCAGTGGCCGAAGCGCTTGGGCATGATATCGACCGGACAGCGGTCACCAAGCCGCGCGTGCCACTCGTCTCCAACGTGACTGCCGAACCGATCGTCCATCCAGACGACATCCGGCGTGAGCTCGTCGACCAGATCTGCGCGTCGGTGCAGTGGATGCGCTCGGTTGAGACGATGATCGAGCTCAGCGTGACGCACTTCTACGAGATCGGCGCGGGTTCGGTGCTCAGTGGGCTAATCGGCCGGATCAACAAATCGGTGACGACGGTGGCGTCGGATCGTCTGCTGGCATCGACGGCTACCAGGAGCTGAGGGAGAGCATGCAGGACACCGGGCAGCGAATTGCGATTGTGACCGGCGCGGTCCGCGGCATCGGCCGGGCGATCGCCCACGAGCTCGCGCGGGATGGATTCGCGGTGGTTGTCAACTATCGCGGCGATGAGAGCGTGGCGGCTGAGCTCTGCGACGAGCTGGGCGCGTTGGGCGCACAGACACTCGCGGTGCGAGCTGACATCACCATCGCGTCCGATGTTGCCGGGCTCATTGACCAGACACTGAGCACGTTTGGCCGGCTCGATGCGCTGATCAACAACGCCGGCATCACCCGTGACACGCTTCTGATGCGGATGAGCGAGGATGATTGGGACGCCGTGCTCGAGACGAATCTCAAGGGCGCGTTTCTCTGCAGCAAGGCTGCCATCCGCCCGATGATGCGCCAACGCAGCGGGTCGATCGTGAATCTGACGTCGGTAGTTGGCATCATCGGGAACGCTGGGCAGACCAACTACTCGGCCGCGAAGGCAGGACTCATCGGCTTCACCAAGTCGCTTGCCCGCGAGGTCGGGTCTCGCGGCATCACCGTCAACGCCGTCGCTCCCGGATTCATTGAAACACGCTTGACCGATGTGCTCTCCGCCGACGTCAAGAGTACGATGCTGGAACGCATCCCGCTTGGGCGCTTCGGCGCGCCAGAGGACGTGGCCAGCGCAGTCGGCTTTCTCGTCTCGCCGGCCGCACGCTACATCACCGGGACAACCCTCTCCGTCGACGGCGGGATGGCGATGTAACAGGCCGACAGGGACAGCGCAATCGTCGCCGGACGGCAGATGGACTGTCGGTCCCGCGATGCTCATAGGTGACCGATGTTTGAGAAGATTCTGATCGCTAATCGGGGCGAGATCGCGCTCCGCATATTGCGCGCCTGCCACGAGCTCGGTGTGCCGGCTATCGTTGCATACAGCGAAGCCGATCGCGATTCCCTGCCGGTCAGGCTTGCAGACGAGGCAGTTTGCATTGGTCCTGCGCCAGCGGCGAAATCGTACAACCATATCCCGTCGGTTATCAGCGCCGCGCTGATGACTGGCTGCGACGCCATCCATCCGGGCTACGGCTTCCTGGCCGAAAACGCATACATTGCCGATGTTTGCCGGGACGTGAATCTGACGTTCATCGGACCTGAGCCCGAGACGATCTCGATGATGGCCGACAAGGTGCAAGCGCGTCAGCTGGCAAAGAAGGCCGGTGTTCCGGTTCTGCCCGGGACCCCCGATCCGCTACCGATGACCGTCGATGTCCGTGAGCTTTCCCGGGAGATCGGATTCCCGCTGATGCTCAAGGCCGCCGCGGGAGGCGGCGGGCGCGGCATGCGAATCGCCCGTGATGAGCGTGATCTCTTGCGGCTGCTGCCGCTTGCCCAGGCTGAGGCCCAGGCGGCGTTCGCCAACGGCGCTGTCTACGCCGAACGTTTCCTCGAGAATCCCCGGCACATCGAAGTGCAGATCATTGCCGACAATCATGGCAAGGTGCTCTCGCTCGGCGAACGGGATTGCTCTCTTCAGCGCCGCCACCAGAAGCTCATCGAGGAGGCGCCCGCCCCGAATATCTCCCGACGGCTCCGTTCCAATCTGGAGAAGGCGGCGATCAAGCTGGCCCGCTCGATCAAGTACACCGGAGTGGGGACTTTCGAGTTCCTCGTCGATTCGGAGGAGCGGTATTACTTCATCGAAGCGAATACCCGTATCCAGGTGGAACACCCGGTGACTGAAATGGTGACTGGCATTGACATCGTCAGTTGGCAGATCCGTGTCGCAGCCGGCGAACCGCTATCCTTCAGCCAGAACGATGTCCAGATGACCGGCCACTCGATCGAGTGTCGAATCAACGCGGAGAACCCACTGACGGGCTTCACCCCGTCGGCCGGCATTGTCACCGGCTATCACGCTCCGGGGGGGCCGGGTATCCGGATCGATTCACACCTGTATAGTGGCTACAGGATCCCGCCGAACTATGACTCCATGATCGGCAAGCTGATTGCCTGGGGCCCGACACGCGATGACGCGATCGCGCGAATGCGACGGGCGCTGTCCGAGACGGTGATCAGCGGCGTCGAGACGACGATCCCGTTTCACCATTTCGTCCTGAACCATGCCGATTTTCGAGCCGGCAAGGTGCACACGGGTCTGATCGGTGAACTACTGAACAACGTTAATTCGGCCGGGATACTCGAGAGCCTGCCAGGGCTGGCCTGCCCGATCGTTTGATTCCCGTCGCCCGGAAGATTCCGAGCCGGGGTGGAGGACTGTCCATGTCAGGCCGGAAAAGCCTGGGGTTTGAGAACCGACAGGCGCGGACGCTCGCGCTTCAGATCCTCTTCGAAGGGGATCTGACCGGGCACGAGTTGCCCGACGTGACACGGCGATATGCGGACGACCTGAGCATCCCGCCGATGGTCAGGCACTACCTGGAGCGGCTCGTGACAGGTGTGTCTCAGCATCGGGAGGAGATTGACACCGAGATCGGGATAGCCGCGCCGGCCTTTCCCGTCTCTCAGCTGCCTGCCGTCGATCGCAACATCCTGCGCGTGGCGATCTACGAGTTGCGATATGAGTCGGATGTTCCGCTCAAGGTCGCGATTAACGAGGCAGTCGAGCTGGCGAAAGCGTTTGGCGGGGATAACTCCAGCCGATTTGTGAACGGCGTCCTTGGCACGATTGCGCGCGGCGGGACATCGCTTGGCATCTCTGAAGAGTCACCACGCGCGGACTTGCCGGGTACATAGCGAGTGGTCCTGGATTTCAGGCATAATACGCCGGAACGTGGGGAGTCGTATCGTGTCGTCGGGGGCCTGCCACCGTGGTGCGGTAGACGAGTGACACGATCGCATGGACATCAGGGGGACGAGTCGTCCCATGCCACGGCTGCTAGCGGCCGCTGGCTCGACTCTACAGTGGGAGGTAGTCGCGTTGTCAGCCACTTTTGACAAGCTTCAGGCGATCGTGGCCGAGCAGCTTGGTGTCGACCTGGAGAAGGTCACGCCGGATGCTGAGTTCGTGCAGGACCTGAACGCCGATTCGCTCGATCTGGTGGAGCTCATTATGTCGCTCGAGGAAGAGTTCGGCGTCGAGATTTCCGATGAGGATGCCGAGAAGATCGTCAAGGTGAGCGACGCGATGGAGTTCATCCAGGATCACGACGGCGCATAACTGAGACGGCCGCAAGGGCGGCCGGCGACGTAGTCTGTACTGAGAGGGCGTCGAGCGGCAACGCTCTCGACGCCCTCTCTTTTGCCGGCGGCGCGCCGAGTTACGTACAATCAGTCAGCGTCCGATGATAGTGCTCGGACTGTAGACCTATATTCCGGCGGCGTTGCTCGCTATGGCAGGTGAGAGAGGCTGATGGCGCCTCATCGAGGTAGTCCAGCCTTGCCCGTTGAGATCGTGAGACGACATGGCAAGCATCCTCGACCGTGTTCCGCTGCCGACGCGCGGCCGGCGCAACCGGGTTCAAACGCCGCAGTCTGTTCCTCCGCCCCAGACCCAGGAGGACTTCGTCGAGATGACCCTCCAGGAGCACCTGGAGGAGCTTCGTTCCCGGATCCTCAAGTCCGCGGTGGCCATACTCCTGGCGCTCGTCGTCGGGCTCTGGCTCGCCTTCCCGGTCATGAACACAATTCGGGAGCAGGCGAACGTCAGTGGCTTGCAGGCGATCAGCCCGACCGAGCCATTCACCGTCTATATGCGCGTCGCGCTCTATATCGCGATTGCCATTGCGATGCCGGTGCTGATTTATCAACTCATGGGCTTTATCTCGCCGGGCCTGACCGCGAGCGAACGACGGTATGTGATCATCGCGATCCCGTTCGTCATGGTCTCGTTCGCGGCTGGTGTGGCGTTTGCCTTCTTCTTGCTCGTCCCTCGCGCGCTTTCGTTCCTGTCCCAGTTCGGCTCGGGTGTCTTCGAATGGAATCCGCGGGCGTCGGAGGTTCTGTCGTTCTATCTGACACTGATGCTCGGAGTCGGCCTGATCTTCGAGCTGCCAGTGCTCATGTATGCGACGACGCTGATCGGTGTCACAACGCCGAAGCTGTTCGGGAAATTTCGCAAGTACGCATTTCTTCTAGCGATGATCGTCTCTGCGATCATCACCCCGACACCAGACCCGTTCAACATGATGCTGGTGGCGCTGCCAACGTATCTGCTTTACGAGGTCGGTATCTTGCTATCCCGTATCGCGCGACGCGGGAAGATGACGCAAGAGGCCTGACCTCGACAGGACATGACGTGAGATCGTCCCGCCCCTGGCAGTGGCGGGATGATCTCGTCAGGTGAGCGGCTCTAACCCCAGTTCGCGCTCTGAGGCGGGTCGGACGTTGATCGTCCGCTCGTTGCGATACGTGACCATCCCTGGCCCGGCGCCCTTGATCTTCCGGACGTTTCTCTGTTCGGTGGCGTCCACCTCAACGGCAGTCGATCCGCGTCCATCGCTATACCATGCTGCCAACGCGGCTGCCGTCTCAATCGCCCGGTTGTGGTGGGGACCGTGGCTGCGGAGGATAACGTGGGCGCCCGGCATGTTCCGCACATGGAGCCAGAGGTCGCCTTGCGCCGCGATGGTGAATGTCACCTGATCGTTCTGCGGCCCGGTTCGGCCGACGAGGATCGTGTCGCCGTCGCGCGTTCTGAACGTCCGCGGCCGGCGAGCCTCCCGTGATGGACGGGGACGGTTTGCCCGCGATGGCGCCCTGGCGGCGACTACTCCCTGCTCAATCCATTCGAGCCGCACTGCCTCAATATCATCAAATCCCTCCGCGAGCGTCGCCATTGCGCGAACTTGATCGACGTAGGCGAGCTCCTGACGCGCTGCCTCCATGAGTTGCGGGACGTTGTGCTCGGCTGCCTGAGCCTTGCGATATCGCTCGAAGAGCTCCTGGGCATTCTGGCTGGCCGTCAGCGATGGATCGAGTGGGATTTCGAGCCCGTCCTCCGTTCGCAGAACCTCCTGACGGGGCACGATTTCGGCAACGTGAATGTAGATCGCTTCTCCCATCGCTCGCCACAGTTCCGCTTCCTCGGCGCGAGCTGCCTGCTCCGCGAGTGAGCGAAGCCGGTTGTCGATGCGCGCGCGTGCCTGGTCGATCTCTTCCAGCAGCCGCTCGCGGCGGGCGGCGTGGCGTTGCGGCGCGGCCTCGGGCCGCTCGGATCGCGCGATCTGCTCGGCGGCCTCCAGCACGCTGGCAGCCGGCGTCGCCTCGACGTCGGGACTGGCGGCCAGCGAAGCCAGCTCGACCGACGAGAAGTCGGAGCGTCCGTTGGTCTGTTGATACGTCCATGCCGAGAATGCGCCCGTCTCCAGCGGCTCGAACAGCCCACGGACGGCGGTTGCCAGCCGCTGACGTTCACTATCGTCGAGAGTCGTCATGCTGGCGGTCGCGTCGAGGCCGGCCCGATACGCGGCTTCGCGCGCGAGCGCTGGACTCATGCCGTGGAAGGTCGCGATCAGTTGTCGTTCGATCGTCTGGGGTTGTTCGCTACCTGTCAGCGAAGCCGCGTTTGCCTGCGCCGGATCGATCCTGTTCTGCGGCGGCGGCGCAATGTACATCTGACGTGGCCGGACGGTGCGAACCCGGCTCATTTCTGGCGAGACGCGCTTGATCGAATCGAGGATGCGCCCCTCGTCGTCGACGAGGATGATGTTCGAGCGCCGGCCCATCAGCTCAACATAGAGCTCGGTGGTTGTGAGATCGATATCATCGTTGTCATCCTCGATGTCGTCATCCCGGTTGGTCGCTCTGGTGGGCTTGGCTATACTGAGTCGGATAATGCGTTCGAAGGGTGGTTGCGAGATGGCGACGATACGGCCACCGCGAGCGTATTTTCGGAGCAACAGCAGGAGAGGGGAGACACGCTCTGGATCCGCGTCGATCCGCTTGGTCGAGAGCCAGAAGCCCGCGTCGTCCGGGTGGATACTCATAACGAGCCAGCGCCGGCGATGGCCGGCGTAGACTTCGAACGCGATGGTCCGGGCGTCGACATGGAGCACTTGCTGGATTCTCGCGCCGATGAGGAGTTTGTCACATTCATCGACGATCGCAGCGATCGTCAGCACATCGTACACGGGCATCTCCAACAGGCTATCTCGCGAGCGGTATTGCTCGAACACGAATAAGCGGGTGTCGGCGTCGCATCGCCGCTGATCCGGAAGCAGGTAGCGAATGATTGATCGACGTCTGACGGAGCAATTCGGGTCGACCGGGTCGATGGGCTACCGTGGTAATGATCTGATCGCCGAGATCCGTGCCTCGGCGCAACCACGCCTGTACGTCATATCAGGGCCGTCCGGCGTCGGCAAGGATACGATCATCGATCAACTTCGTCTGCGCCTGCCCGATTTCTATTTCGCGGTCACCGCGACGACGCGCCCGCGGCGGCCGGGTGAGATCGATGGTGTGCACTATTTCTTCATAACTCCCGCCGAGTTCAGGCGACACCTCGATGATGGGGAGTTCATGGAGCACGCCGAGGTGTACGGCAACTTGTATGGCGTGCCGAAAAGTGGAGTCCGTGCCGCACTGCGCACTGGGCGGAATGCGATCATCAAGGTGGATGTCCAGGGCGCTGCAACGATCCGGGCGCTCACGGGTGACGCAATCATGATCTTCTTGATGCCCACCGATATGGAGGCGCTGACCCGGCGGCTGTGGACGCGCAAGACCGATGCTCGAAATGCTGTGTTGCAGCGAATCGACACGGCAACGAACGAGCTATCGTGCGTCGATCAATTCGACTACCGCGTTTTCAACGAAGAAGATCAGGTTGACAGGGCGATAGATGACATTATGGCGATCTTCGCTGCTGAGCAACTCAAGGTCAATCAGCGGGAGGTCTCGCTGTGACGGGTTCTGCTTTGTCAGACTGCGGGTAGTGTAGCGTCGACCAATCCGTCATGCGATCAAAAAACAGCACGCCGTTGAGATGGTCGATCTCGTGCTGCATGACCCGAGCCACATAGTCACGAGCCTTGATCTTGACGACCTTGCCGTTGATGTCGTGCGCCCGCACGGTGATCGCCAGGTAGCGAGGGACATCGCCGATCAGATCCGGGAAGCTCAGACATCCTTCGACGTCGATCTCCTGACCGCCAGCCCGCACGATTTCGGGATTGATCAGCGTGAGGCGCGTCTCAGGCGAATCCTCGTACTCGTAGCAGGCGGGAACTCGGACAATACAGATCCGCTGTCGGATGCCGACCTGTGGCGCGGCCAGTCCAACGCCATTCGCCACGTCCAGCGTTTCATAGAGATCGCGCTCGATGTCACGAAGCGACTCGTCGAATTTCGTGACCTTATCGAATGGCCCGCGCAACCGGTCGCTGATTGCGCCGAATCGTGGATCTGGTTCAGTTACAAGCTTGAGGGTCGTCATTCCGCGTCGCCGTCTCCTTATCCTGGGAGAATTATACCGATGGGCAGCAGGGTGTTTCGGCCACCCCGGTCACAGGAGGTTGACCGGGTCGATGTCGATCGTCCAGCCCGGGTGCAGGTTCAGGTCGGCCAACAGCGCCAGGAGCTCACCCCCGCGGATGATGATCTGCCATCCGTACTGGCCTCGCACGCGCGCGGAGAAGGTCGGCGCCGGCCCGATAATATCGATTCCCTGGATCTCGGGTCGACTCAGTATCTCGGCTTCCAGCACTCCGGCAAGCGCCTCGGCCTCTCCTCGCGCGCGATCCTCGTCGGTGTGACGAATCACCAGTCGCGCCAGACGCTTGAATGGGGGATAACCATGGCGAGCACGAAAGGCGATCTCTTCGCGGTAGAAGGAGGCGTAGTCGTGGCGGGCGGCATTGCTGATGGCGTAGTGCTCCGGTGAAAAAGTCTGGAGCACGACCTCGCTTCCCGAGACGCGCCGACCTGCTCGACCAGCCACCTGGGTCACCATCTGAAATGTGCGCTCGGCGGCGCGGATGTCGGGCAAATAGAGGTATGTGTCGGCATTGATGACGCCGACCGCCGTCACGTCTGGAAGATCCAGCCCCTTGGCGATCATCTGGGTGCCAACGATGATGTCGACCTCGTGATTCAGGACGCGGCGAAGCAGCGACTCATGGGTTACGCCGCCCCGAAGTGCGTCTTGATCCCAGCGCACAACCCGAGCGTGGGGGACCAGCCGTTGAACCTCACTCTCGATCCGCTGTGTTCCGGCGCCGAAGTAGCCGATGGCGTCGCTGCCGCACACTTCGCAGCGCGCCGGCGCGAGACGACGATGTCCGCAACGATGGCAAATAACTCGTCCGCTGGTGCGATGGTAAACCAACGGGATATCGCAGTAGGGGCATTGGGTCACTGCGCCGCACGATCGGCATTGCACGATCGTCGACATGCCCCGCCGATTCAGGAACAGCATGATCTGTTCGCCGGCCATGATCCGTTGACTGACGACCTCCATCAGCCGCCGACTGAAGATCGACTCGTTGCCGCTGCGTAACTCTGCCCGCATGTCGACGACCACGGTGTCTGGAAGCGGGATCGGGCGGGCGATCAACTGCCCGCCGCCAGCCGCCACACGTTGGCCGACACGCTCGCGAAGCTCGATACGTTGCCAGCCGGCCGTCGTTGAGCGATAGAACGTCTCGACGTCTGGTGTCGCGCTGCCGAGGATGAGCAGGGCGTTGTGGTAGCTCGCGAGCTCTTCGGCCACCGCACGGGTGTGGTAGCGAGGGATGCTGTCTTGCTTGTACGAGCTATCGTGCTCTTCATCGAGGATGATGACGCCGATATCGTGTAGCGGGGCGAACAACGCCGAACGTGGGCCGATGACGACGACGGGGTCAACACCGCCGGCNNGAAATCGCTGAGCAATCTGGCTGCTGAGTCCGATCTCGGGCGCCAGCACGATCGCTGAGCGACCGCTGGCGAGGCACGTCCCGGCGGCACGGAGGTAGAGCTCGGTCTTGCCGCTGCCGGTGACGCCGTGTAGCAGTATGGCCAGCGCGGCAGCCTCCCGATCGAGGCGCGGGCGAATTTGCTCCCAGGCGACCGACTGCTCATTCGTCAGGGGCGGCGCCCCGCTGCCTCCCGAATCGTCCGCAGCGGCTTCGGTGAGCGGCTCGATGATGATGCAGCCGCGCGCCGCCAGCGCGCGCAGCGTCGCGCGAGTGATGTCCGATGAGGCTACGATCGATTCAATCGGCATCGCGAGGTCGGGTCGTGCTCGTAAGCGAGGCGTGAGCCACGCCAACGCCTCGCCCTGGCGATGCGCCCGCTCCGGCGGGGGCATGGAGTCTGGGACAAGGCGAACCTGCTCGGCGCGTGTCATCCTTGGCTCCGGCCGGTTGCGGACCCGCGCGATTCTCTGGACGATGCCCCGTTCCTCGAGCGCTGGCACAATCGTCCGTAGCGACGATTGCTGAGCGCGCTGAGCTCGCTCCAGTGTCGTCTCCCCTTCGGCAGAGAGGAACGCGACGAGGCGCTTCTGCGACGGCGTCAACGTGTCGATCTCGTCGGTCAGGGGCTGTCGTTTCAGCGACAGGTATTCGACCGCTCGCGAGCCAACGCCGGGGGGCAGCATTACCGATGCGGCCTCGTAGAGCGTGCAGACTGTCTGCTCTGCGATCCAGACGGCCAGCCTCCATTGCAGTGGGGTGAGGCAGAACGTCGGTTCAACAGGCGCATGGATGTCGCGGATATGTTCAGTGGCCGGCTCGCGGTCGTGGCGCTCGACGACGATCCCGAGCACAATCCTCTTCTTCAGTGGAGCCCAGATCAGCTGGCCGACCTCAGTCGAGGCTTCGAGCGCCTCCGGCACGCGATAGGTGAGTGTTGCGCGACGATCTGCGAGGCGCGCATTCGGTGCGACCTCGACATAACGGCCAGGCAAGGGTATAGAACATGTGTTCATATTGAGGAGTGTACATCCGCCCGCAAGCCGACGCGGCCGGCACAGGCCGGCCGCGTCTGAGAATCAGCTCAACGCCGCCTGCAGCAGGTCACGCTGCGCGAAGAGGGCTGGCGAGCCACCCGTGTGAAGGAATATGACACTGTCGTCCGGCGAATACACGCCGCCACGAATGTCGGCAACCATCCCGGCGAACGCCTTCGACGTGTACACCGGATCGAGCAGCACCGCCTCGGTTCGCGCCAGTAGCTGGATCGCCTCGATGCCTTCTTTGGTCGGGATACCGTAGCCCTCGCCAACGTGTCCGTCGTCTGCAAGATACCGTTCGCGTGGTGGCGCTCCGACGCCGAGCTCGGCGGCCGCCCAACCGCCGACTTCGACGGCGCGGTCGATGCCATCCGCACTCTTGCCTTCGACCAGCACGCCGTTGAGCGCGAAATCCAGGCCGTGCGTCTGCGCGCCGAGGACGATGCCGCCCTGGGTGCCGCCGCTGCCAGCTGCGAAGTACATCGCCTTCGGCGCCACATCGGCGCGCCACAGTTGTTCGGCGAGCTCGAGCATGCCTGCCACGTAGCCGAGCGCGCCGATCCCGTTCGACCCGCCGACCGGGATTGCGTACGGAACGCCCCCCTCGTCGCTCAGATCGGCCGCGACCTCATCGACCTTCGCCTGTCGTTCTGCGCCACTGGTGACGATGTGGACCGTAGCGCCGAGGAGCTTGTCGAGCAGCAGGTTGCCCTGGACGTCTGGCTCGGGATCGCTCGCGTTCAGCACGAGATGACAACCGAGGCCGGCCAGCCGCGCCGCTGCCGCAGTCTGACGGGCATGGTTCGACTGCGCTGCGCCGACGGTGATCAGATGCGTTGCGCCGTTTGCCAGCGCGTCGGCGACCAGGTACTCCAGCTTGCGCGTCTTGTTGCCGCCCATCGCCAGCCCGGTCAGGTCGTCGCGCTTGAGATAGATCTTCGGCCCGCCGAGCTCGGCAGTCAGCCGCTCGGCGTACTGTAGTGGCGTTGGCAGCGCCGCCAGCCGAAATCGCGGGTGCGCGGAGAGTCCCATTGCGTCGTTTCCTTCCCTCGTTCGTCCAGTCTAGAGCTTCTGTTGATCGTATCCGATATCGCGGCGCTGCGTGGAACCGAGGGTTGCGCCGGTAATCCGGCATGTCTGGATGGACAGGCAGCCGAGCCTTCGCGATAATGGCACCCTGATACCCGGCAGGGCCGTCCGGACGAAGGAGGAGGCCAGCGAGATGGCACAGAAGACGAAGACGATCGAGCAAGAGTTCATTGACGAGTTCAGCGGCTCGCGCCAGCGCGCGATGCATTCACTCGAGTTGATGCCGGCCGGCGTGACGCACGATGCGCGGTACGTCAAGCCGTTCCCGATCTACATCGAACGCGCCCAGGGCGCCAAGAAGTGGGATGTCGACGGCCACGAGCTGACCGACTACGCCGTCGGTCACGGCTCGCTGATCCTCGGTCATAACCATCCGGACGTCGTTGCGGCCGTCAAGGCCCAGCTCGACCGTGGCACGCACCTCGGCGCCAGCCACGATCAGGAGCTGATCTGGGCCGACAAGATCCAGCAGCTCATTCCGTCGCTGGAGCGTCTCAAGTTCACCTCGTCTGGCACTGAGGCGACGATGCTGGCGATCCGCGCCGCGCGCGCGTTCTCCGGCAAGAACAAGGTGCTCAAGTTCGAGGGGCACTTCCATGGCTGGCACGACTACGTCCAGCGCGGAGAACGCCCGCCGTTCGATCAGACTGATCTGCCCGGCATCCCGCCCGAGGTGGTTGCGCTGACGTTGGTCGCCTCGATCGACGATCTCGACCAGGTCGAGGCGTACCTGCAGCAGGGCGACGTTGCCTGCGTGATCCTCGAGCCAAGTGGAGCATCCTGGGCGACGCTGCCGCCGGCCGAGGGTTTCCTGAAGGACCTCCGCGCGCTGACTGAGAAGTACGATACGATCCTCATCTTCGACGAGGTCATCACCGGCTTCCGCTGGGCGCCGGGAGGCGCGCAGGAGCGGTTCGGTGTCAAGCCGGACATGACGACACTGGCGAAGATTGTCGCTGGCGGGCTGCCGGGCGGTTGCTTCGGTGGCCGGCGCGACATCATGAGCGTGTTCGAGTTTCGCGACGACCCGAAGCACAAGAAGATCCCACACCCAGGCACGTACAATGCCAACCCGCTCTCGGCGGTCGCTGGAGCGGCATGCCTGGAGCTCGTGAAAGATCCGCAGGTGCAACGGACATCCGACGAGATGGCCGCGCGGCTCCGGATCGGGTTCAACACAACACTCGTTGAGCAGGGTCTGCCGGGGTTCTGCTACGGCGAATCATCGGTCTTCCACCTCGTGCTCGGCAAGACTTGCGACAACATGCATGCGGGTGACATTCGCCGGCCGGCCGGGAGGTCGCTGATGGATCTCAAGAGCGGCCTGGTTGGCAAGCACAAGAGTAGCTTCGTCTCAGGGATGATGCTCGAAGGCACCGATATGACGTTTGGCGGGGGCTGGCTCAGCGCCGCTCACTCTGCCGACGATATCGATGCAACCGTGGCAGGGTTTGGGCGCACGATCGCCCGGATGCATGCCGAGGGTCTGCTGTAGAGGACGCTACATAACACGAACCAGACACAACGGCGGGGCGGCAATTGCCGCCCCGCTCGTCGTTCGTTGTCGCGCTACCGTGATTTAGTCGGCCGCGACTGCTGCGCCGACGCCGACCGTGGTCCGCCACTCGGGCCGGATGCCGGTCTTGCCGCGGAAGCAGTCGTCGAGAAGCCCTTCGAGCTTGCGGGTAATTGGGCCGATCTCGCCGGTGCCGACTTGATAATGGTCCACCGATACGATCGGCGTGATCTCGGCGGCAGTGCCCATCATGAAGACTTCATCGGCGATGTACAGCTCGGTGCGGTCGACTTCGCGCTCCTCGACCGTCAGTCCGAGCTCATCCTTGGCGAGCTGCATCAGTGCGTCGCGCGTGATGCTCTCCAGGATGCTCTGGGTGACGCCCGGCGTGACGAACTTGCCGTCCCGGATGAACGCGACACACGCGCCGCCGCCCTCAGCTACCTTGCCGTTCTCGTTCAGGATCAATGCGGTGTCGTAACCATTCTGGGCCGCCTCCATATTGGCCAGTTGCCCGTTGCGGTAGTTGGAGATGTTCTTGATTCGCGGGGGCATCACGTTCTCCGAGATGCGCCGCCACGAGGAGATGCAGGCGGTCTTGCCCTGACCGGAGAGCAGATGCGACGGGCTCGGGTTGGTGTTGATCAGAATTTCCGTCGTCCCACCGACCCCGCTGAAGCCGCCGCGTCCATCGCCGCCGCGATAGGCGAGCGGGCGGATGTAGGTGTCTTCGCGCGTTTCGTTTGCGCGCAACAGATCGACGATCGCCTCTTTGAGAGTCTCCATATCGTGGGTCTCGTCGAGGCGGACGAGCTTCATGGAATTCCGGAAGCGGTCCATGTGCTCGTCGAGACGGAAGATGTAGAGCTCGTCGTGGTCGGCGTTCCAGTAGGCGCGGATGCCCTCGAAGATGGCCCCGACAGTTGACCAGCCGAGCGCGGTCACATGGACATTTGCTTCGTCCCAGGCCATCCTCTGGCCCTTCCACCACAGATAGGTCGGTTTCCCAGTCGCCACAAGCAGGATCCCTTCTCGATTCC